>RCUJ01000649.1_pt1 | contig 19752 bp, 10 predicted proteins | sample 2166321 | NCBI WGS metagenome assembly RCUJ01 (sample SAMN09932808, study PRJNA488358) | compost metagenome | feature: garden; material: soil; isolation source: compost soil in an enriched community after 118 h of incubation | place: Germany: Experimental Botanical Garden Goettingen | collected... | reverse complement strand
CCGGGCGACATCACTGACGATGCCCAGCCGGAAATCAGCGGTACCGGTGAGGCTGGCAGCACCATCATCATCTACGACAATGGCATGGAAATCGGCCGTGTCCCGGTCGAGGCGGATGGTAGCTGGAGCTACACCCCGGTTCCGCCACTGCTCAATGGTCCGCATGACCTCACCGTGAGGGCTGAAGATGCCGCCGGCAACATCAGCGCGCCATCCAACAATGTCGACTTCGAACTGATTGCCGGTGGTTTGCCACCTGCCCCGAGCATCACTGGGGTACTGGATGACGTCGCCGACAATATCGGCAACATCATGCCGGGCGGGAGCACCAACGATACCGAGCCGCAAGTGAGCGGTACGGCTGAGCCGTTCTCTCTCGTCACCTTGTACGTCAACGGTGTGGCAGTCGGCACCATCCCGGCCGACGAGTTCGGTAACTGGACCATTACGCCAAGCCCGGCGTTGCTGCCAGGCCTGAACAACCTGACGGCCACGGCCACCAATGCGGCCGGCAACGAAAGTGCGCCGACCGGTGACTATCCGATCACCGTGGACATCACCCCGCCTGCCGCGGCAGATGCGAGCTTGCTCGAGGACAACGTGGGGGCCGTTGTCGGGCCGATTCTCGATGGCGATACCACCGACGACAACACGCCAACCTTCAGCGGCACCGCCGAGCCGAACACGACCCTGATCATCTACGACAACGGTACCGAGATTTTCCGTGTGCCGGTAGATGGGCTCGGTAACTGGAGCTATACGCCTGCTCCTGCATTGGCCGATGGCCCTCACAGCTTCAGCACTGTGGTGGTGGACGCCGCCGGTAACCAGAGCCCGGTAAGCACGCCGATCAACTTCATCGTGGATACCAGTGCGGTTGCCATCAGCATCGAGCAGGCGCTCGATAACGTCGGGCCAAACCAGGGCGATCTGGCCAGTGGTAGCGTCACCGACGATGCCACACCCACCCTCTCGGGCCAGGCAACGGCGGGCGCCACTGTCAACATCTACCTGAACGGTACGTTGTTGCAGACCGGTGTATCGGTCAACGGCCTGGGCCATTGGGAGTACACCGTGGCTCCGGCTCTGGCGGAAGGCAACTACGCGTTCACCGCGACCGTTGTCACGCCAGCGGGTGGCGAAAGCGCCCCGACAGCTGACTTCAACCTGGAGATCGATCTCACTGCATCGACAGCCCCGAGCATCGACGAAGTCCGTGACGACGTCGGCAGCATCCAGGGCCTGCTGGCCGATGGTGCAACCACCGACGACACGACCCCGACCCTGGTCGGCAGTGGTGTCGCGGGCGACACGATCATCATCCGCAACAACGGTGTCGAGATCGATCGTGTGCCGGTTCAACTCGATGGCACTTGGAGCTTCACGCCGAACCCGCCGCTGAACAATGGCTCGACCAACGTGTTCGATGTGATTGCCCAGGATCCGGCCGGTAACCAGAGTGCGCCGTCTGCTTCGTGGACCATCACGATCGATACCGATGCGCCGACCACCTCGGCAATTGTCGATAGCATGGGCAAGGACAGCGGTGCTGACAGTGGCGACTTCCTCACCAACGATGGCAGCGCCGGGCGTTTGATTCAGGGATCGTTGACGGCGGCGTTGGCGGCGGATGAAAAGGTACAGATCTCCATCGACGGCGGTGCGACCTGGCTTGATGTGCTGGTGAATGCCGGTAATACGTGGAGCTTCCTCGACCAGAACAATCACTCCGGTGATTGGACCATACAGACCCGTGTAGTTGACGCTGCTGGTAACGCCAACGTTACCAGCCAATCAATCACATTGGATCGCTTGGCTCCCGATGCACCTGATACGTTCGCGATCAGTGGCACGACTGTCACCGTTGCATTTGATGGCAGCAGCTTGACTGAGGGTGACACCATTCAGGTAGTGGTGGGCAGCGAGCGATTTGAGCAACAGCTGACCCAGGCACAGATTGATGCAGGTTCGGTTGATGTAGTCACCACAACCGGTGTGTCGATGTCCAACACTTCTGCCTCGTTTATCGATCAGGCGGGTAACTCTTCGCAGGTTCTGACGTTCTTTACTTCGTCTTCTGATTTCGAAGATTTTGCGCCTGTCGACGTAAATAGTAGCGGCTCCTTAGATTTCGGTGGATTTACTTTCAGATGGGATGACTCAACATCATCCAACCCTGTTTGGTGGCCACGGGGCATCGTTGAGGCAGGCAAGACCACTGGAGATGGACTGCTAACACCTTCCATTGGTTTGGGAGTATGGGGGGGAGGCTTTAATGATGCGCGACTCACTTTGAACAATGGGGAGACGGCGACAGAAGTCAACTTCTCTCTTGGTGAGCTGCTTGCTTCTACTATGATTTTAAGGTTCTTCAATGCCGACGGAAACCAAATCCATACAGTTGTTTTAACTGGCGCAATGCTCCAAGAAGTCAGTGTAACCATGCCTACTGGGCTAGAGTTTAGTTATATGGAATTTGACACTGCTCTAGGCGAGTGGTTCTGGCTTGATAACTTCGAATTCGTAGGTACGTCAGAAGGCTTCGAAAAGAACGATCCAGCGACCAACCAGACGATTGACGGCACAGGCGCCTATCTTGGCGGTGACACCGACAACGTCTTTTCGTTGAGCGATGTGGCACACCTGAATGCAGCGGACAGTTCTATCAATGGCGGCACCGGCGTCGACACTTTGAGCCTAACGGGAACTGGTCAGGTCCTTGATCTGGCGACCATCGCCGGGAAGCTCGAGTCGATTGAAATCATCGACATCACCGGCACCGGCGACAACACCCTGAACCTCTCTCTGAGCGACGTTCTGGAACTGGGTGAGAGTTCATTGTTCACCGAAGACGAGACCGTACAGATGATGGTCAAAGGCAATGCCGGCGACGTGGTCAATCTGGACGATCTGCTGGCCGACGGTACCGATCCGGGTGACTGGGCCGGTCAGGGTCAAGTCACGGTCGAGGGTGTGACGTACAACGTCTTCCAGCACTCGAGTCTCGATGCTCAGTTGCTGGTTCAGGACGGGGTGACCACCAACCTGGTGTAAACGCGAACACCCTGCGCAGACCTTGTCTGTGCAGGGCGCTCGATGCCATGCGGTTGGTTCGTCCAGCCTCAATCCAATTCATTAGCTGCGGGCGCCTTGGGGTGTTCGCAGTGGAGTCATGATTATGTTTAAACGTATAGCCGTCCTTAACGTTGCATTGCTGAGCGTGGCCCTGGCCAGTGCCCAGTTTGCCACGGCCGAGGAATTCAAGTCGGGCACTGTCTCGGACAAAGTCTTCGGCACTCAATATGCCCCGGTGGCACCGGTTGCCGATCGTCAGGTGCAAGTGGTGTATTACCGCGCCAACGCCATGGGCACCCAACAGGGCGCTGCCCACGTGTATGTCGACCGCGAGTTTCATGCCGGTCTGCTGCCCGGTGGTTACAGCGCGTTTTGCGTGGCACCGGGCAATCACAGCCTGGGCGCCTATTTGAAAGATGCCCCGCAATACAAAGGCAAAACCACCGATGTGTTCTCGGCCAGCCTGGACGGCGGCAAGACCTACTTCCTGCGGGTTCGCGAAGACGGTCATGGCGCCCCTCAACCGGTCGCGCGGGTAGAAGCGGAACGTGAGCTGGCGGGCATGCGCAAGCAGATTCAGGCATTGTCCCGCGCCTCGACCGTGCAGGCCTGTGACTATCTGCCGATGGCACCGGCCCCGTTCACGGATTACGCCTTGTCCGGTGACGTACTGTTTGCCTTCGGCAAATCGGGCTATCAGGACATCACCTTCCAGGGCCGTGAAGCGATTCGCCAACTGGTCAGCCGTCTCAAGCAGGAAAACGCCAACCTGGAGCGCATCGAAGTGGTCGGTCATACCGACTCGATCGGTTCGGCGGCCAGTAACCACCTGCTGGGCCTCAAGCGTGCCCAGACCGTGCGGCGCATGCTGCTCGAAGGTGGTCTGCCAGCCTCGGCGGTACAGGCCAGCAGCGCCGGCGCCAATGAGCCTGTGACCAGCGGCTGCTACGGCTCCCGTGCCGAGAAGGTCGCTTGCTACGCGGCGGATCGTCGTGTCGTGGTGCGGGTGCATACCCAACGCTGATGCTCAACGGGGAGGTTTGCCCTCCTCGTTTTTTAGCCCGACGCAAGGGATGCGTCGGGTTTTTTTTGCCTGTTGCACGGCGTTTCTCACTGGGGCGAACAGCCACGGGGCGAGCGCCTGTCGGCGATTTCTGAGACGGGTCTTATATCGGGGCCGATGGGGCTTTCGGATAATCAAGGTTCGAACGGTTGCCCTGACGGACAGCCCCATTCTGTTGATAGTCCTGGCGCCCCGACGGGTTGACGCCGACGATGGAACCAAGATGAATTTCATGCGAAACACGAATCGAGTGGTGTGGCTGGGAGGCTGCGCGTTACTGGCCGCCTGTCCCGTACTGGCGCAGGAGCCCAAGGCCGGTCAGGTCGCCGGTCGGGTGTTTTATGCTGCGTATATGGGGCTGCCACCGGTCGATGTCGATCAAGCGCAAGTGGTGTATTACCGCAGCAAGGAAGGCGTGCAGCGTGGGGGGGCCGCCCATGTATACATCGATCGTGAGTTCCACACGGGCCTGTTGCCGGGTGGTTTCAGCAGCTTCTGCCTGGCGCCCGGCAATCACACCCTGGGCGCGTACCTGGACGATGCGCCGACCTACAAAGGCAAAAAAACCGATCTGTACCTGGCCAGCCTGGAAGGCGGCAAGACCTATTACCTGAAGGTCCGGGAGGACGGCAATACCTTCCCCATGCCGATCAAGCGTGAAGAGGCCGAACGTGAATTGCAGGCTACGCGCTCGCAGATGCACGCCTTGTCCCGCGCCACGAGCGTCGAGGTCTGCCGTTACTACGAGCACTTGAAGGACGAGGAACGTTTCAAGCATTACACCCTGGCCAGTGATGTGTTGTTCGCCTATGGCAAGTCGGATCTGCGCGACATCAGCGGGGCTGGCCGTCACGCCATCAGTCAGCTGCTTGATGAGCTGCATCGTGACGATGCACAGATCAAGCATGTTCAGGTGACGGGCCATACCGATCCGCTCGGCACGGCATTCGACAATCAACTGTTGGGTGAACGCCGGGCCAGCACCGTGCGGCAAATGCTGGTCGACGGTGGCGTGCCCGAGTCGATCCTCAGCACTGCCGGCGCTGGCAGCCGCGAGCCGGTGGTGCACACCTGCTACGGCCCACGGGTCGAGCAGATCAACTGTTATGCCCCGAATCGCCGGGTGGAAATTCGCGTGGAGCTGAACCGCAACCCGCTATAAAGAATTGCTCCCTCTCGAGAAGCTCTGCTTCTTGATTTTGCCCGTCGTGTTCAGCTTCAGAACCGACGGGATTTTTTTGTCCGGCGTTTGTTGAAGGTTACCGTTATCGGCCAGTGACCAGCGGGTCGGAATCTTCCAGCAAGTGCCGCTCAAGTGACTCAATAGCGCTCAGCAGGGTTTCCACCTGTTCGCTACAGCTCAGGGCGTCGCCCTTGAACGCCAGTGACTCCAATTGCGTGCAGGCATCGATGAGTTCCCGGGCATCGGCCATTTGGGCTCCGCCCTTGATCTTGTGGGCCAGGCTGATCATGTTCTCGAAGTCCTCGTCGAGCATCAGTTGCTTGAGCCGGGCACTGTCTGTGCGATTGGTATTGATCAGTTCGTCCAGCAAGGCCGGATAGGCTTCGGGCGCCAACACCCGGAGTTTCTGCAGTTCGCCACCTGAAGTGCGGGCGGCTTTCGCCCGGCGCTCGACCTGAGCGGCCACGGCACCGATATGTTGAGTCAAGGCTTCGATGCCAATGGGTTTGAACAGACACTGGGTCATGCCGACATCAAGGCAGTCTTGAATGATTTGCGTCTGGGCATGGGCGGTGAGACCGAAAATCGGGTGGGCGCCCAAAGCTTGGGACTGCTCGATGCCGCGCATTTGCCGGGTGAGCTCATAACCGTCCATTTGCGGCATGTTGCAGTCGGTGATGGTCAGGTCGAACGGTGGATCAGCCTGCTCCCATTCGGCCAATGCCGTCTCACCGTTATCGCAGGCGACCGCGCGGTGGCCCAGGTATTCGATCTGCTGACAGAGCAACAGGCGATTCGGTGCGTGGTCCTCGACCACCAGAATGTTCAGGCGCTGATTGGTTGGGCTGGAGGGCGCGACCGGTGCTGATGCAGGGGCTTGCCGGGTACGTTCGGCAGTGAATTGCAGGGTAAAGCAAGCGCCCTGGCCAGGCTGGCTTTCAACGCTCAACCGGGCATCGAGAAGTGTCGCCAATCGGGTACAGATGCTCAACCCGAGGCCAGTGCTGCGCCCGCCGCCGACGTTTGGCGATGCCTGCACAAAAGGCTCGAAGATGGCTTTTTTCTGCGATTCGTTGAGGCCGATACCGGTATCGCGAACCTCAATGGCGTAGCGTCCGAACCCCGACCTGGTGTCATCGGGCAATTGCTTGAGGGACAACTGGACCAAGCCATGCTGGGTGAACTTGATGGCATTGCTGATCAGGTTGGCGACTATCTGATTGAGCATCAGCGAGTCGATGATCACCTGCTGATCATCGGCTTCGAGCAGCAACTCGAACCTCAGATTCTTGTTTTGCGCATTGATCTCAAACAGCTTGTGAACGGAACGCAGCAGCTCTGCGAGGTGGGTTGGCCGTGGCGATGGATGCATGGCCCCGGCTTCGATTTTCGACAGGTCGAGAATATCGCCGATCAATGACAGCAAGGACTGCGCGGACTGGTGTGCCACCGTCAGGTTTTCATCGATCTGTTGCGGGCTGCCACCGCGCACGCGGAGCATTTCGATGAGGCCGATCAGGGCGCTGATCGGGGTACGGATTTCATGGCTCATACTGGCCAGGAAAATCGATTTGGAATCGTTGGCCTCGTCGGCGGCTTCCTTGGCCAGGCGCAGCTGTTCCATCAGGTGTTCGCGTTCACTGATATCCAGCCAGCCGCCAATCACTCCGGAAAACTCACCAGAGCTACTCAAGAACGGCAGGGTCCAGTGATAGATACGTCGTGATTGGCCCTGCACTTCGATTTCCAGGTCGGCGAAGGTCGGTTCTCCATGCCGCTCGGTATCCTGATAGACCTGCTGGTACTGGCGGCTCAATTGCGGCGAAATGACACCGGCGTCGAGTAAAGTCTTGCCGATAACCTTTTCGTGGGTGGTTTGCAAAAACTCCAGGTAGGCCCGGTTGCAGTGAGCCAGTCGGCCAGACTTGTCGCGCACATAAAGGGCGATGGGCGAACCATCGATCAGGGTTTTACTGAAGGTCAGTTGGTCACTGAGGGCCAACTCGGCGCTGCGGCGCCTCTTGATCTGGATTTGCAGATAGTAGTTCCAGACCAGGAACGCCAGGACGAAGGCGATGGCCACGGCGATGACTTTATAGACGTCGTCCTTGTAGGTGCTCCAGGAACTGGAGACGGCCGGGGCCGCGTGATTACGCCAGCGATCGCTCAGCGTCTTGAGCTCTTCGGGAGGGATACCCAGAAGCACCTTGTTGATGATGCTTTTGAGCGGCATGTCATCCATACCGACGGCCATTGCAATACGTCCCGGGTTGGGTCCGAGCACTGCGGCGATCTTCAGATCCTCGCGGAAATGGTGCTTGATGAAGTAGTCGGCGCCGAAGCGGGTGTGCACGCTGGCATCCACTTCACCCTTGGACAGCAGTTCGATGCCGCGCACTGCCGTGGCGACCGGAACCTGGGTGATCTCGGGATGGTGTCGGGTGAGCCAGTTGGAAAGTGGATTGCCGACAGGAATGGCCAGGCGCTTGTTCTTGAGTTCATTGATGCTCTGGATGGTCGCCCCGGAGCGCGAAGTGACCACCACGAACGGACTGATGAGGTAAGGCCGGGTGTACTGCTCGGGCATCAGTCGCAAGTCACCGATGCTCAAGGAGGCGATGACATCGGCCTCTTTGTCCTTGAGTTGGGCGAGCATGCTGGGAACGCTGTTGTTGCGGATGATTTCAAGTTCAAGGCCCGTGCGTTGCTGGACTATTTTCAACAGGTCCGCGCTCAGGCCCTGGAGCCGGTCGTGGTCATCGAAAAATGTCAGCGGTGCATAAGACCCGGCTACCAGCACCCTGATCTTGCGATGGGTTGCGAGCCAGGCGGTCTCGGTCGAATCCAGGTTCAGTGGCGGTTGTTCGACGACGAAGTTGTTGCTCAGCCCCCAGCGCGTGGTGACGCGCATCATGTCGGTGGGAGAGATCGCATCGAGGGTGTTGTTGATCGCCGCCAGTAACTGCGGCTTGCGATCACTGACGGCAAAGTTGATGTCGGCCGAGGTGGAGACAGCATCGCCGGAAATATAAACGTCGTTGCTGTACAGCAGCCTGATCAGGAATTCGGCAGTGATGGCGTCGGTCCAGAGGGCATCGGCCTGGTCATAGACCAGTGCGGTCAGGCTGTTCAAATGGTTGGTGTGCTGGATCAACGTCGCCTGTGGATATTGCCGGTGCAGAAATGCACCGACCGTGTCGTCACCCACGTAGGCCAAGCGCTGCCCGTGCAGATCCGTGGAAGGCAACAAGGTTTCACCGAGGCGCCGGACAATGACTTTGCGGTTCAGCAGATAGGGACGGGACTGGGTAATCGCGCCCTCCTGGCCTTCGCTCACGTCATGTAGCGCGAGCATGTCGACCTGACCTTTCTCAAGGGCTTCCCTGGCCTTGGCGCGGGTTGCGAAGCGCCAGATTTTCAGGCGTATGCCAGTGGCCTCGCGTATTGCCCCGAGGTAATCGGCCGTGACGCCTTCGAACTGACTTTGTTCGAAGCCCATGTGCAAGGGCGGTAGCGCGCCAGTCCAGATGGCCACACTGACTTCGGGATGGCGCGCGAGCCAGGCTTGGGTTTGTATATCGAATTCGACATGGGGAGCGGTGATCGGCGCGTTGACCAGCAGCTCTACCGGCTGCGGAGCCTTGGCCAACACATTCGCTACGGGCAGAAACGCCAGCAAAGCCAGCAGCCAGGCAAATGAAAAACGAGAGATATTCAAGGCGTTCCGTTCCGTAGAGAGCACTGACGATCAAGTCCGCTTAGGATAATTTCAAGGTGCTTCATGGGCGCTACGCTGATGAATCTAGCAACCTTGTGCGATCTTGTCTTGGCGTCCGATGCGCCGATCCCCCCTCTCCTCCCCGACAGCCAGAGGCCGCGTCTTTTAATGACGCGGCACTCAACTGCCGGTGCGCAACCAGCGAGCCAGTGTACCGGCCCCCGCATACTGTCGGAAAATCGCCTGGTAGCCGTCGAAGCGATTGTTGATTTCGTTGACCTGATTGCCGTAGTGCTCGTTCTCGGCGGTCAGCACATCCAGCAGCGTCCGTCGGCCCAGATGGTGCCATTGCTGGAAAAAGTCCTCGCGGATGCGGCTGGATTCCACCGACAGCTCACGATAAAGCTCTGAACGCTCGAGCAAGGTGCGGGCATCGTGATCGGCGGTGCGGATGCGGAACTCCAGGTCGCGGCGCTGCTGATCGGTTTCGAAGCGGCTGGCTTCGGCGCGTTGCAGGGCCGCACGTTCGGCGGCGCGAGTGGAGCCGCCGCGAAACGCCCCCCAGGTCATCGAAAGATTGGTTTGCCATGGCTGTTCGCGGCCGAGCGAGTCTTCAGCGGTACTTTTGCTGACCACCCAGTTCAACTGCGGCAACCCGCCTGCGCGCACGGCTTTGGCTTGCAACTCGGCCGACTCCGTTTCAGCGATGGACTGGCGAATGGTCGGGTGCTCCTTGGCATCGTCGAGCAGAAGGTCGAGGTTCGCCAGCCGGATGTTCCATTCCTTGGTTCGCGGAATCGCCACCGGGCGTTCGCCCACCAGTTTGCTCAAGGTGATTTCGGCGTCCCGGGCCTTGGCATTGGCCGAGTCGCGCAAAGCCTGTGCCTGAAGCAAACGCGCCTTGGCCTGGGTCAGCTCGCTGGAGCGTCCCTGGTCGACGGCGACAATGCCGGCGAGCATCTTCACCAATTCACTCATGCGGTCGGCGAACTGCTGGCTGAGGTCGACGATGATGCGCTGTTTGCCCAGCTCGATCATTGTGGTGACCACCTCGTAGCCGAGGGTTTCCTTTTCAGCCTCAAGGCTTTCATCGGCGGCTTTGGACAAGTGCTTGCGGCTGTCGATGGTGTTGCGAATGCGCCCCCAGTCATAAACCGGCGTGGTCACGGCCAGATTGATGCCGCCGCTGCCAGAGTCCTCATCGGAGCCTTTGCCGAACTTCACCGGGGAGGTCTGCGTACCGACATCCACTTGTGGATAGCGTTGCCCGCGGGCTTCAGCGATGTCTTCTTCGGTGGCTTGTTGTTCGGCCTTGGCGCGCTCGATCGTCGGGGCCCGATCGATGGCTGCCTCCACGGCGCGATTGAATATGTCGCGCAATTCAAACTCGGACGGTCCGAGGATGGTGTTGCCTTCCCCGCGACGAGCGGCTATACGGGGCGGCAATGCTGCCAGGGACAACGCTGAAACACTATGGACCTGTTGTTCCGCGGCGCGCGCAACACTGGACGTGGTGGGCGGTTTTGCCGCGCCTGGAGCCGTGACTGGAGCCGTGACCGCCGGCGTACTGGCCGGCCGTGGCGCAGGGATGGCATTGGCCGCCACGCTCGACGTGGTCGGGGTGAAGTTGAGCAGTTCGTCTTTCTTGTGTTTGGTCGAGACTGGCGCGGCAGGTTGGCGCGCCGTGCGCGGCTGTACCAGGGCCTGCGTGACTTGGGGTTGTGATGTCCGGCCGGCCGCCGATGGTGACGGGCGTACGGGGGTGGTTTTGGGTGTCGATGCAGATTGGAACTCCACTAAGCCCCCCTCGCGCCGCGCCGTGGCCGTCGCCGCGGGTTGTGCTGGCGTGACACGGGTAAAGCTCGGCAACTCTTCAGCCAGGGCAAGGCCGCAGTTCAGTCCCCCTAGCAGACAGGAAGAGACCAGCAAGGCTGCCGAGGCGAACGGAAAACGGTGGTTATTCGAGGCGTTCATCCTAGCGCTCCCGGAAAGCTTCACGTGCCTTGAGCACGGGCTTGAGCAGGTAGTCGAGAATGGTTTTTTCACCGGTGCGCACCTCCACCGAGGCGACCATTCCGGGAATGATCGGCAATGACCGGCCACCTGCTTCCAGGGTGCTGCTGTCGGTCAGGACCAGCACCCGGTAATAGGTGTCGTCAGGCCGTCCGGCCGCCGCTTTTTGATCGTCCTTCAGGGTATCGGGGCTGATGTGCTCGACTTGCCCTTTGAGACCGCCATAAATGGCGTAGTCATAGGCCGTGATTTTCACTGTCGCGGGTAGGCCGGGGCGCAAGAACGCTACATCGGCGGGGCGAATCTTGCCCTCGACCAACAGTTGGTCCTCCAGGGGGACGATTTCCAGAATGTGCTCGCCGGGCTGGATCACTCCGCCACGGGTATTGACCCGTACGTTCTTCACCGTGCCGCGCACGGGAGCATTGATGGTGGTGCGTTCGACCACATCGGCACGTCCCACCAGGTTCTCGCTGGTCTGCGACAGCTCCAGTTCGAACTTGGCCAATTCCGAGTTGGCCTCCGCCTGGTAGCGGTTGATCCGCTCGACGATCTGCGATTTGATCTCGTTGGCCGAACGCCGCATGCGCAGGATTTCGACCTCGGACATGAGCCCCTTGGCTGCCAGCGGCTCGGCCAACTGGATTTCGCGGGCCGACAAGGCATAGCTGCGTTGCAGGGACGCGATGCTCTCGTCCAGGGCACTCTTGCGTGCTTTGTAGGCTTGTTGTTCCTGCAGGACCACGGCCGGATCGCTCATGACCATTTCGTCGAACTCCAGCGGCTGCTGGTACGCTTCGGCCCGTAGTCGGGTGATGCTGGCCTTGAGGCCGATCACCTTGGACAGGGTTTCGCGATAGCTGGCCTGGGCCCGGGTCGGGTCGATTTTGAGTAATACCTGATCCTTCTCCACGATGTCGCCTTCGCGCACATTCATCTCGGCAAGAATGCCGCCTTCGAGGCTTTGTATGACCTGTTCACGACTCTTCGAAATGATCTTCGCTTCACCGAGGGTGATCTCTTCGACGCGAGCGAAATAGGCCCAGACCAAACCACCGATCAGCACGGCGGCAATCAGTTGGAGGACAAGCCTGGAACCCGGTGTGGTCTGGGCCAGCAGCGACTCCTGAACATCGTTCATGAATGCCGCGTCGCCGGGCATCAAAGCCGGTGCGCTCTCGCCCCGGCCGAATATTTTCTTGATCATTGTTTAGTCACCGCAGATTGTTCCGGGGGATTGGCGCTCTGCGCCGAGGCATCGCTTTCGCTGATGGCTCCAGGCGTTGCGGTAACGGCTGCAGGCACAGGACGGGCCGGGCCGATCTTCACGTTGGTGCGAGGTTTGGCCGTTGCCGTGGCAGCGGCTTTATCCATGTCCTTGGCAGGCTTGCCACTCAAGGCTTCGAGGATCTTGTCCTTGGGGCCGTCGGCGGTGACCTTGCCGTCATCGACGATGATGATCCGATCTACCAATGCGAGGAGCGAAGGACGGTGGGTGACCACCACCAGGGTCTGGCCTTCAGTGGCGCGCTTGAGATGCTCGAGAAATTGCGTTTCGGTCTGCCCGTCCATTGCGCTGGTGGGTTCATCCAGCAACAACAGACTGGGGCGCGCCAGCAGGCTGCGAGCCAGGGACACCAGTTGGCGCTGGCCGCCCGACAAACCTTCCCCCATTTCACCGATGGGCAGGTTGATGCCTTTGGGATGACGCGCGGCGACGTGGTCCAGGCCTGTCAGTCGCAATACCCGCAGGAACTCTTCGGGCGTGGCTTCAGGTTTGCCGATCATGACGTTTTCCCGCAGCGTGCCGTAGAACAGGCGCGCTTCCTGACCGACGTAACCAACCGCTTTACGCCAGTCCGCCGGGTCGATCTGGTTGACGTCCAGGCCATCGGTGAACATCTGTCCGTTCACCGGCAGGTACAGACGCGCCATCACCCGTAGCAGGGTAGATTTGCCACTGCCGATACGCCCCAGGATGGCCACGCGCTCACCTGGCTTGATCGCCAGATTGATGCCTTGCAGCACGGGCGGGTTGGGCTGCATGGGCGGGGCGGGGTAGGCAAAACCAACGTCCTTGAGGCTCAGTTGGCCACTGATCGTTGGCTTGGCCAGATATTCGCGAGTGACGTCGCGATCGACCGGCATCTCCATCAGACCATTGAGCGAGCTCATCGCTGCCTTGGCTTGCTGGTAGCGCAAGGCAAGCCCGACGACCTGGCTCAACGGCGCGGTGGCGCGACCGGCGAGCATCACGGTAGCGATCAGCGCACCCATGGTCAGATCACCGGCGTCGATCAGGTAGACACCGATGACGATCAGCGCCACGGTCTGGATCTGTTGCAGGAACGCGACCGAGCCGGATGCCATGCTGGACAGTTCGCGCGACTTCATCGAGGTGTTGGCAGCCAATGCGCTGAAGGTTTCCCAGCGTCGCTGCATGTAAGCCTCACCGCCGGTTGCCTTGAGGGTTTCCAGGCCTTCCACGGACTCGATCAGCACGCCTTGCTTGAGAGAAGACTCTCGCAGGTTTTCCTTCATGGTGCGGGCCAGCGGCCACTGGATTGCCACGCTGATGATCAGGATCAGCGGAATCAGCAGCAACGGCACCCAGCCCAAAGGACCACCCACAGCGAAAATCACACCCACGAACAGCAACACGAAGGGCAGATCGGAAATGGTTGCCAGGGTCGCCGAAGTGGCGAAGTCACGAACGGATTCGAATTCGCGCAACTGGTTGGCAAATGAACCGGAGGAAGCTGGCTTGTGCTCCATCTGGATCGAGAGGGCTTGTCGAAACAGCATCGTGCCCAGCACCAGATCGGCTTTTTTTCCGGCAAGGTCCAGCAAGTGCGCCCGCACATAACGGGCGATGGCCTCGAACACCATGGCCACGACCACACCGATTGCCAATGACCAGAGCGTGATGAATGCCTGGTTCGGCACAACGCGGTCGTAGACGTTCATGGTGAAGAAAATGCTGGCCAGTGCCAGTACGTTGATCAGTACGGCGGCAATCGCTGCGCTGCGGTAATAACGACGGTAGCGCCATAGCGTGGAGAACAGCCAATGGCCGGCGGCTTGCGGGGTTTCATCGCCGGCGCGTGCATCGACCTTGGCCGTCGGCTTCATGAGAATGGCGAAACCGGTGTACATCTCGTCCATCTCGGCCTGGCCGATTTCTACTGGCTCATTGCTGATCTCAGGCAGAACCAACTGGTACAACCAGGCGCGTTTGTCTTCTGCGTCAGGATCAGGGCGATGCCCCAGCAAAATGCAGCCGCCTCGATCCTTGCGCAGCAGAATGATGGGCATCAGTTGCTTGGGCAAAGCCTTGGCGGAGCGCTCGACCATTCCCGCGGTCAGCCCGGCATTGCTCAGGCTGCGCATCGCCAGCGAAGGCGTGAGCAAGCCGACTTTAGGCAACCCGGCGGTCAACGCCTGAGGTGATTTTCCCAGAGCATAGTGATCACAGATCCAGGACACGCTCTGCAGCAGAGTGTCCTGAATCTGTGTTTGCGGCGCAGGTATCGCCTGCTCGTCCACGCTTGCTGCGGCGGACGTACTTTGAGTAGCCATCAAATTGAGTCCTGGCCCGCCTCGTGGCGAGCTTGTCGAAAAGTATCGGCGGGGAGTGGAGGGCACTGGAGTGAGGCCGCAAGCTGCAAAACGTCTCCCGATCATTGGGATAATTCTGATCAGCGAGGGGACAGGTGTGAACGAGACTTGTCCCAAAAGCCATTGGGACGAATACCGCTTCTTGAGCATGAAGCGAGTCGACCGAACAAGGCACGCAATGGCCCAGCGGGCGTTTTTCAGGCTTGGTAAATGTCCGTAACCCACTGAAAAACGGACGATCGCCGTCAGGGATAACAAATCGAATGACTTGTTCTAATCGGGTGCATAGGAAAAGCTTTTTGCAGTTTTCTTTCAGTCGGCACTTAGGATAAGGTGCAGCGAGCAAGCAAGGGCTGTAGGAAAATTCCGAATATCAGTGCTGTGGAGTCCTAAGAATGAAGTGGTCGGTCGTTTCCCCTCTGCGAATCGTTCTGGTCGATGATCACGCTCTGATACGAGAAGCGCTGAAAGTCCGACTTTCCACCGAGTCGGACTTCAAGGTGGTCGGGGTTTACTCTGGAAGCGCAGAGCTGGTAGAGGCGTTGCGTGGTGAAAAAGCCAATCTGCTGGTTCTGGATTATCAATTGCGCGATGGCGAGCTGGACGGCCTGCGCTTGATCCAGTTGTTGCGTAGCCATTACCCAGAGCTGCGCATCCTTATTTTTTCCTCCGTGGAACGACCGGCGACGGTCAACATGGCCATTCGTGCTGGCGCCAATGGCTTTTTCGGTAAGTCCCAGGATACCGAAGAACTGTTGCGAGCAATTCGTACGGTGGCGCTGGATCGCTTGTACCTTTCGCCATCGATGGCCGCGGAACTGGACTCGACTCCCAAGATGCCAACGGCGATCCCCGAAGCTGGGGAGGCAGGGGAAAACATCGGTATGCTGGTCAACTATCCGGCACTCTCACCCAAAGAGCGTGAGGTGTTGCGTTGTTGTCTGGAGGGGATGTCGGTTTCTCAGATCGCGATCAAGTTTCTACGCAGTCGAAAAACCATCAGCGGACAGAAGCAGGCTGCACTGCGCAAGTTGAATGTGCGCACGGATACCGAATTGTTCAAGCTGCACCTGGACCTCAAGGACATTTGAGCAGTCGCTCAAAATTGCCTATCTCTGCGTATAGAAGATGTGATCGCCGATACGCACGGTTTTTTCCAAACGCTGAGTCCAGAGCGGTCGAACCCGCTTGGCATGAAAATGCGTAGCCCCTTGGGTAATGTCAGGGTGCTCGCCATCGATCACGCCCCTGGCGACGGCCTGGGCTTTTTTCCAGGCTTGAGGCTCCCGCGGAGTCTTGTTGCGTTTTGAATCTGTCCAGGAAAACTGCCCGCGCTCATAAACCACTTGGCAGACCTTACCGGGTACCCATTCAGCACGGTTCATGGTTACCATGGCCACCGCAATTTGCCCGGATTTAGGCTCCCCGCGGGCTTCATGATAAATATTCAACGCCAAACAGAACAATGCACTACCGGGGGTCATTTATTTATGTTCCTTGCCACTTGTGTTCGTGAGCACAGTTTTTCCGGGCACGACTAACCATCGGCCGGGTAATCATCAACGGCGTCCAGGGAAGTTATTTGTGCTCCAGAGTTACACTTTTTTGTTTTCAACTACTTTGACTGTGCTGCGAATGTTGTCCGAAATTTCGCCCTGATTAACTGAGCTCGATTGTCAATATATGGTCAGGGCTCTGCCAGTCTGTTGCGTTTTGCCAGGTCATAAAGTTCTAGCAGGTTGTTCGCATTGAGTTTGACCAGCAATCGGGTCTTGTAGGTACTAACGGTCTTGCTGCTGAGCGACAGACGTTCGGCAATCTGTTTGTTACTCAACCCCTGGGCCAGTTGTTGCAGCACTCCCAGTTCGCGAACGGAGAGTGTTTTGAGTAGTTCTTCGTCCCGATCCTTGCCCCCTTCACGGCGGGTCAGACAAAAAGCCCGATCAGGAAAATAACTGTATCCACTGCCTACCGCCCGGATGGCGCTGACCAGTTCGCACAGGTCGTCATGCTTGTTGACGAAGCCATGGGCACCGGCTTCCATACAGCGTATCGCTATGTGAGTGGAGACTTGAGCGGTCAACACAATGATTTTTACTGGCATGCGCTGGGCTGCCAGGCGACTGATGACCGTCAACCCATCAACCTTTGGCAGCCCTATGTCGAGAATCACTGTTCCTGGCTGATGTTCATGGATGAGGGCCAGAGCATCCGTTCCGTTTTCCGCTTCACCCACAATCGTGTAACCCTCATCCTCCAGCAAGCAGCGAACGGCCATGCGGACGACTGGATGGTCATCGATTATTACAATCTGCTTATTCATTGTGCGGCCACTGGGTGAGACGAGGTCGGTGATTTTTAACCGGTAACCCGGGTGTTAGCAATTCCTCACCGTTTTTTTGAGACAAGTCTTGAAAGGTTCAGATACGTGATTATTTTGTATATAAAGTATTTTTTGCAGCATTGAACATGTTTTCCGTTCCGGCCCGTTAGTTCTTTTGCAGTTGAGTGCTGCTTGATATTTCTATTGTTGTTTTTTGTTTTGAAGTTTGCTTGGTCAACACTCGCAAGACATTAAGTTACGAGTGTTTCTTGCTTTTGGTCGTATTGTGCGGACTCCAGGCGTGTCGCCAAGCCACCACCACGGTCGGATACTCGCAACAGATCTCGAAGAAAGCTCGCGCAGGCAGTCGCGCTTTCGATCGGCCAGTTCACTTTGCCGATGCCGTGTGAGTGTGGGAATTCGAGGCAGATCATGGCCGGGGTCGATTCATCAGACCAACGTGATGAACTGGAGGTCTGGCTGACGGCAGGCCGTTACCGGTTCGCACTCAAAAAAATCTGACACTCCCCCGGTGTCAGGATAGTTGTTTGCACTTTTTAGCGAATATCCGTGACCTGTTTTTAATCTGAGAACTTTTTCGAAAGGAAACTGTAACGTTCCTCGTTTAGTGCGCTCTAGCGATGTGACTCATGGGGGTGTCTTGCGCGAATGCAAGCTTCCTTTTTGGGGTACTACTCGGTGGGTGCATACCGCCCGAGAATAATTAAATCCTATTACCAGCGGTCAAGGATTCTAGATGAACTCGAATGATAAAGGCAGCAATGCAACGCAGCGGGTCACTGAGGCGGGGCTATTGGTCGATATGTTGAACAACGGGAGCCTGGCGGGCCTGGATGTCGGCTCATTGTCGGCGCCGTCGATCACCGCAGTGCTGGATCTCCACGGCGCTACGCAAATTGTCGATAACGGCGGCAGCATGGACGATCCCTCTCCGCAATTGCGCGGTAGCGGTGAACCAGGCTCAGTCGTGACGATCTACGATAATGGCCAGGTATTGGGACAGACGTTGGTCGACAAAACGGGCGGTTGGAGCTTGCAGGTATTTTTCGACACCCTGATTGAGCCGGGTGAGCATACCTTTACCGTGGTCAATGAAGCGGGCGAGGGTTCTGAGCCGTTCAAGGTGACGGTCACTGCGGCGGCCGTCGCCCAGCCGGTAATCACCTCGGCTTACGACAATGTGGATGAAACCGGCACAATCATAAGTGGCGGGAATACGGATGACAGCATCCCGACTTTCTTCGGCCTTGGCGAGCCAGGCACCTACGTTTACCTATACCAGGACGACAAGGTCGTTTCCAGGGCCTTGGTGGGGGCAGATGGCAATTGGACAATCGATTCAGATGAGTTGTCGCCGGGGCAGCACGTGTTCACCGTGAGGGCTCACGGTGGTGAGCATTCGCCACCGTTTGTACTGAACGTGACCGCAATTCCTGACATCCCCTCTAACAAGCCGGTAATCGAATCGATTTACGACGATGTGGGTCAATCAGGCACGGTCGTCAGCGGCGGTAGCACCGATGACAACATCCCGACCTTCAGCGGCAAGGGCGAGCCGGGGATCCGCATTTACCTGTTTGAGGGCAACACGCGTCTGGCCAGCACGGTGGTGGATGCGGACGGCAGTTGGACGATCAGCGGGCAGGTCTGGTTGGCGCCAGGTGAACACGTGTTTACGCTGACGGACAATAACGGCGAGCGTTCGGAACCATTCGTGTTGAACGTGACCGAGGCTACTCTTGGCAAGCCGGTGATCGAATCTGCAGTGGACAATATCGGTGTCGACATTGGCTTGATTGGCAACGGTGCTATCACCGACGATGCGCGACCAACACTCAAGGGTCATGGCGAGCCCAATACCGCAGTCTCGTTGTACGTAGACGGCAGGTATATGGTGAGTGCCGTGGTGGCCGAAGATGGTAGCTGGAGCCTGCTCTCGCCGCGTGCTCTTACACCCGGCGAGCACGTTTTCACCGTGAGGGGGGATAATGTGGTGTCGGATCCATTCGTGTTGACTGTGATCAACGCCCCGCAAGCGGCAACATTGGTGATCGAGTCAGCGATTGACCAGACCGGTCCAGTGACTGGCGTGATTGGCGACGGTAGTGCCACTGACGAGCATCAGCCGGTCTTCCGTGGCCATGGTGAGCCAGACGCCCCGGTGTTCTTGTTTGTCAGCACGGGCGGAGAGCGCTTGTTGGTCGGTAGCGGTGTAGTGCAGTCAGACGGTACGTGGGAAGTGGGTATTGATATCAACCTCTCAGTGGCCTCAGGCCACAATGTGTTCACAGTGTCCGATGGTGTAAGCGACTCGGCCCCGTTCACCCTGCACATTGGTAGTGATGAATCGACATTGAGGATGGCAGCGCAAGCCGATACCGTCGTCGACCTGGAGCCGCTTACCCTGTCGTTGTCCGACCTGTTGCAGGATGTATCGAGCGAGTTGTTTACCCATGAAGTGGCGTTGCCTCTGATCAGTGACGTGCACCCGGAGTTGGATCTGGGTGTCGTTGTTGAAACCGACGGTGGTGTCAACGTCTCGGTGGGCGTTCTGAGTCTGATACTGGAGCCAGAGTTGGCTCACGTGGCGTAAGACGGGCAATCACTCGGGCCAATGCGGTCTCGGTACCCGCGTGCATATCCATGGGTTCGGTGGCGAGCCAGATGGCGTCGATGCGGATCATCGCAACAGATCTCGAAGAAAGCTCGCGCAGGCAGTCGCGCTTTCGATCGGCCAG
>RCUJ01000647.1_pt1 | contig 19780 bp, 15 predicted proteins | sample 2166321 | NCBI WGS metagenome assembly RCUJ01 (sample SAMN09932808, study PRJNA488358) | compost metagenome | feature: garden; material: soil; isolation source: compost soil in an enriched community after 118 h of incubation | place: Germany: Experimental Botanical Garden Goettingen | collected... | reverse complement strand
CCTGCCGGACGCCGTCAACAACACGGCCGGCATGGTGGGCGTGCAAGGCGTGGGGCCGGGCGTGGCGATCAATGCGCGCGGCTTTCCGGTGGACCTGCTGCAATACGACGGCGTGGCCTTGCTGCGCAACAGCTACAGCCTGGGCAACTGGGAACAGGACTCGCTGGTGTTTTACGACCGCGTGGAAATCCTGCGCGGCGCGGCCGGCCTGCTGCAAGGCGCGGGCAGCCCCGGTGGCGCGATCAACCTGGTGCGCAAGCGCGGCGGCGCCGAACCGTCGGTGGTGCTGTCGGGCAAGGCCGGTTCGTGGGACCACTACGGCCTGACGCTGGACGCGGGCGGCCCGCTGAACGACGCGGGCACGTTGCGCGGCCGGGTGGTGGTCGACGAAGACCAAAGCCATTCCTACATCGACTACGTGTGGGACAAGACGCGCAACCTGTACGCCGCGCTGGACTTCGACGTGACCGAAGACACCACGGTGGGTATCGGCATCAGCAATCGCTACAGCCGCTCGCGCCCGATGATCGTGGGCTACCCGCGCTATGCGGACGGCGGCGACATCGACCTGCCGCGTTCCACCTTTACCGGCTCCACCTGGAACCGCGCCAAGAACGACCAGACCATCTTCAATGCCGACGTCACGCATCGCTTCAACGACGCCTGGCGCTTCCGGCTGGCCGGCGTCGCCATGAACGAAAAGAACACGACGGTGCACCAGCGTGTGGCGGGCGAAGTGCAGCCCGACGGCAGCGACTTGTCCTACGGCAACTTTGGCGTGGACTTCGCCAGCAAGCAACGCGGGCTGGACATGTCGGTCAACGGCAACTTCACGGCGCTGGGCATGGAGCAGGAAGTGGTGCTGGGCGCCAACTATTCCAAGCTGACCACGCAGGACCGCTTCACGCGCGCCTGGGAAACGGGCGGCAATATCTTCGACATCGACCACCATCGCCCGTGGCAGGACATCGATTCCATCGCCGAGGCCAGCGGCTACGATTCGCGCAGCGCCTACGACATTCGCCAGAAGGGCATCTACGGCACCTGGCGCGTGAAGCCCACCGAGTCCCTGGCGCTGATCGGCGGCGGCCGGGTCGGCTGGTTCGACTATTCCTACACCGGCTTCGGCAGCACCTCCACGTCCAACACCTCGGGCAAGTTCATTCCCTACGCCGGCATCGTGTATTCGCTGACGGACAACTGGTCGGCCTACACCAGCTACACCACGGTGTTCGAACCGCAGACCGCACGCAGTGTGGACGGCAGCCTGCTCAAGCCCATCGAAGGCAATAACTACGAAGTTGGCATCAAGGGCGAACTAGCCGACGGCCGCATCAACACCCTGCTGGCGCTGTTCCGCTACGACCACAAGAACCGCGCGGTCAACGATTACGACGCCGGTTTCGCGTGCGACGGCTGGTATTGCTCGCGCGCGTCGGGCAAGGTGCGCAGCCAAGGCGTGGAAGCGGAAGTGTCGGGCGAAGTGGTGAAGGGCCTGGAGCTGTATGCGGGCTACACCTACAACACCACCAAGTACCTGGAAGACCCCGACAACAAGGGCCAGATCTTCAACACGTGGACGCCCAAGCACATGCTGCGCCTGTGGGCCAACTACAAGCTGCCGGGCATGATGAACCGCCTGAGCGTGGGCGCGGGCGTCAATACGCAAACCGCCACGGTCAGCTCGGACCGCGAATTCAAGCTGGCGGGCTTCACCATCTGGAACGCGCGTGTGGGCTATCAGGCCACGCCGGAACTCAGCATCGGCCTGAACGTCAACAACGTGTTCGACAAGAAGTACTACGTGCCGTCCTACAACACGCTGGGCGGCAACAACTACTACGGCCAACCGCGCAACTTCATGCTGACGTTCCGCTACGCGCCCAAGCTCTAGGTCAGGCGCTCATCAGCATGTGCACCTTGCGCGCCAGTTCGTCCAAGGCAAAAGGCTTGGGCAGGGTGGGGGCGCCGGCTTCGGCCAACGCCTGCGCGCCCGAACCGGTGATGAACAGCACCTTCAGCGTGGGCCGCAACAGTCGGCCCGCGTCGACGACCTGGCGGCCGTCCATGCGGCCCGGCAAGCCCAGGTCGCAGATCAACATATCGATCTGACCCGGCGCCGACAAGGCGCGCAGCGCGCTGGCGCCGTCGGTGGCCTGGATCACGGCATAGCCCAGTTCGGCCAGCGTTTCCACCATGACGGCGCGTACCGCCGTATCGTCTTCGGCGATCAGCACGGTCGCGCCCGCGGCGGCGCGCGGCGGTTCCAGCCGCGCGGCCAATTCCACCGGCGTCGGCGCCCCGTCGAATCGCGGAAAGTACAGGCTCATCGCCGTGCCTTCGCCCGGCCGTGACATGACCTGCACCTGCCCGCCGGACTGCCGCACAAACCCATACAGCATCGACAGGCCCAGGCCGGTACCCTCACCGGGTGACTTGGTGGTGTAGAAGGGTTCGAAAATGCGCTGCACGATTTGCGGCGTCATGCCGCAGCCCGTATCCGTCACGGTCAGGCGCAGGTAGTCGCCTGGCGGCAGATCGCGTTCGCGCGCCGTCTGCGTGTTCAGTGTGACCTTGGCCGTCTCGATGCCAAGACGACCCTGTCCGTCCATGGCGTCGCGCGCGTTCAGGCAAAGGTTGAGCAGGGCGTTTTCAAATTGGTGCGGGTCCACCCAGGCTGGCCAGAGACGAGGTTCGCACGCCAGGTCCAGCGCAATGCCCGGCCCCACGCTGCGGCGCAACAGGTCTTCCATGCCGCGCACCAGTTGGTTGATGTCCACCGCTTGCGGCGACAGCGGTTGATTGCGCGAGAACACCAGCAAGCGGTGGGTCAGGGCGGCGGCCCGTTCCGTGCCACGCTGCGCCACCTCAATGTGGCGTTCCAGTTCGCCCATGCGTTGCTGCGCAATACGCAGGCTGATCAGTTCCAGGCTACCCGCGATGCCCATCAGCAAGTTGTTGAAATCGTGCGCCAGCCCGCCCGCCAGTTGGCCCACGGCTTCCATCTTCTGGCTTTGGCGCAGGGTGTCTTCGGCTTGCCGCAAGGCTTCGGCCTGCGCGCGTTCGGCTTGCACCCGCGACGTGGTTTCGATGACGGTGTCCATCATGCCGACCACGTTCCCGTGCTCGTCGCGCACCGGGCTGTAGCAGAACGTGAAGGTGGCTTCTTCGGCTTGGCCAAAGCGCTGGATCACCAGCGGATAGTCTTCGATGAAGGTGGCCTCGCCCGCGAACGCGCGGTCGGCGATGGGGCCGATCATGGACCAGGCTTCGCTCCAGACATCGCTGAACGGGCGGCCCAGCGCTTCGGGCTTGGCGCCCAGGATGGGGCGGAAGGCGTCGTTGTAAATGGTGATGAGCTTGGGGCCCCACACCAGGCAGCAGGGGAAGCGGGACGACAGCACCATGCCGGCGGCCACGCACAGCGCCGAGGGCCATGTGCCAATGGGGCCGAGCGGCGTGGTGGCCCAATCGTAGGCCGCGACCCGTTTACCCATCTCGCCGCCGCCAGCAAGAAAAGAAGGCTCGAAAGTCTGGTTCTGCATGGCGGCGTCTACGGTCGAATGGAGGCTTGAATAGGTGCTTGATTCTATCCGACCGCCCCTATGAAGTTAAGCGATTCGGCATGCCGGATATCAAGACGGCGGCAGGTTTTTGAACAGGGTGTGGATGGCGGGAAAAAGCAGATAAAATAATAATCGTTCCCATTTGCAATATTGCGCCAGGTGCGTCTTGTCTGCCTCTGAACCCCACGCCGCCGATCCCGTCACGAAGCTCTATCGTGACCATCACGGCTGGCTGTCGATGTGGTTGCGCAAGAAGCTGGGCAACTCGTTTGACGCCGCCGACCTGGCGCACGACACCTTTGTCCGCCTGATCAGCGCCCGCCGCCAGGACGCGGGCCCCGAGCCGCGCGCCTTGCTGACCCACATCGCCAAAGGCCTGGTCGTGGACCACTGGCGCCGCCGCGCGCTGGAAGACGCCTATCTGGCCGCCATTGCACACCTGCCCGCGCGCGAGGCGCCGTCGCCCGAAATGCGCGCGCAGATTCTCGAGACCCTGCACGCCATCGACGCCACCTTGCGGACCCTGCCCGCGAAGACGCGCAGCATCTTCCTGTTGTCGCAGTTTGACGGCATGGCGTATGCCGACATCGCCGTGCAGGAACGGGTGTCGCTGGCCACCGTCAAGCGCCACATGCAGCGTGCGTTGACGGCGTGCCTGATCGCCTATCAGGTGCACGCGGCATGATCGGCGCCCATAACTCCGCCATCGACTCCGCCATCCTGGAACAAGCGGCCGGCTGGCTGGTGCGCTTCCAATCCGAAACCTTGTCCGCCGCCGACCGCGCCGCCTTCGATCGTTGGCGCGCCCGCAGCGCGGCGCATGGCGCAGCCTGGGCTCGGGTGGAAGACATGCTGCGTGGCTTTGGGCAGGTGCCGCCCGAGATCGTGCGTGACACCTTGCGTCGGGCTGATCAGCATTCCCGCCGCGCCGGCCGCCGCCAAGCCCTGCGCGCACTCGGCGCGCTGCTGGTGCTGGGGCCGGCGGCGCTGGCCGGCTGGCGCGCGCTGCCCTGGCGCGAATGGACGGCGGACGCGCGCACCGCCACGGGCGAACGGCGCCAGATGGATCTTGCCGACGGCACGCGGCTGGTGTTGAACACGGCCAGCGCGGTCGATATTCAATACACCGCCGACGCGCGCGTGCTGTGGCTGCGTGCGGGCGAGATCCTGCTGACCACCGGCCACGATCCCTCGCCCGTGTATCGGCCCTTCATCGTGCACACGTCACAAGGGACGATACGCGCGTTGGGCACGCGCTTCATGGTGCGCGACGACGGCGGCAGCATTCGCGTGGCGGTATTCGAAGGCGCCGTCCAGATCCAGCCGCAAGACGCGGGCGTTGCCGCCGTCATCCTTCCCACCGGGCAGCACACGGTGTTCACCGCGCGCCAGGTGGCGCCCCTGTCGGCGGCGGACGCCGTGTCCGCGTCGTGGGAGCAGGGCATGTTGGCGGTGCGCAATTGGCGCTTGGCCGACCTGGTGGATGAGCTGGGCCGTTATCGCCGGGGCGTGCTGCGTTGCGATCCGGCCGTGGCCGGGTTGCGCGTATCGGGCGCGTTCCCGCTGGCCGATATCGACGGCAGCCTGCGCCTGCTGGAAAAAACCCTGCCGGTGCGGATAAGCCGCGTGACGCCGTTCTGGACCACGGTCGCGCCGCGCGCGGACGTTACAAATTAATCGCCATTTGTCTGAGCCTTTTCTACGCCTCGTCCGGTGTACCGGGTGAATCGTCGCGACACGCGAGCCACCCCGTCCCCTACGAAGGATCGTTTCATGGTTTCCCGAAATACCCATTCGCAGCGCCTGCCCCGTGGCACGGCCGCCCTGTCGCCCGTAGCGGCAATGATGCAGGCCGCAGGCATCAGCTTGATGCTGTTGGCGGTGGCGGGCGTGCCCGCGCCGGCCAGCGCGGCGGAGGCCGCTGGCGTCGCGGCGGCCGAGGGGCGCAAGCCCTATGCGATTGGCGCGGGTTCGCTGGGCGATGTGCTGGCGCAATTCGCGGCGGCGGCGGGCGTGCCGCTGTCGTTCGACCCGGCTTTACTGGCGGGCCAGCGCAGCGCTGGGCTGTCGGGTTCGTACACCGTGCGTGAAGGGTTCGCGCAATTGCTAGCCGGTTCCGGCTACGCGGTGGCGGAACAGGGCGCGGGCGCGTATTCCTTGCAGAAGCTGCCCCAGGCAGACGGCGGCGCGGCCACGCTGCTGCCCAGCATCACGGTGGCGGGATCGGGCATCAGCGCGTCCAGCTTGCCGCCGGAATTCGCGGGCGGGCAGGTGGCGCGCGGTGGCCGCATGGGCTTCCTGGGCAACCGCGACGTCATGGACACGCCGTTCAACCTCACCAGCTACACCTCGGAATTGCTGGCCAACCGCCAGGCGGTGACCTTGGCCGACGCGCTGAACGCCGAGCCGTCCGTGCGCTTTACCGGGCAGATCGGCGGCGTGACCGACTCGTTCTACATTCGCGGCTTTCCCATCGGCGAAGGCAACCTGGGCGAGATCGCGTTCGACGGCGTCTATGGCGTGGCGCCCAACTATCACGTCTTCACCGACTACATCGAACGGGTGGAAGTGCTGAAAGGCCCCGCCGCCTTGCTGTATGGCATGTCGCCCAACAGCGGCGTGGGCGGCGTGATCAACATGGTGCCCAAGCGTTCGTTGCCGCAAGACCTGACGCGGCTGTCCGCCGACTACGTGGGCAGTTCCCAGTTTGGCGGCCGGGTGGACCTGAGCCGGCGCTTCGGCAACGACGGCGAATGGGGCGTGCGCGTCAACGGCATGCATCGCCAGGGCGACACACCGCTGGACAACCTGTATTCGCGCACCGACATCGGCGCCTTGTCGCTGGACTATCAGGGCGAGCGCCTGCGCGCGTCGCTGGACCTGTTGACGCAGCACGAAAAAGTGGACGCGCCGACGCGCCCCTTCCTGGTAGCTGCCGGCATAGACGTGCCGCGCGCGGCCGATGGCCGCCGCAACGCCACGCAGCCCTGGGGCTGGTGGAAGTCCGACGGCCAGTCGGCGCTGCTGCGCGTGGAATACGACATCAGCGACCGCCTGACCGTGTTCGCCGATGCGGGCGGCTCGGACACCGATGTGTCGCGCCTGTCGGACCAGACGCCCACCATCGTGAACGGCGCGGGCGACACGCTGGTGACGCCGAACAACTTCCGCTTCAAGGTTGAACGCAGCACGTACAACGCCGGCTTGCGCGCCAAGCTGGATACGGGTCCCGTGCGCCACGCCATCAGCTTCATGGGCAGCCTGTACAGCGATCGCAACTTGCAAGCCAGCGTGTTGGGCACGCCGCTGACGTCCAATATCTACCACCCCATCACCCGGCCCGAGCAGCACATTCCCGCGCCGCGCAACGTGCCCAAGGTGTCGTCGTCGGACCTGTCCGGCCTGGCGCTGGCCGACACGATGAGCATCCTGGACGAACGCGCGCAACTGACGCTGGGCCTGCGCCAGCAGCGCATCGAGTCGCGCAACTTCAATGCGGTGACGGGCGTGCGCACGGTCAGCTATGACGAAAGCGCCACGACACCGCTGGCCGGCCTGGTCGTCAAGCCGTGGAGCAATGTCTCGCTGTACGCCAACTACGTCGAAGGCCTGAGCAAAGGCGACGTGGCGCCCGCCACGGCGTCCAACGCCGGCCAGGTGTTCAAGCCTTACAAGGCCCGGCAGAAGGAAGTGGGCGTGAAGGTGGAATTCGACAGCGCGATGCTGAGCCTGAGCGCCTTTGAAATCACCAAGCCCAGCGGCCAGTTGACCAACGGCGTGTACGGCGCGGACAGCGAACAGCGCAATCGTGGCCTGGAAATGAACCTGTCCGGCGAGCCGCTGCGCGGCCTGCGCCTGTTGGGGGGCGTGACCTGGCTGGACGCCGAACTCACGCGCACCAACAGCGCCGCCACGCTGGGCAACCAGCCGGTGGGCGTGCCCAAGTTCTCGGCCAACCTCAGCGCCGAATGGGACACGCCGTGGGTGGCGGGCCTGACGCTGACGGGCGGCATGGTCTACACCGGACGCGAATATATCAATCAGGCCAACACGCAATCGGTGCCGTCATGGACCACCTTCGACCTGGGCGCGCGATACGCCACGCGGGTCCAGGGCAAGGACGTGACATTTCGCGCCAATCTCGTCAACGTGACCAACCGCGCGTACTGGTCCGGCGTGGCATCCTACGGCACGATCTCGCAAGGCGTGCCGCGCACGCTCATGCTGTCGGCGTCGATGGATTTCTGACGGGCGCGGGGCGCGCCGCGCCTCAACATGCCACCGCGCGTCAGGCCGGGGAAACCAGGATGCCGCTGATGCGCGCCAGATTGTCCAGCGTGCTGCGCAGGTGGCTGGACAAGGCGGCCGCTGCCTCGTCGTTGCGTTCGCGTTCCAGCAAATCAAGAATGGCCAGATGCTGATCGCAATGCTGCTGATAGCGGCTGCGGTCCTGCATCGAGCGGTACGACAACAGGCGGCGCACGCGGTTGACGCGCTTGATCGTGTCGATGAAGAACGGGTTGCCGGACGCCTCGACCAGCGATTCATGAAAACGCACGCCGCGTTCGTGCAACTGGTCGGCGGTGTCGGTGGCGATGCCGCCATTCAGCAGATGCCGTTCAGCGGCGCGGCAGCGTTCGATGACGCTTTTCTCGATGTGGAACGTGGGTTCCAGCAAGGCGGCCGGCTCCAGCGCCAGGCGCAGGCGGTACGACTGCAAGAGGCTGTCGGGCGTGGTCATCATGGACGAGAATTCCCACCCGTACCCGGGCCGGCGCTGCGCCCAGCCTTCCTGCGACACGCGCGCCAACAGCGCCTGCGTCTGCGCATTGGTCAGGGCATAACGCAGGCGCAACTGCGCCTCGCTGCATTGCATGGGCAGTTGTCCGCGCAGCAGGTCGTCGGCCAGTTTGAAGTAGCTTTGCGTGACGATGTCGTCCGCCGATGGTGGCGCCAGTTCGGCCAGGTCAGCGGGGGCGTCGGGCAGGGCGTCGAAGTCTTGCTGCAGGAAGTAGCCACGGTTGGGCTTGCGCGCCACGATGCCGTGCTGCTCCAGCACACCTAGCGCATCGTTGACCGGCGAGCGCGACAGGCGCAGCCGGTCGGCCAATTTTTGCGCGGTCAGGTGCGCGCCGCCGGGCAGGCGGTCTTGCCGGATCAATTCCAGTATTTTCGTGACGGTATTGGTTTGCGCGCTCATGGGGGCGTGGCGGTTGGGGCCGTGGCTGGCCGAAGAATATCCGACAGGATAGCGGGAATGACGCCGCCCATCCGCAACAGACGCACCTCCAACTGTGTCTCGATGGCGGCGGTGGCCTGTAGCGCATCCGCCATGCCGTTGGCCCGCAGAATACGCACCGGCACCGGCATCCGTGGCGCCAGCGCATCGGCCGGCGCATCGATTTCAATGCGGTCGCCGGACTGCACGGCGAGCGTGTCGGGCGTGACGCCGTCAGGCAGGCGCAGCGGCAGGATGCCCATGCCGATCAAATTCGAGCGGTGGATACGTTCAAAGCTCACGGCCAGCACCGCGCGGATGCCCAGCAGCCGCTGGCCCTTGGCGGCCCAGTCGCGTGAAGACCCCGTGCCAAAGCGCGCGCCGGCCAGCAACACTACCGGCTGCTGGTCCTGGCGGTAACGCGCGGCGGCTTCCCAGATGGGTTCCACGCGGCCGCTGGGTGCATGGCGCGTGTGGCCCACCGGCACGTCGGGGCAGAGCCGGTTCACCAGGCTCTTGCTGTAGAACGCGGCCCGCATCATGACTTCCCAATTGCCCCGGCGGGACGCGAACACGTTCAGGTCGTTGCGGTTGTCACCGCGCGCCACGAGAAAGTCGGCAATCAGGCTGTCGGGTGGAATGGCGCTGGCGGGCGACAGGTGGTCGGTGGTGACGTCGTCGCCCAGCACCAATAGCGGGTGGGCAATGTAGTGGCCCAACTGGCCGGCTTCGTCCGTGGAGGCAAAGGGCGGGCGGCGCAGCGCGGTGGAGGCGGGGTCCCATGGAAAGCGCGGGCTGTCCGGCGACCGCAAGGCCTGCCATGCGGGGTTGGCGCTGGCGATCTTGAAGGCGGCGCGGTAGTCATCCGGCCGCAGTCCTTGCGCCAGCGCGGCGTCGATGTCGGCGTCATCCGGCCACAGGTCGCGCAGATGGACGGCGCGGCCATCGGCCGTGGTCTGCACGGGCTCCAGGCTCAAGTCGCGCTCGGCGTCGCCCGCCAGCGCAAAGGCGATGACCAGCGGCGGCGACATCAAAAAGCCCAGGTCCAGGTCGGGGTGGATGCGGCCGGTGAAGTTGCGATTGCCCGACAGCGCTGCTACCGGATGAACCGCGCCGGTCGTCATGGCGTCACGCACCGGAGCGGGCAGTGGGCCGGAGTTACCGATACAGGTGGTGCAGCCATAGCCCACGATGTCAAAGCCCACCGCCGCCAGGTCGTCCAGCAAACCGGCGCGCGCCAGGTAGTCGGCGGCGGCGGGCGAGCCCGGGCCCAGCGATGTCTTGACCCAGGCAGGGACGCGCAACCCGGCCTGCCGTGCTTTGCGGGCCAACAGCCCGGCCGCCATCAGCAGGCGCGGGTCCGAGGTGTTGGTGCAACTGGTGATGGCCGCGATGGCGACGGGGTAGCGTGGCATGCCGCCTGGCGCGGGCGCGGCCGGCTGGAAGTTCAGCGTCGACAGAATCGCTTTTGTCCGTCCGTAAGGGTGCAGGTCTTGCGGCCGCTTGGGGCCGGCCACGTGCATGCCGACTTGGTCCAGGGCAATCTCGACCACGCGGGTGTAGCGGGGTGTGGCTTGCGGGTCCAGTGCGATGCCGGCGTGTTCGGCATAGGCGGCCACGCGCGCGACGTGCGCTTCGCCACGGCCCGTTTGGCGCAGATAGTCCAGCGTGGCGCCGTCGATGGGGAAGTAGCCGGTGGTGGCGCCATATTCGGGCGCCATGTTGGCGACCACGCAGCGGCTGCCCGCCGACAGCGTGCTGACGCCCGGGCCGAAGAACTCCACGAATTCGCCTGATACGCCGATGGCGCGCAAGCGTTGCGTGACGGTCAGCGCCAGGTCGGTGGCCGTGGCGCCCGCGGTCAACGCGCCGGTCAGGCGCACGCCGACCACATCCGGAATGCGCAGCAGGGTGGGCATGCCGAACATCACGGTCTGCGCTTCCAGCCCGCCCACGCCCCAGCCCAGCACGCCGATGCCGTTGATCATGGGGGTGTGGCTGTCGGTGCCGATCATCATGTCGGGAAACAGCGCGCCGTCGGCGTCCTGGCAGACGACGGTGGCCAGTTGCTCCAGGTTGATGGTGTGCATGATGCCGGTGCCCGGCGGATGGATGCGCACGTTGGACAGCGCCTTGGAGGCCCAACGCAGGAAACGGTAGCGCTCGGCGTTACGGCGCAATTCCAGGTTCAGGTTCTGTGTGGCGGCGTCGGTCTGCGCGTAGGCTTCGACCGCCAGCGAATGGTCCACCGAGACGTCCACGGGCAGCACGGGGTTCAGCAAGGCGGGGTCGCGGCCGGCTTCGGCCAGCGCGTCGCGCATGGCGGCAATGTCCACCAAGGCCGGGGTGCTGGTGGTGTCGTGCATCAGCACGCGGCCGGGCTGGAAGGCGATCTCGGCGTCGCTGGTGCCGTGGTCCAGCCAACGCAATAGGGCGGACACGGCGGCATCGCGTTCATCGCCCTGCATGTTGCGCAGCGCGTTTTCCAGCAGCAGGCGCAGCACCACGGGCAGGCGGAAGTAGTCCGCGCCGAACATCGCGGGCAGGTCGACGCAGCTATGCGCGGCGCCGTTCAGCGTGAAGCGGGCGTGGCGTAACGAGGCATTGGTGTTTTCCATAGCCGCAAGTTTTGCATATTCATGTGTAAAAATGCAATTTGGTCGGCGGGGACCATTGCACAACGACCGTCCGATGGGTTGCGCGCGTTCGGGGTTTGTTTTCTTTTGTGGTTCGTCCTCGCGCTTCACCCATCCTACGAACCGACGATCGATCTATTAGCGCCCCTTGCCCGGCCTACGGTCCCCATGAAGCACGTAGGATGGGTGAAGCGCGCAAAAGCCCAGGCAAGAACCCCAGCGCCGAACGCGCGTAACCCATCAAACGGCGGTGAACGTATGGCAATTTCCGCCACGGCACAACGACCGTCCCATCGCGCCATCAACGCCCGTCGTGCAGCAGCAGCTCCAGCCCCACGCGCTGCCCGGCGCGCACGCGACTGATCGCCTGTCGCGCGGTGACTCGATAGACGTTATTGACGCCCCGCACCGGGCGGTGCGACACCGCAATCACCGCCGCGTCACCACAGCGCAAGGGCAGCACCATGGGGCGCGACTGCATGCGAGGGCGTTGCTCGGTCATGACGAATTCGCCGCCCGTGAAGGCCTTGTCCGGATCCGACAATAGGGCGACAAGCTGCAACGGAAATACAGCATCTCCGTCCGCGTGCTGCGTCAGCGGTTGGTAGTCGTCCTGCCCGAGCCGATGGATGGCGGACAAGGGGCGGGTCTGGCCTGCGTTGCGGTTGTGTTGCATCCAGGTGGTGAAGTCATCGGGGTACGGCGTGTCTTGTTGCAGCGCTTCCGCCCAGGCGCGGGCGATGGGCAGCAGGCGGCGGTACAGCGATGCCCGCAGCGCTTCAAGCGTGGCGGTGTTGTCCGCGTGGGCGAGCTGCCGCGCGGCCTCCTGCGGAAAGAGACCGGGCAACAGCGCCCAACCTTCTGCGTCCAACTGTTGGCCGATAAGGGGCCAGTCGTAGCGGTCCAGCGGCAGGTGTGGCGGCACGGCTAAGGGGGAAATCATGGCGGTGGAAGTCATTGCGAAAAGGGAGGCGGAAAGAGCGGCATAAAGCGCGGCGATACCAGCGGCAGCAAGGGTTGCAAAAGCGCGCGCCATACCCGATCAGCCAGCCTAATCGCGCGCCGCCGTGCGCGTCACTCCGAAGCTTGCGGTCAGGGCTGGTCGCCAGGCTGGCCCCTTGCCATGAAGTATGCTTACCCGCTTCATGAACCCCCTCATTGCGCCTGCCCCATGACTGATTTTCCCTTTGACGCCGTGTTGTTCGACTGTGACGGCGTGCTGGTTGATTCCGAACCCATCACCAGCCACGTTCTGGCCCAGATGCTGAATGAACTGGGCTGGGACATCACCCACGAAGAAACCATGCGCCTCTTCACGGGCAAGGCTGTCAAGGACGAGCTGCCGATGATTGAAGCGCGTACGGGCGCCAAGCTGGGGCCGGACTGGTTCGGCGAATTCCGCCAGCGCCGCAACGCCGCGCTGGACCGCGACCTGCTGGAAATTCCCGGCGCGCCCGACGCGGTGCGCGCCTTGCACCGCACGCTGGACGGCCGCATCGCCGTGGCGTCCGGCGCCGACCGCCACAAGGTGGAACTGCAATTGGCCAAGGTCGGCATTGCCGAGTGTTTTGACGGGCGTGTCTTCAGCGGTCACGAGATGCCGCGCAGCAAGCCGTTTCCGGACGTGTACCTGGCCGCCGCCCAAGCGCTGGGTGTCGACCCCAAGCGCTGTGCCATTGTTGAAGACACGGTTACCGGCGCCACCGCTGGGGTGGCCGCGGGCGCCACGGTGTTCGGCTACAGCCCCGACGCCAACGGCCACAGCGGCGCCGAGGCGCTGCGCAAGGTGGGCGTGGCCCACGTGTTCACCGACATGACGCAACTGCCCGCGCTGCTGGCCGGCTGGCAAGCCGGAGCGCGCTGATTTATCTGGCCGGCCCAGACGCTACTTGAACGCGACTAGACGCGGACCTGGACGCGGCCTAAATCCGACCCCAACGCGACCCCAACGCGACCCCAACGCGACCTAAACGCGACCTAAACGCGATCCCAAGCCCGATCCAAGCTTGACCTCGATGCGGACCCAAGCGCGGGCCTAAACTCCGCCCAAGCGCGGTCCGCCCGCGTTATTTCGCGTAATTGGCGTACTGCTCGCCGCCGTCCAGGTCAATCACCGTGCCGCTCAGGTAACCGGCGCGCGGCGACGCGCCGAACACGATCATGTCGGCCACTTCGTCGGGTTCCATCAGCCGGTTGAAGGGCAGGTCCGACAGCGTTTCCTGCCACCGCGTCTCGTCGCCCCAGCGCGCTTGCGCGCGTTGCCGGGCGAGCGTCAGCACGCGGTCGGTCCGCGTGCGCGAGGGGTTGACGCCAAAGACGCGCACGCCGTGGCGGGGCGCTTCGCCACCCAGCGCGCGGGTAAACGCAATCAAGGATGCATTGGCCGCCGCGCCGCAGATGTAGTCCGCGCGAGGCGCCGCGCCCGCCATGCCGATGATGTTGGCGATGACGCCCGCGCCCGCCTCGCGCATGTGCGGGTAGTAGTAGCGCGCCAGGCTGATGTAGCCGTGCACCTTCAGCTCCCAACCCGCGCGCCAGCGCTCGTCCTGCACCTGGTCCAGCGCGCCGCCCGGCACCGCGCCCGCGTTGTTCACCAGTATGTCGATGGGTCCGGTTTCCTTCGCCAGCTTTTCCGCCGCGCCAGGCAGGGCCAGGTCCAGCGTGATGGCATGTGCCGCGCGGCCGCATTGTTCGCGGATGGACGCCGTGGCGTGATGCAGCGCCGCGTCGTCGCGCGCCACCAGGATCGGGTCGGCGCCCTCTCGCGCGAAGGCCACGGCGCAGGCCAGGCCGATGCCCTTGGATGCACCCGTGATCAGCACGCGCTTTCCGTCAAGCTGCAAGTCCATGTATGGCTCCTGTGGTTTCACGCCCGCACGCGCGGGACACGCATCGGTTGTAAACCAGTTGCGCGGCCAGTGCCAGCGCGGACATGGCGCGGACGAGTCCGAGCCTGCTATGCTCGATTCACCTTATTGCCTACACCCCGTTGCCTGCACCCCATTCCCTTCAACCCGTGCCTTTCAGGATGCAACAGATGGCGGAAGTCTGGTTTGAAATCTGGTCCACCGTGCGTAGCGAGTTCGCGGACATTCCGGATGTTGGCGAAGCCACGCGCATTGTGTTGCGCTTGGGCATGGCCGTGATTCTGGGTGGCCTGCTGGGCTTCGAACGCGAGCGCAGCGGCAAGGCCGCGGGCCTGCGTACCCATATGCTGGTCGCGCTGGGCGCGGCCATTTTTGTGCTGGTGCCCTTGCAAGGCGGCATGGAAGTCGGCGACATCAGTCGGGTGTTGCAGGGGGTGATCGCAGGCATCGGCTTTCTGGGCGCGGGCGCCATCATCAAGCTCAGCGATGAACGAGAGATCCACGGGCTGACCACATCGGCCAGCATCTGGATGACCGCCGCCATCGGCGTGGCGGCCGGCATGGGCCGCGAGGCCACGGCGCTGGTCAGTACCTTGTTGGCGTTGTTTGTGCTGGCGGTGCTGCGCCGCGTCGAGGCGCGCATTTCCGCCAGTCAGGAAAACAAGACCGTGATCGCCACCGACGACAAGCCCGTGCGCAACGGCTGACGTCCAAGTCCGGTCCGGTCCGGTCAGGTCAGATCAGGTCAGGCCAGTTCAGGCCCAGCCAGGTCAGGCCGGTTCAGGTCAAGCCCGGCCAAGCCAAGTCCCGGGGCTCGCCTACCGTGTCACGTGCCGCCCGACACGTCGATGAACGAGCCGCTGGTATAGCCGGCTTCATCGGAAAACAGCCACATGACGGCGCCGGCCACTTCTTCCACCGAGCCGCCGCGCCGCAGCGGGATCACGCTTTTCAGGCGGTCCACCCGGCCCGGTTCGCCGCCGCTTGCGTGCATGTCGGTGTAGATGGTGCCGGGGCGCACGCCGTTCACGCGGATGCCTTCGGGCGCCACCTCTTTGGACAGGCCGATGGTCATGGTGTCCAGCGCGCCCTTGGAGGCCGCGTAATCCACATATTCATTGGGCGAACCCAGGCGCGCCGCCGCCGACGACACGTTGACGATGGCGCCGCCCACGCCGCCATGGCGCGTCGACATCCGGCGCACGGCTTCGCGCGCGCACAGGAAAGCGCCGATGACGTTGGTGGACAGCACGCGCAGCAGGCGGTCGGCTTCCATCTGGTCCAGGCGCATCTGCGTTTCCAGGATGCCGGCGTTGTTGACCAGGGCATCGATGCGGCCCAGGCGCTCGTCCAGCGTGCGGAACATGTGCAGCACGTCTTCTTCTTGCGACACGTCGGCCTGGATGGCCAGCGCGGTGCCGCCCGCCTGCTGGATCTGGGCCACGACGGCGTCGGCGGCGTCGGAGTGGGTGCGGTAGTTGATGCCGACGGCGTAGCCGCGGCGCGCGGCCAGCTTGGCGACGGCGGCGCCGATGCCACGGCTGCCGCCGGTAACGAGCATGACTTTGGGCATGGTGTCCTCCTGGGGGCAATTCACGGTAGCAGAATCAAGGTGATCAGATCCAGACGTCGTTTGGCGCGCTGCGCTCGCCGCCCTGGTCGCCGGTATTGGGTACGCCGCAGGGTTCCACCAGCATCAGATGCGCTTCCTCGACGGCACAGGGCTTGTGCTCAACGCCCTTGGGGATGACGGCCATTTCGCCGGGCCCCAGGTCGATGTGGCCGTCGCGCAGGTCGATGCGCAATCGGCCGCTGACCACGATGAAGGTTTCGTCGGTGTCGGCATGGCTGTGCCAGACGAAGTCGCCTTGCACCTTGACCACCTTGAACTGGTAGTCGTTCATCTGCGCGATGACCTTGGGGCGCCAGTGCTCGGAAAACAACGCAAGCTTGCCGGCGATATTGATGGCGGAAATGGGGGGCATGGTGGAACCTGGACAAGAAGAGAGAGGTACAGATTAGGGCGCGACGGGGCATCGCGTCTTGTACGTTCTTGCAGGTTTTGCAGGTTTTGCCGGCTGGCGCGGGCATGTCGTAGCCATGACCACCGAAATAGGCTTCGATGCGCTCTACGTGGCCGGAGGAGGCCGCGCGGAGAATTCAGTCCTGTTTCGGGTTGGCCAGGGTCATGGCGGTCTTGCGTGGCGCCAGGAGCGCTAGGGGCGCTTCATTTGCACCAGTATGAATTCATTGCCGTACAGGTCAATGAAGTGGGCATAAATGGTGGTGTCGTCATGGACGGGCTCCTTGGTGAAGCGCACCCCGCGTGCGGTGAAGCTGCTGTGGTCGCGCATGACGTCGTCGGTGTAGAACACCCCTACCGGCTGGCCGCCGGTCTGGTCGCCGACGCGGTCGCGTTGCGCCTGGGTCAGAGCTTGCAACAGCCAGACGCCCACGGCGGGCTGGGATGGCAGGCGCAGGTGCACGTAGCGCTGCTGGCCCACGGGCATATCTGCGAACACCTCCATGCCCAGCTTGTCTTGATAGAAGGAAATGGCGGTGTCGTAGTCGTTCACGAGAAGGACGAGACGGCCCAGCGAATGCATGTCAGGACTCTCTTTGAGGTTAAGCGTGCGGCTATGCTAACCCGGCCGCGCCGCTTTTCTCTCAATTGGCCTTGCGCAATGGCCCCAGGGTGGGCAGCCGCCAGGCTCAACCCGCCTTGCGCAGGGTGAAATTGACCCGTTGGCTGCCCAGCCGGGCGTGAGGCGCGTCCTTCATCGGCAGCACGCCGTGATAGCGCAGCCGGTCCACCCCGCCCCAGACGACGACGTCGCCATGCAACAGCGGCACCCGCGCGGCCTTGTCCGTGCGCGCGTGGCCGCCGAACAGGAACAGGGCGGGCATGCCCAGCGACACCGACACGATGGGTGCGTCGTAATCACGTTCGTTCTTGTCCTGGTGCAGCGACAGGCGCGAGCCGGGTTCGTAGCGGTTCACCAGGCAGGCATCGGGGGTAAAACCCGGAAAACCCGCGTCGGCCGCGGCGGCCTGCGCCAGCCGCAGAAAGGCGTCGGGCAGATCGGGCCAGGGCTGGCCGGAAAGCGGATCGATGCGCGTGTAGCGGTAGCCCTGCGCGTCCGACGTCCAACCCAGCGTCCCGCAATTGGTCAGCGCCACCGACATGGTGTAGCCGCCCGGCGTGTGCATGTGGCGAAACGGCGATTGCGCGGCCACCGCGTCCACCCCTTGCAGCAGCGCGTCCGTGTAGGGCAGCGCAAAACCGCGCAGCACGAAAGACTGCGGGCCGATCTGCTCGCGGCCGTGCTGGGCGGTGTCTTCGTCGTTGAACAGATCCAGCGTCATGGCGTGCGGTTACTGCGCGTCGTGAAAGATCAGGCCGAGCGTATGGCGGCGGCCGCTCTTCAGGGCACTCACCCCGTGCCGCATCGCCACCTTGCGCCAACTGCGCGTACCCGGCACGGGCCGCTGGTTCACGGTGAAGATCAGCGCGTCGCCTTGTTGCAGCGGCAGCACTTCGGCGCGTTGCTCGCGGCTGCTGGTTTCCTGCATGACGAATTCGCCGCCCGTGAAATCCACGCCAGGGCGCGACAGCAGCACCGCCACTTGCAGGGGAAACACGTGTTCGCCGTACAGGTCTTGATGCAGGCAGTTGTAGTCGCCCGGGCCGTATTGCAGGATCAAGGGCGTGGGCCGCCGCTGCCCGGCGTCGTGGCAACGTTGCAGAAAGGTGGCGTGATCATCGGGGTATTGCACGGCGATGCCCATCTGCCGGTTCCACCGGTTGGCGATGGGCGCCAGGCGAGGGTATAGCGCCGTGCGCAGGCCTTGCAGCAAGGGCGGCAGCGGGTACGAAAAGTACTGGTATTCGCCGCGCCCGAAGCCATGTCGCGCCATCACGATGCGGCTGCGGTAGCGGTCCGTGGCGGAATAGGCGTCGGCCAACTCGGTGCATTGCGCGGGGGACAACAGGCCGGGCAAGATCGCATTGCCGTGCGCGTCCAGGGACTGCGTGACGGCGGTCCAGTCCAGGTCGGGAACAAGAGGGCGGGGCGGGGCGGTCATGACGGCGATCGGGCGAAAAAGCAGGGGTGGAAACAATCAGTCTACGTCCGCCGCCTTCGCCGTGAACTCCGCTTGTTGCGACGGCATCACAGCATGGATTCCAACGGCAACAGCGACACGAACCACACCGAGAACCGTTTCCACACCGACGTGCCCGGCTCGGTGTTGTGCCGCAGCGTCTTGCCGTCGCGCTGTTCCAGCCAGTACAAGCTGCCTTGCTCGTCCAGGCATACCCGATACGCCACCTTGGGCACTTCTTCTTGAAAGGCCTCGGCAATGCGGCCCGCCATTGTGGGGCTGTCGATCACAAAGCCCAGTTCGGTGTTCAGCGTGGCCGATCGCGGATCAAAGTTGAACGACCCGACAAAGATGCGCTGGCCGTCTACCGCGAAGGTCTTGGCGTGCAGGCTCGAGCCCGAACTCCCAAACGGCCCCATGCTCTTGTTGCGCTCGGCCCCACCCGCTTTGCGCTTCATTTCATACAGCTCGACGCCACTGGCCAGCAGGTCCTTGCGGCGCTTGGCGTAGCCGGAATGCACCACTGCTACGTCGGTGGCCTCCAGGGCATTGGTCAGCACCCGCACCTTCACCCCGTTTCGCGCCAGCCTTGCAAAGGACTGGGTGCCGTCGGCCGTCGGCACAAAATAGGGCGACACCAGTTCCATGTCTTGGGTGGGCGTGCCGATGATGTCGTAAAGCTGGTGCGGCAGCATGGCCTCGCGCGGCGCGGTGCCCAGGGTCTTGCGCGGGTCGTCGCTGACCATGCGGGTGTCGGCCCATTCCAGGTCCAGCTCGCCTTGCAGCAACTGCTGGATGAACGGCAACCGCTTCAGGGCTTCGGCATACGTGGCGGCCTCGGGCGACCGCTCGACCTTGCTGGCCTGTTCCTCCAGCGCGTCCAGCTCGCCGGGCAGGGCGGGCTTGAGCAAGCGGTCCACCGGGTAGGCGGAATCGCTGGCCCAGTAGCGGTCGAAGTCCCGCGATACATCATTGACCGCCGCGCCGATCGCCAACACATCCAGGTCGGTGAACAACACGCCGCTGCCTGCCCCAAAGTACTCATCGCCGATATTGCGGCCACCGATGATGGTGGCCTGGTTATCGGCGGTGAACGACTTGTTGTGCATGCGCCGGTTCAGTCGGCTGAAATCCGTGACGTAGCCCAGCGGCTTCGGCCAGCGCAGCACGAAAGGGTTGTACAGCCGCACCTCGATATTGGGGTGCGTATCGAGCGCGGCCAGCACCTTGTCCAGACCGGCCGTGCCGTTGTCGTCCAGCAGCAGGCGCACGCGCACGCCCCGGTCGGCGGCTTCGTGCAGCGCTTCCAGCAGCATGGTGCCGGTCATGTCGTTGTGCCAGATGTAGTACTGCACATCCAGGCTGCGCTCGGCCGCGCGCGCCAGCATC
>RCUJ01000646.1_pt1 | contig 19783 bp, 16 predicted proteins | sample 2166321 | NCBI WGS metagenome assembly RCUJ01 (sample SAMN09932808, study PRJNA488358) | compost metagenome | feature: garden; material: soil; isolation source: compost soil in an enriched community after 118 h of incubation | place: Germany: Experimental Botanical Garden Goettingen | collected... | reverse complement strand
GTTCCAGGATAGCGATAAGGTTCATTAGAACTCCTAGATCATCATGTCTTTGCGGACTAAAACTTTTGCCGTTCGATGTTTTCACGCGGACCCGATGGGCCACATCCTGGTGAGTCCCATCAAGATGGGTCACATCAAGCTGGGTCACATCAAGCTGGGTCACATCAAGCAATTCGCGTGTGCATGCAATCAGTCCGTCGGACGTTCATGCGATGCTCGTGCCGCAAGCAGAGGATGAGATTTGGCAAACCGCTGATTCTACACCAAAAATTGGGCCGAGGCTCCGGTAACATAGGGCCCCCCACAGGCTTTGCGGTACGCTTCGCCTTTCCTGTCACAAACACGTCATCTGACGCTGTTCCCACCATGTCGTACTCGTCCCTGATATTGGTCGTCCTGGCGGCGATGGCCCACGCAACGTGGAATCTGCTCGCCAAGCGGGCGGCCATGGTGGGCGCGCCATTCGTCTTTGCCTATGGCCTGTGCGCTTCGGTGCTCTACGCCCCCTGGGTGATCTGGGTGCTGATGCACGACGGCATGACGTGGACCTGGCCGGTGGTCGGCGCAATTTTGACGTCCAGCCTGTTGCATCTGGGCTACAGCCTGTGCCTGCAGCGCGGTTATCAGGTGGCCGACCTGTCCGTCGTCTATCCCATTGCGCGCGGCACCGGCCCCCTGCTGTCCACCACGGGCGCATTCCTGTTGCTGGGCGAACCCGCCACGGGCACCGGCATTATCGGCATGCTGTGCGTGGTGATAGGCGTATTGCTGATCGCCACGCAGGGTCGGCTGGCCATCTTCAAGCATGCGCAGGCCTGGGTGGGCGTGCGCTGGGGCGTGGTGATCGGGCTGTTCATCGCCGCCTATACGGTTGTGGACGCCTACGGGGTAAAGGTGCTGCTGATCAGCCCGGTGCTGTTCGACTGGTTTACCTGCGTCACACGCACCACGATGATGACCCCGCACATGCTGCACCGCCGCGCCCAGGCTTGGGAATCGATGCGCGGGCACTGGCACCTGGCGCTGGCGGTGGGGTTCTTGTCGCCGCTGGGTTACATCCTGGTGCTGTACGCCTTGCGCAATGGCGCTCCGCTCAGCCTGGTCGCGCCTGCGCGCGAGATGTCCATGATGCTGGGAACCCTGGCGGGGATGTTCCTGCTGCGTGAAAAGGTGGGACCCGGCAGGCTGGCCGGCTGCCTGGCCATTCTGGCCGGCGTGATCCTGTTGGGATCGAGCTGACGGCTTTCGGCCCCGGGCGTTGCCGGTACGCGCCTGGCCATCAACCGCCTAGAAGCCGCCGGCGACACCCAGCCACATCAGGCCGGGGATCATTGCGCCCCACGCCAGCACCAGCAACACGTCCGTCACCATCATCTTCATCGTGACCTGATTCGATATCGGTTCAACGGTGGCATCGCCCAGGCTGTGGTTACGGACGGCCGGCGCGGCGGGCGAGACCGGCGCCGCAACCGGCAAGGCCAGCGGAACCGCCGGGGCGACCACGGTATTGCCCACCAGCGCGTCTTCTTCGACGGGAGCGGGCGGGAACGGCCAACGGGCAGGCTTGGTGGCCGAACGCACGCGCTGCCGGGAAGGAATGCCTGCCGCGGATGCGTTCCAGGGCATGGCCACACCTGTCAGCCTGGCGCAAAAAGCGCGGACGCGATGCGCGCCGCGGCGCAGCGGGTTCAGCGAAACGACAAGCTCATCCGACAAGACGGAAAAATCAGCGGTGTTCATGGGAACTCCTTGGATAAACGTTCCAACGCCGTGGCGAAACGCCATGGCATGCGCCCGAGGCGACAGCAGCCTGCGGTCAATCGAACAATGACAACTGGCCGGCGGCCACGGCGCGAAGCTGCCGCGCGCCGCGCCCGTATGCACCGCTGACCGCGGGCAAACCAGCAGGAAAAGGGACCCCTGAAGACGCTTGCGCGCCAACCGGGGATAGGAAATCGGAAGAAGCCGGGCCGGAACTGGTGGCCCCGGCGTCGAACAGGGGCGAGGAGGCGCCCGGGCCCGACGGGGGCTGGAAACGGTCGCAATCCAGCGCCAGCCGGTGGCGGTTGAGGCCCAGCTTGCGGGTTGCCACGGCGAATCGCTGGCGCAGCAGGTCCGCCCAGATGCCGGTGCCGCGCATGCGAGAGCCGAAATTCGGGTCGTTGCGGCGGCCGTTGCGCAGGTCTTCGATACGATGCAGCACGCGCTGGGCGCGGTCCGGGTAATGCGCGTGAAGCCAGTCCTCGAACAGGGTCTTGACCTCCCAGGGCAGACGCAGGACGGTATAGCTGGCGTAATGCGCGCCCGCCGCCTTGGACTCCTGGAGGATGTGCTCCATCGATTCGTCGTTGATGAAGGGGATGACGGGCGCCACCAACACGCCCACCGGCACGCCGGCGTCGGTCAGGCTGCGCACGGCCTCCAGGCGGCGCCACGGCGCGGCGGCGCGGGGCTCGAGCGTGCGCGCCATGCCGGCGTCCAGCGTCGTGATGCTGATGTAGACCACCACCAGATTCTGTTCCGCCAAGGCTGCCAGCAGGTCCAGGTCGCGGGCGACCAGCGCGTTCTTCGTGACGATGGTGACGGGATGCCGGGTTTCCAGCATGAGTTCGAGCAGGCCGCGCGTGAGGCGCCAGTCGCGCTCGATGGGCTGGTAGGCGTCCGTGGCCGATCCGATATTGATGGGCGACGGCTTGTAGCCCGGCCGGCTGAGTTCGGCGCGCAGGGCCTGGACGGCGTTGGCCTTGGCCACCAGCCGTGTCTCGAAGTCGAGCCCTGGGGAGTAGCCCAGATAGGAATGCGTGGGCCGGGCGTAGCAATACACGCAACCGTGCTCGCATCCGCGGTAGGGATTGACCGCCACGTCGAAGGGGATATCGGGGGAATCATTGCGCGACAGCATCTTGCGCGCTTCTTCCGCCGTGACCGTGGTCTTGGGGGCGGGCGGCGCGCACCGGGTGTCGGGCAGGATGGGGATGACGGTGGCGTCAGTCCGCGGGAAGTCCGAGGAATTATCGGGGACGGAATCCACGAAATCAGCGGGCAAGCCAGACGAGGACCAGCCGTCGTCGACCTGGACGCGGTCGTCGCGTTGAAAGCGATGCCGAACATTAGTAACCGCACCCCGACCGCGCAAGGCGGCGGGGGCGGCAGCCGGGGACCCAGAACCGGCGGGAAAAGAATGATCGGTGCGTGCCATGAAAACTACTGTACAAAAACACAGTGGTTTTGACAAGCACCAAACAACTTTTCGTAAGACAACCCAACTTTACCGCAAGACGAAGACAAGGGCTGAACAAATCGTTTTCACCTGGCGATATGCCCCGAAAACCCTTACCAGCATTGGCTTTGGAAGAAAAACAACACCAAAAAACCAGCTTGGGCGCCGTTGTTTTCCAGCCTCTTTGCGGTCAGCGCAGCATTCCCGCCGCCGCCGTCTGGTGCGTGGCCTCGTCGATCAGAATGAAGGCGCCCGTCGCGGGCACGTCGTCATACCGGTCGACCGCCAGCGCCTCGCGCGTGGTGAACGACACGCGTCCGATATCGTTCATGCGCAAGGTGCCGTCCGTGTTCTCCACTTCCTGCAGTTCGTGGATGTCGCGATGCGACAGCACCGCGCGTATCTTGGCCGACGTCAAGCGCGTGCCCGACTTGAGCAGATACTTGCGCGCCGGATTCAGGGCCTGCGAATCCAGCCAGCACAGTTCGGCTTCGAACTCGCGCGACACTTGCGCGGGCGCGGACGCGTGCACGATCACGTCGCCGCGCGACACGTCCACATCGCGGTCCAGCACCAGCGTGATCGAATCTCCGGCCACGGCTTCATCCAGCGCGCGGTCGAAGGCGCGCAACTCGCGCACCACCGCCGTCACGCCGGACGGCTGCACCGTGATCTCGTCGCCGGGACGCAGCACGCCGCTGGCGACGCGGCCCGCATAGCCCCGGAAATCCTCTTTGCGATTACCGTCGTGACGCGCCACCCACTGCACCGGAAAGCGCAATGGCAAGGCGCGGCCGTCTGCCGCCAGATCCAGCGATTCAAGCAGGGCCAGCAAGGGCGGCCCCTGGTACCACGGCGTCTGCGGCGACAGCGAGACGACGTTGTCGCCGTTGAGCGCCGACAGCGGCAGCGCATCGAAATGCGCGATGCCCAGCTTGGCCGCCAGATCCGCATAGGCATCGCGGATGCGCTCGAACACGGCACGGTCCCAGTCCACCAAATCCATCTTGTTCACGGCGACCACGATATGGCGTATGCCCAGCAGGCGCGCGATGGTGCTGTGCCGCTTGGTCTGCGGCAGCAGCTTGCCGTCGGCCGCGCGCGTGGCGTCGATGAGTATCACCGCCACATCCGCCGTCGATGCGCCCGTCACCATATTGCGGGTGTACTGCTCGTGGCCCGGCGCGTCCGCGATGATGAACTTGCGCGCGGGCGTGGAGAAATACCGGTAGGCCACGTCGATGGTGATGCCCTGCTCACGCTCGGCTTCCAGGCCGTCGGTCAGCAGCGAAAAGTCGATGCCATCGCCCGCGACCCGCTTGTGCTTGGCGCGCGAGATGGCGTCCAACTGGTCGGCGAACACGCCCTTGCTGTCGTAGAGCAGACGGCCGATCAAGGTGGACTTGCCGTCATCGACGGAACCCGCCGTGATCAAGCGCAGCACGCCCGTGCCGGCGCCGGAAAGAAAAGAATCGTTCAGTGCATTCATGTGCGTCCCCTGCCGCCGGCCGCAGCCGGCGTTGTGCATTCAGAAATAGCCTTCTTTCTTGCGGCGCTCCATCGAGGCCTCGGAAGTCTGGTCGTCCATGCGCGTGGCGCCGCGCTCGGTGATGTCGGTCACCGCCGTCTCGGCGATGATGGCGTAGGTGTCGGCGGCGTCGGAGGCCACCGGGCAGGTGCACGAGATATCGCCCACCGTGCGAAAGCGCACCGGCAAGCGCTCGACCTGTTCGCCTTCCTGCGGCGGTGTCAGGCGGGTGACGGGCACCAGCAAGCCCTTCCTGCGCACCACTTCGCGCTCATGGCTGTAGTAGATGGACGGCAGCGCCAATTGCTCGCGCTGGATGTATTGCCAGACGTCCAGCTCGGTCCAGTTCGAGATCGGGAACACGCGCATGTTCTCGCCGCGATGCACGCGGGTGTTGAACAGGTTCCACAGTTCGGGACGCTGGGCCTTGGGATCCCATTGGCCGAATTCATCGCGGAACGAAAAGATGCGTTCCTTGGCACGCGCCTTTTCTTCGTCGCGCCGCGCACCGCCGATGCAGGCGTCAAAGCCGAATTCCTCGATCGCTTCCAGCAGCGTCACCGCCTGGGCCGCGTTGCGCGAATCCGTTTCGCGGCGCAACACCACGCTGCCGCGCGTGATGGAATCTTCAACGCTGCGCACGATCAGGGTCTCGCCCAATTCCGCGGCGCGCTGGTCGCGAAAGGCGATGACTTCATCGAAGTTGTGGCCGGTATCGATGTGCATGAGCGGGAATGGGAAGCCCCCCGGACGGAAAGCCTTTTCGGCCAGGCGCAGCAGCACCACCGAATCTTTGCCGCCCGAGAACAGCAGCACGGGCTTTTCGCTTTCGGCGGCCACCTCGCGCATGATGAAGATAGCTTCGGATTCCAGCCAATCCAGGTGGCTGCGTTGGATCACAGCGGACATAGGTTATTCCCCTAAAACAGATTGTGAATTCATGGATGGCGTCACTCGCCGCGCGCCACGATGCTGATGACGCGGTTACCCGCATGCAGGCCGCATTCCTTGGAGTCCGACGACTCCCACCACCAACGCCCCGCGCGCACGTCCTCGCCCGGCCGGATGGCGCGCGTACAGGGTTCGCACCCGATGGACGGGTAGCCCTGGTCGTGCAGGGGGTTGTAGGGAACGCCCAGCGCGCGGATCACGGCCCAGACCTCGTCCTCGCTCCATTCGGCCAGCGGGTTGAACTTGTAGAGGCCGAACACCGGGTCCTGCTCTTCCAGCGGCAATTCGCCACGGGTGGTGGATTGCTGGCGGCGCTGCCCGGTAATCCAGGCGCCGCGTCCGGCCAGCGCGCGCTTGAGCGGCTCGACCTTGCGGATCTGGCAACAGGCTTTGCGCAGGTCGACGCTTTCATAGAACGCATACGCGCCATGCGCAGCAACGTGTTGCTCCACCGCCGCCGCATCCGGCCGGTACACCGTGACATCGCGCCCATAGCGCGCGCGCACCGCGTCCAGCACGCCCAGCGTTTCGGCATGCAGGCGGCCGGTGTCCAGCGTGAACACTTCCAGGTCCAGGCCCGAATCGTAGATGGCGTGCGTCAGCAGCATGTCTTCGGCCGCCAGCGACGAAGCCAGCGCGGCGTCGGGATAGCGCCGCTGGACGTCGGCCAGGCGCTCGGTCAAGGTGTTCCAGCGTTCGGCCAGCGCCGCGTCCAGATGGGAAGAAAGGTCAGCAACAGTCGTCATGCTTGCACCGCAAAAATCTGGGCGCGCCGAGGACGCGCCAACAAGGTATCGCCATCGCGCAGATCCATCTGTCGGTACAGGTGCTCGGGCACTTCCGCTTCGATGATGGCGTCGGAATCCTGGCGCGCCAGTTCCAGATAGGCGCTGGGGCCCGCCAGATAAGCGTGCGACAAGCGCACGGTGATGCCCTCGCCGCCCGCGCGATAACGCTCGATCTCGAACTCATGCGGACGCACATACGCGGTGGCGCGCCGCGCCTCGGCCTGCGCCAGGTCGGGCGCGGGCAATGACAGGCCAGCTCCTTCCCAGATACCGCGCGCGGCCACGCCCTGCAGTTGGTTCACATCGCCCAGAAAGCCGTACACAAATGGTGTCGCCGGTGCTTCCCAGACCTCGCGCGGCGTACCTACCTGCTCGATGCGGCCCGCGTTCATCAGCACCACGCGGTCTGCGACCTCAAGCGCTTCTTCCTGGTCATGCGTCACGAACACGCTAGCCACGTTCAGCTCGTCATGCAGGCGCCGCAGCCAGCGGCGCAGTTCCTTGCGCACCTTGGCGTCCAGCGCGCCAAAGGGTTCGTCCAACAGCAACACCCTGGGCTCCACGGCCAGCGCGCGCGCCAGGGCGATGCGCTGGCGCTGCCCGCCCGACAACTGCGCCGGATAGCGGTCCGCCAGCCAGTCCAGTTGCACCAGCGTCAGCAGGTCATGCACCTTGCGCTGGATCTGGTCTTCGGAAGGACGCTGCGACCGATGCTTCACGCGCAGCCCAAAGGCCACGTTTTCGAACACCGTCATATGCTTGAACAGCGCATAGTGCTGGAACACGAATCCCACCTGGCGCCGGCGCACGTCAACGTCGGTCGCGTCTTCGCCCGCGAACAGCACGCTGCCGGTATCAGGGGCTTCCAGGCCCGCGATGATGCGCAGCAGCGTCGTCTTGCCACAGCCCGAAGGCCCCAGCAACGCCACCAGCTCGCCGGTTTCAATATGCAGCGACACATCATTCAGCGCGCGGAACTGCCCGAACCGCTTGGATAGATTGCGAACTTCAATACTCATGTTTGTCTCCGTCTGAGCCGCCGCGCGTTACGCCGCCGCCGGCTTGAGGGTTGCCGTCGCCGGCCCGGGATACTCGACCGGCAGGTCGGCGGCCCGCAGGAACCGGGCGTTGCGCCACTCGACCACGTTCTTCGCCACCAATGTCACCAGCGCCAGCAAGGCCAACAACGACGCCACCGCGAACGCGGCGGAATACTGGTATTCGTTGTAGAGAATCTCGACGTGCAGGGTCATCGTGTTGGTCAGCCCACGAACCTGCCCCGACACCACCGACACCGCGCCGAACTCACCCATGGCGCGCGCATTGCACAGGATGGCGCCGTACAGCAGGCCCCACTTGATGTTGGGCAGCGTCACCCGCCAGAAGATCTGCCAGCCGCTGGCGCCCAGTGTCAGCGCGGCCTGTTCTTCTTCGCTGCCTTGCGCCTGCATCAACGGGATCAGCTCGCGCGCAACAAAGGGAAAGGTCACGAACAAGGTCGCCAGGACGATGCCTGGCACCGCATAGACGATCTTCCAGTCGTGGTCCTGCAGCCAACCGCCCAGCCATCCTTGCGTGCCGAACAGCAGAATGAAGACCAGCCCGGCCACCACGGGCGATACCGAAAACGGCAGGTCGATCAGCGTGATCAGGAACTGCTTGCCGCGAAACTGAAACTTGGTGATGGCCCACGCGGCGGCCACGCCGAACACCAGGTTCACCGGCAGCGCAATCGCGGCCACCAGCAAGGTCAACCGGATGGCCGATAGCGCATCGGGCTCGACGATGGCGGCCAGGTAAAGCTGCCAGCCCTTTTTGAACGCCTCGGCAAACACCGCCGCCAGCGGCACCAGCAAGAACAGCGTCAAAAACGACAGCGCAATGAACAACAGGATGCCGCGCACCCAGCGCGGCTCGGTCAAATGGGCAGGACGATCCGCTGCGCTCATGCCAGCCTCCCGAGGTTGCGGCGGGCTTGCCAGCCTTGCAGCAGGTTGATGACCAGCAGCATCACAAAGGACAGCACCAGCATCACGGTGGCGATGGCGGCGGCACCCGCGTAGTCGAACTGCTCAAGCTTGGAGATGATCAACAGCGGCGTGATCTCGGACACCATCGGCATGTTGCCGGCAATGAACACCACCGATCCGTACTCGCCGATCGCCCGCGCGAACGCCAGCGCAAAACCTGTCAGCAAGGCCGGCAGGATAGTCGGCAACAGCACGCGGCGGATGGTCTGCCAGCGGTTGGCGCCCAGGCTGGCGGCGGCCTCTTCGATTTCGCGCTCCACGTCTTCCAGCACGGGTTGCACGGTGCGCACCACGAACGGCACGCCGATGAAAATCAGCGCAATCACAATGCCCAGCGGCGTGAACGCCACCTTCAATCCAAACCACTCCGACAGCGGCCCGCCCAACCAGCCCTTTTGCGAATACAGCGCGGTCAGCGCGATGCCGGCCACCGCCGTCGGCAACGCAAACGGCAGATCCACCAGCGCGTCCAGAATCTTCTTGCCGGGAAAGCGGTAGCGCACCAGCACCCACGCCACGACCGAGCCGAACACCAGGTTCACCAGCGCCGCCAGCAACGACGCGCCAAAGGTCAATTGATACGACGCCATCACACGGGGAGCCGTCACGGTATCCCAAAAGCCCTGCCACCCCAGTTCGGCGCTTTTGATGGGCAGCGCGGCCAGGGGGATGAGCACGAGCACGCTCAGGTACAGCACCGCGTACCCCATGGAAATACCGAATCCGGGCAGCACGCCCGGGCTGTTGCGCCGTCCGGCAAACAGCGCTTGCGCGCCGTTTGCCGTCGGGTTGGAGGCTGTCGTCATGGCCGTCGTCCCAGAACCTTGTCGTTATTTTTTCTGCGGCAGATAGATCTGGTCGAAGGTGCCGCCATCGCTGAAATGGTCCTTCTGCGCCTTGCGCCAGCCGCCGAAGATCTTGTCGTCGATGGTGACGAGCTTGACCTTGGGAAACTTGCTTTCGTACTTGGCCGCAACCGTCTTGTCGATGGGCCGGTAGTAATTCTTGGCGATGATCTCTTGCGCGACCGGGGTGTACAGGAATTCCAGATAGGCCTGGGCAGCGGCCCGCGTGCCCTTCTTGTCCACGATCTTGTCGACCACGGCCACGGGCGGTTCAGCCAGGATGGACAGCGACGGCACTACGATGTCGAACTTGTCCGGGCCCAGCTCTTCAAGCGCCAGGAAGGCTTCGTTTTCCCAGGCCAGCAGCACGTCGCCCACACCGCGTTCCACGAAGGTGGTGGTGGCGCCGCGTGCGCCCGTGTCCAGCACCGGTACGTGCTTGAGCAGATCACTGACGTAGGCGCGCGCCTTGTCTTCGCTGCCGCCGTTCTTTTCCAGCGCGTAGGCCCATGCGGCCAGGTAGTTCCACCGCGCGCCGCCCGAGGTCTTCGGGTTGGGGGTGATGACCTGCACGCCGTCCTTGATCAGGTCGTCCCAGTCCTTGATGCCTTTGGGGTTGCCCTTGCGCACCAGGAACACGATGGTCGAGGTGTAGGGCGAGCTGTTCTGCGGCAGGCGCGACTGCCAGTTCTCGGGAATCAAGCCGCGGTCAGCGATGGCATCGATGTCATAGGCCAGCGCCAGCGTCACCACATCGGCGTCCAGCCCATCGATGACCGAACGCGCCTGGCGGCCTGAACCGCCGTGTGACTGGCGGATGGTCAGGTCGACGCCAGCCTTGTCCTTGTACTGCTTGATGAAGGCGTCATCGATGGCGCGATAGAGCTCGCGCGTGGGGTCGTAAGACACGTTCAACAACGTTTGCTTTTGCTGTGCCTGAGCCGGCGCCATGGCCGTCAGAGAAACCGCCACCACCGCCAGCGCGGCCAACCAATTCGCTTTCCCGAACGCCATTCCTTGCTCCCTGTGTTTGGCAATATGGAAGCAAGTGTGCGGGTTGGGCATCCTGAACGGAACGAATCATTATTTGATTGCTCATCGCTCGCAGGCATATAGGACCGCCGTCCCAAGCAAGAAAAAACCGCCGCTTTCCCCTATGGGAAAGGCGGCGGTTCGGGCGGCGGAAAACCGCCTGCGGAGCGCGGGGGCTACCCCCCGGAATCCGAATTTACTTATTCGGTTGCGGCGTAATGCGCAGGTACGGACGCACGGCCTTGTAGCCTTTGGGGAACTTCTCTTTGATGACCGCTTCGTCCTGCAGGGACGGGACGATGATCACGTCGTCGCCATCTTCCCAGTTGACCGGCGTGGCCACGCTGTGGCTGTCGGTCAGTTGCAGCGAATCAATGACGCGCAGGATCTCGTTGAAGTTGCGGCCCGTGCTGGCCGGGTACGTGATGATCAGGCGCACCTTCTTGTTCGGGTCCACGATGAACACGGAGCGCACCGTCAGGGTGGCGTTGGCGTTCGGGTGGATCATGTCGTAGAGCTCGGAGACTTTACGGTCCTTGTCGGCCAGGATGGGGAAGTTGACCTGGGTGGACTGCGTGTCGTTGATGTCTTCGATCCACTTCGAATGGGAATCCGTGCCGTCAACCGACAGGGCCAGCACCTTCACGTTGCGCTTGGCGAATTCGTCGGCAAGCTTGGCCGTGTAGCCCAGTTCGGTGGTGCACACCGGCGTGAAGTCGGCCGGATGCGAAAAGAGTACCCCCCAGCTATTGCCCAGATACTCGTGAAAGCGGATAGGACCGGCCGAGGAATCCTGTTCGAAATCAGGGGCGGTGTCGCCCAGACGTAGATGACTCATGGTGTCTCCTGTATGCGGATTGAGTGGGAAGGGATCTGGCCGCCCGGCTTCGAGGGGCCGCTCAGAATGGTGCTTGAATGTTCAGCTTAGCGCGTCAGAAACGATTCTTCCATCAAACCTTTGACCGACGAAATACGCAAGCCATATAACCTTATGCAATATTCGCGTCCGCCCCGCAGGCGTCCGCCACCACCCCGGCTCGCACCGCGGCGGACAAGGCCAGCGCGCGCGGCAAGATGTGCGCGGCGTAGAACAATCCTGTCGCGATCTTCGACTTGTAGAACGGGTCCGACGACCCCGCCGCAAGATGCCGGCGGCAAGCCAGCACGGCGCGCGCCATCTGCCATCCACCGTGCACCACGCCGGCCAGCATCAGGTACGGCACGCTGCTGGAAAACACCGCGCGGACGTTCGCGGCAGACTGTTCAAGAATGAAGCCCACGCCCGCCTCGTAGGCCTGGATGGCGCCATCCAGGTTGTCGCGCAAGAGGCGCAGCGCGTCGCGCTCGGGCGCGGCGGCGCGTGTCGACTCGGCTTCGACCGCGCGCAGTGTTTCGCGCATGGCGGCAATGGCCGCGTAGGCCGTGGCGCCGCCGTCGCGTTGTGTCTTGCGGCCAACCAGATCGTTGGCCTGGATAGCGGTGGTGCCCTCGTAGATGGGCAGGATGCGTGCATCCCGGTAAAACTGCGCCGCGCCGGTTTCCTCAATGAAGCCCATGCCGCCATGCACCTGGATGCCCAGCGACGCCACCTCCACCGCGGTCTCGGTCGAATAGCCCTTCACGATGGGCACCATGTATTCGTAGAACGCCCGATTGCGCGACCGCTGTTCAGGGTCGGGATGATGCGTGCCCTTGTCGTTCGCCGCGGCCGTCACGTACGACACGGCGCGGGCTGCTTCCGTCAACGCCTTCATGGTCAGCAGCATGCGTTGCACGTCGGGATGGCGCACGATGGCCACCGGCCCGGCCGACCCTTCCACCGCACGCCCCTGGACCCGCTCGTGCGCATACGCCAACGCATGCTGGTACGCACGTTCAGACACGGCGATGCCCTGCTGGCCCACCGAAAAACGCGCGGCATTCATCATGATGAACATGTACTCAAGGCCACGGTTCAGTTCGCCGACCTGATAACCCACCGCGCCCTCGCCGACTTCGCCCTTGCCCGAGCCGTACAGCAACACCGCCGTCGGGCTGCCATGGATGCCCAGCTTGTGTTCCAACGACGCGCACCAGACGTCGTTGCGCTTGCCCAGGCTGCCGTCCGCTTCGACCAGGAACTTGGGCACGATGAATAGCGAAATGCCCTTCACACCCGCTGGCGCGTCCGGCGTGCGGGCCAGTACCAGATGGATGATGTTTTCCGCCAGGTCGTGCTCACCGAAGGTGATGAAGATCTTTTGCCCGAACAGGCGGAAGCTGCCGTCATCCTGGCGCACCGCGCGCGTCGCGACCTGGGCCAGATCGGAGCCCGCCTGCGGCTCGGTCAGGTTCATGGTGCCCGTCCACTTGCCCGCGATCAGGTTGGGCACGTATTCCTTGCGCTGCGCGTCGGAGCCCACGGTCAACAGCGCTTCGATGACCCCATCGGTCAGCATCGGGCACAAGGAAAACGCCAGGCTGGCGGCCTGGATGTTCTCGGCCGGCGCCGCCGCAACCAGCTTGGGCAAGCCCTGCCCGCCCCAGGCCTGCGGGTGCTGCAAGCCCTGCCAGCCGCCCGCGGCGTAGTCCTTGAAGCCTTGGGCATAGCCCGGTGTGGTGGTGACCTGCCCATCGTTCCAGACGGGCGGATGCGTGTCGCCGGGCACATTCAACGGCGCCACCGCCTGCTCAACAAAGCGGCCGTTCTCTTGCAGGATGGCGTCAACCAGGTCCGACGTCACGTCGTCAAAACCGGGCAATTTAAGGATGTCGTCCAGGCCGGCCAGTTCTTTCAGCGTGAAGCGGAAATCCTGTAGCGGGGTTACATAGGGCATGGTGTCTCCGGGTGCAAAACGACAGCGAGGCGCCTGGCGCCTCGCGTCTACTGCGTTTTTTGAATTCGCGTCTTAACTCAGATGGTACGCCAAGGACACAATGATCGGCCCCAGCACCGGCAACAGCACGTTGGCGATGGCATAGGTCACCGTGTAGCCCAAGAGCGGCACGGAGCTGCCGCTGGCATTCAAGATGGCGCTGATGGCGGGCGTGCTGACGTGCTGGCCCGCAATGGCCCCTACCAGCAAGGGGCCTTCGATCTTCAGTATCTTGTGGCCCACCCACAGCGACAGGCACGCGGGTCCCAGCGACACCAGCAAGCCGATTACAGGCAGCACGGCGCCATGCTCACGAATGAGCGATACCGCCTCGGGCCCCGCCGACAAGCCCACGCACGCCACGAATACCGCCAGCCCAAGGTCTTTCAGCAGTTGCACGGCATGATCCGGCATATGGCCAATCGACGGGCGCTTGGCGTTGATCCATCCGCAGACCAGCCCGCTGACCAGCGCCCCGCCACCACTGCCCAGCGACACCGGAATGCCCCACAGGCGCGCGCTCAGGCTGCCGATCATCAGGCCGGCAAGAATGCCAAAGGCCAGGAACACCAGGTCGGTAATACCGCTGCGGCGCAGCTCATTGCCCAGCGCGGCGCCGGCTTCCGACAGTTCGGGTTCGGTGCCCACCAGCGTCACCAGGTCGCCATATTGCACAACGGTGGCCGGCGTCAGCGGCAACAAATGGCCCGACCGCATGATCGATTGCACGAAGACGCCACGCGCGCGCCGCGCTCCCGGCCGTTTGGCCAGTTCACCCATCGAGGTCCCGTTGACCGCCTTTTTATTGACGATCACGGCCAGCTCGCTCATTTGGAGGTCTTCCGCATGCGCCTCGGGCAGCAGGATTTCAGGCCCGACGACCGTGCCCGCCCGCAGCGCGAAGCGGCGCAAGCCCAGCACCACCACCACGTCGCCGGTGGCCAAGGTGTCTTCGGGCGTAGCGTTTACGGCTTCGCCGTTGCGCAAGATGCGGCTGATCACCGTGCGCCCGCCCAACTGCGCCTCGACATCGCCCACCTTCATGCCGTCCGCATCCTTGACGACATGCGCGCGCCCCACCAGGCGCGGCAAGGTGGGCAGGTTCACGTCCTCGTCATCGCCCGAGGCCACGCCCAGCTTGGCTTCCAAGGCTTTGGACGCCTCGCGCAAGTTGATGCGCAGCAGTGCGGGCGCCACCTGGCTGGTGAAGAACACGATGCTGATCAGGCCCACCAGATAAGTCAGCGTGTAGGCCGTGGCGATGTTGGCCTCCATGCGCTGCACCTCGGCATCGGGCAAGCCCAGGTGCTTGAGCGCCTCGGCGGCCGTACCCACCACCGCCGATTCAGTCGCCGCTCCCGCCGCCAGGCCCGCCGCCGTGCCGGCGTCCAGGCCAAACAGCGGCACGGCCGCCAGAACGATGCTCAGCACCAGCAGCGCCTCGATGATGGGCAAGGCGATGTAGCGCAGGCTGGAGCGGTTCAGGTTGGCGAAGAATTGCGGGCCGCCCGAATAGCCCATGGCAAAAATGAACAGCGCGAAAGCAACCTCTTTCAAGTCGCCGCGCATCTGGCAACCCGTCTGGCCGATCAGCAGGGCGACGATGAGCGTGCCGCACACGCCGCCCAACTGAATCGGCCCGACCTTCAACTTGCCGATCAGGTATCCCAAGCCCACTGTGACAAACAACACCGCAATGGGGACGCTGTTGAAAAACCCGACTGAGCATGTCATAAGATCATGTCGCCTGTGGTGGTTGCCTACTTGCGGGTCGTGGCCTTCTTGGCGGATTTGGCGGCGGTGTCCGCCTGCTTCACCGCTTTCTTCACCGCTGTCTTGGCCACCTTCTTCGCAGCCTTCTTGGCCACGCGCTTGGCAGCGCCGGCCTTCAGGGTCTGCCCCTTGCCCGCGGTCGGACCCGAACGCACCAGCTCGGATGCCTTCCATGCCTCGACGTACTCAGTCGCGGACTCGACCATATACTTGCCGATCTTGGCGTAATCCGCGTCGTCCAGATTGGCCAGCGAGATGCGGATCGACCACGGCGGCCCACCAAACCCACCGCCGTCCATCAGCACCACGCCGGTTTTTTCGGCCAGCCGGAACAGGAAGTCCACCGGCTCGTAGTTCGAGGTCATGTACTTGCAAAAGGCGTCGCCATACATGACCTTCGCCCACACCATGAAGTCCAGCTCCACGTAATACCAGGCACGCGCGGGGTCTTCCGGCGGCAGCGGTATGCCCAGCCCGCTCCACAGCGCGTCGCGGCGGGCCCGCACGATTTCCATGGTGAGATGCTTGTAGGAATCCTTCAGATCCAGCAGGTGAGACAGCGCGAAGAACCCCATTTGCACCTGTTGCGGCAACGACAGGCCAGCCGTGTGGTTCAGCGCCACATTGCGGCTGTCGGCCACCATGCGGTCAATGAACTTCAGCTTTTCGGGTTCCATCGTCATGGCGCCATAGCGCTTGTTCAACCGCTGCTTCCATGCCGCGGGCAGCTCGGCGATACGCCGGTCCATGGTGTTCTTCTCGTGCGTGGCAATCACGCCAAGACGCCAGCCCGTGCAGCCGAAGTTCTTCGAGAAGGAATACACGCAGATCGTGTTGTGCGGCACCTCGGCCATCAGCGAGCGGAAGTTCGGCACAAAGGTGCCGTACACATCGTCGGTTACCAGCACCAGGTCCGGATTCTTGCGGATCAGGCGCACGATCTGCTTCATCTCGACCGGGTTGAACGCCACCGATGGCGGGTTGCTCGGGTTCACCGTCACAGCAAGCTTGATCTTCGGATTTTCCAGCTTGGCGATTTCAGAGGCCGGGTAGTGCCAGTCATGCGTGCCGTCGGCGCGCATGCTGCTGGCATTGATGGCGACGATCTTGAACTGGAAGCGCTCAAGGTGCGCAATCTCGATATAAGGCGTGAAGGTCGGCAGGAACAGCGCGATGGTGTCGCCCTGCTTCAACAAGCCGTTCTGCATCAGCGAGTCAAAGATGTAGCACATGGCGGCGGTTCCGCCTTCGACCGGGAACAGGTCGAACTTGCCCTTCGGGGGGCGACCGTCGCACATTTCCTTGATCAGGTAGTCATGCACGATCTGTTCAATGTGAACCAGCGCGCGCGGCGGCACGGGATAGTTGTCGCCAATGATGCTGTCGGTGAGCTCGTGGATCCACTCGTCGGGGTCAAAGCTCTTGATCTTCACACCGTACTCAAGCACGCCCATCAGGAAGTCGTAGCCGTCCTCGCCCTTGTGCTTGGACAGGAATTTACGCAGCCGGTCGGCGCAGCCCTTCTTGGCCGGCATGCCCGCCAAAATGGTGTCATCGCGCACGCGGCGCGCTTCCTTCATGGCGAATTGACCCATCAGGAAAAATGCGTCGCGCGGTTCGGTGGCGATCCAATTCGGATTGCCGCGTCCGGCGTTCAACATGGTCAAGGCAGCCGTGTGCTGGTTTTCCTTGGCCAGCGTAATCAGATAATCCTTCAATTCAAACGGAGACAACTGTTCCAGGTCGCGCTGGCGCGAACGGGTCGTTTTCAAAGCCGAGGCCAAACTGACGGTAAGAGGCGAGGTGGTAGCCATTATTCAGTACTCCTGGTTTGGAACGCTAGGTCATGAGCATGACAATGACAATCCCCCAGATAATGAGCAGGGTATTGCCGATCGCATAGGGAACCGTGTAGCCCAGGGCGGGCACCTGGCTCTTCGCCGTTTCCGTGATTTGTCCGATCGCCGCCGTCGTAGTGCGGGCGCCGGCGCATACGCCCAGCACGATGGCGGGATGGAATTTGAAGACATAGCGGGCGATGAACACGCCCAAAATCATCGGCACGCTGGTGGCGATAATGCCGGCCACAAAAAGCTTGGCGCCCAATTGCTGGAAGCCCTGCACGAAGCCCGGCCCCGATGTGATGCCGACCACGGCCACGAACGCGGTCAGCCCGACCGAGGTCAGGAACCAATGCACGGGTTCCGGTACCCGGCCGAACGTCGGATGCACGGACCGCAGGTAGCCAAAGACCAGACCGGAAATCAGCGCCCCGCCGGAGGTCGACAAGGTGATGGGAATACCGCTGACCGTCAGCACCAGCGAACCAAAAAGCCCGCCCAGCAAAATGCCGAAGCCCACGAAGACCATGTCGGTCTGCTCGGTCGCCCGGTCCACGTAGCCCAGCTTGCCCACGACCCGCTCGACGTCGCGTTTCGCGCCCAAGACGAAGAGGCGGTCACCGCGGTCCAGCTTCAGCCCCCAATTGACCGGCATCTCGTGGCCGCCGCGCACAACCTTGCGCAGGAACACGCCGCGGCCAAGTTGGCGCACGGTCTCGTTTTCGGCCAGTTCCTTGAGGGTCTTGCCGGCCACGTTCTTGTTGGTCAGCACCACCTCGACAATCTCGGCCGGCAGGTTGATCACCTCCCGGTCTTCGACTTCGGTGCCGATAATGCCGCCGGCCTGCAAGACCAGCGCGTCATGGCGGCCCGTCACGCCCAGCACATCACCGGCTTGCAGCACCGTGCTTGAGTCGTTGTCGATGATCTGATCGCCGCGACGGATACGTTCGACAAAGACGCGCGCGTCGACAAAGCGCGCTTCCAGGTCGGCGACCGTCTTGCCCACGAGTTCAGTGTGGTCAAGCTTGTAGGCGCGCGCCGTGAATTTACGATAGCCCGACAGTTCCATGGAGTCGCCGCCACCGGACATCTGGGCTTCGTATTCCTTGCACTCTTTGACGATGTCCACGCGCATCAGCTTCGGGCCCAGCGAGGCCAGCAACCACGCGCTGCCAACGGTGCCGAAGATGTAGCAGACGGCGTAGGCCACGGGAATGCTGTCGATCCACTGCTTCTTGGTCGCCGCGTCCACGCTAAGCCCGTTGATCGTGTCCGTTGCCACGCCCATGACTGCGGAAATGGTCTGCGCGCCAGCCAGCAGCCCGGCGCCGGTGCCGGCGTCAAAGCCGAAACCCACCGCCGTGGCCCAGGTGACCAGCAAGCAGATGACGCAAATGATGACCGCGAAAATGACCTGGGGAAGGCCATCGCTTTTCATGCCGCGGAAAAATTGTGGGCCGACGCCGTAGCCTAGACCGAAGAGGAAAAGCAGGAAGAACACCTGCTTGAGAATCGGAGCGATGGTGATATCAAGCTGGCCGACCAGCACGCCCACCAGCAAGGTCCCCGTTACCGCGCCCAGATTAAAACCGAAGAGCTTTTTAGCTCCTATCCAATACCCCAAGCCCAGGGTAAGGAAAACCGCCAACTCTGGATACTTACGCAATGTCTCAAAAAACCAATCCATCCCGAATCTCCTTCGTTCTGTACAGGCCGAGCACGTGCGCGAAAAATCCTGCTGCGCGCGAAGCACATTATCAGAATCTTTCAGAAATTCAAAAGAATTACTACAGGCATATCAAACTATCAAAGAAGATTGCAGACCAAAAAAAAACCCGCGGACATCCGTCCGCGGGGCTTTCATCCTACTGAAGCGGCTGCGCGTTACAGCGCGCCGGTCAGTTCAGGCACGACCTGGAACAGGTCGCCCACCAAGCCATAATCCGCCACGCCAAAAATCGGCGCTTCGGGGTCTTTGTTGATGGCAACAATAACCTTCGAATCCTTCATGCCGGCCAGATGCTGGATGGCGCCCGAGATACCGACGGCCACGTACAACTGCGGGGCAACGATCTTGCCGGTCTGGCCAACCTGCCAGTCGTTCGGGGCATAGCCCGCGTCGACGGCGGCGCGCGAGGCGCCCAATGCGGCGCCCAGCTTGTCAGCCAGCGGGTCCAGGATCTTGAAGTTTTCAGCGCTGCCCAAGCCACGGCCACCCGAGACCACGACGCGAGCGCCGGCCAGTTCGGGGCGGTCGCTCTTGGCCACTTCGCGGCCTACGAACGTGGATTTGCCCGAATCGGCAACGGCGGCGATCTCTTCCACGGCGGCCGAGCCACCTTGCGCGGCAACGGCGTCAAAGCCCGTCGTACGCACGGTGATGACCTTCACGGCGTCAGCCGATTGCACGGTGGCAATGGCGTTGCCCGCGTAGATGGGACGCTGGAACGTGTCGGCGGATTCCACGCCGATGATGTCCGAAATCTGCGCCACGTCGAGCTTGGCCGCCACGCGCGGCGCCACGTTCTTGCCCGACGCGGTGGCCGGGAACAGGATGTGGCTGTAGTTCGACGCCACGGCCAGCACCTGGGCAGCAACGTTTTCAGCCAGGCCGTCGGCCAGTTGCGGCGCATCGGCCAGCAAGACCTTGGCGACACCGGCGGCGGCAGCGGCTTGGTCAGCCACGGCGCGTGCGTTGGCGCCGGCGACCAGCACGTGCACGTCGCCTCCGATCTTGGCGGCGGCGGCGACGGCGTTCAGGGTTGCGCCCTTCAACTGGGCGTTATCGTGTTCGGCAATAACCAGCGTCGTCATCAGACCACCTTCGCTTCGTTCTTGAGTTTGTCCACCAGGGCCGCAACGTCGGCCACCTTGATGCCGGCCTTGCGGGCGGGCGGCTCGCTGACCTTCAGCGTCT
>RCUJ01000643.1_pt1 | contig 19827 bp, 1 predicted proteins | sample 2166321 | NCBI WGS metagenome assembly RCUJ01 (sample SAMN09932808, study PRJNA488358) | compost metagenome | feature: garden; material: soil; isolation source: compost soil in an enriched community after 118 h of incubation | place: Germany: Experimental Botanical Garden Goettingen | collected... | reverse complement strand
GAGGTGCTGGGCCTGGAGCGGGTCGGCACCACCGATGACTTCTTCGAACTGGGCGGCCACTCGCTGCTGCTGACCCGGCTGGTGTCGCGGATTCGCGATGAGTTTTCCGTCGAGCTGCCGCTGCGCGCGGTCTTCGAGCACCCCAGCATCGGCGCCCTGGCGGCGCAGCTGGAGGGCGCGCGGCCGGCTGCCGACGATCTGTTGGAACTGGATTTCATGAACGACCTTTTGCACGAGCTGGAGCAGGCTGAATGAATAGCGTCCTCGACCCCAAGGTATCGGCGCAGGACCGCGAGTTGCAGGCCATCGGCGCGCGCCTGGCGCAGTTGCCGGAGGACAAGCAGCGCCTGTTCCTCGCCAAGCTGGCCACCGCCGGCGTCAACCTGCGTCGCCTGCCGGTGCCGCGCCTGTTCCGTAGCGGACCGCTGGAGCTGTCTGCCGCCCAGAGCCGCCAGTGGTTCATCTGGAAGCTCGACCCCCAGGCCGCGACCTACAACCTGCATCGCGCCGTGCGCCTGACCGGCGCCCTGGACCGCGAGGCCCTGGCGCGGGCATTCCGCGACATCCTCGCGCGCCACGAGAACCTGCGCAGCCGCTTCCACGAGGTGGAAGGGCAGCCCCGCCTGGTGATCGATCCCCGGGCCGAACTGGAAGTGGCCTTCGAGGACCTCTCCGGCCTGGCGCCTGAAGCGCGCGAGAGCCGATCCCGTGCACTCCAGCTGGAAAGCGCCGCCACCCCCTATGACCTGGCCAACGGTCCGCTGCTGCGGGTCGCCGTGCTGCGCCTGCAGGCGGATGAGCACCTGTTGCTGCTGGGCATGCACCACATCGCCGCTGACGGCTGGTCGATGAACCTGCTGGTGGACGAGTTCAACCGCCTGTACAGCGCCCATTGCCGTGGCGTCGCCGCCGAGCTGGCGGAGCTGCCGGCGCAATATGCCGACTGCGCGGCCTGGCAGCGCAAACTGCTGGAGGCCGGGGAGGGCGAACGCCAGCTCGAATACTGGTTGCAACGCCTGGCAGGCGAGGCGCCTTCCCTTGAGCTGCCGTTCGATCACCAGCGTCCGGCGCGCTCCAGCGGCCAGGGCGCGGTGCTCGGTTTCGAAATTCCCGGCGAATTGGCCGGACGCCTGCGCAAGGTCGCCCAGGCGCGGGGAGCCACGCTGTTCATGCTGCTGCTGGCGGCGTTCAAGGTGCAGCTGTACCGCTATACCGGCCAGGGCGACCTGCGGGTCGGCGTGCCCATCGCCGGCCGTGGCAATGGCGAGAGCGAGCGGCTCATCGGCTTCTTCGTCAACACCCTGGTGATGCGCAACGAACTGGATGGGCGCGAGCCGTTCCAGGCGTTGCTGGCCCGCGTCCGTCAGGGCGCGCTGGATGCCCAGGCGAACCAGGACCTGCCCTTCGAGCAACTGGTGGAAGCCCTGGCGCCCCGTCGCAGCCTCAGCCACAACCCGCTGTGCCAGGTGATCTACAACCACCAGTGGTACGACAGCGCCGCGCTGGAGGCCCTGGAAGGTTTACGCATGGAGTCCCTGCCGCCGGTGATGCGCGCGGTGGATTGCGACCTGGCGCTGGACACCGCCGAAGACTCCAGCGGCCGGTTGTTCTGCGAAATCAGCTATGCCACCGATCTGTTCGCGCCGGCCAGCATCGACCGCTGGCGGGCGCATTTCGAGGCGCTGCTGGCACAGATCGCCGAGCGCCCCGAAGCGCGCATCTGCGACTTCGAACTGCACCAGCCGGCGGCCTGGCAGCAATTGCAGGACTGGAACGCGCTGCCGGCCGAAGCCGTGGAAGAGCGCCTGGTACACCAGCGCATCGCCGACTGGGCGCTGCGCACCCCCGACGCCCCGGCAGTACGCTGCGGTGAGCGGCTACTGAGCTTCGCCGAGCTGGACCGGCGCGCGAATCAGCTGGCCTGGCACCTGCGCAAATCGGGTGTGGGAGCGGAGAGTCGCGTCGGCGTCGGCCTGCCGCGTTCGCCGGAGCTGGTGATAGCCCTGCTGGCGGTATTCAAGGCCGGCGCGGCCTATGTGCCCCTGGACCTGGATTACCCCGAGGAACGCCTCGCCTACCAGATGCGCGACGCGGGCCTCGCCTGGCTGATCGGCGATAGCCGCGACCTTCGCCGCCCAGCCTTGCCCGAAGGTGTCCAGCGCCTGGACCTGGACCTGCTGGACCTCAGCGGCGAGCCGCAACAGGCGCCGGCGGTCACCCCGCATCCGGGTAACCTGGCCTACCTGATCTATACCTCCGGCTCCACCGGCCTGCCCAAGGGCGTGGCGGTGGCCCATGGCCCGCTGGCCATGCACTGCCGGACCATCGGTGCGCTCTACGAGATGGAGCCGGCCGACCGCGAGCTGCACTTCATGTCCTTCGCCTTCGACGGCGCCCACGAACGCTGGCTGACCGCGCTCACCCACGGCGCCAGCCTGGTGCTGCGTGACGACAGCCTGTGGACGCCGGAGCAGACCTACGTCGCCATGGGCCGCTACGGTGTGACCGTGGCAGCCTTCCCGCCGGCCTATCTGCAGCAGATCGCCGAGCACGCCGAAGGCCGCGATGATGTGCCGCCGGTACGGGTCTACTGCTTCGGCGGCGACGCCGTGCCCCATGCCAGTTTCGAACAGGTCAAGCGCGTGCTGCGCCCGCGCTGGATCATCAACGGCTATGGCCCGACCGAGACCGTGGTCACCCCGATGATCTGGAAGGCCGGTCCCGAAGACAGCTGCCAGGCGGCCTACGCACCCATCGGCCATCGCGTCGGTGTCCGCAGCGTGTGGGTGCTCGACGGCGACCTGAACCCCGTTCCCGCCGGCGTCTGTGGCGAGCTCTACCTGGGCGGCGACGGTCTGGCACGCGGTTACTTCCAGCGCACGGGCCTGACTGCCGAACGTTTCGTCGCCGACCCCTTCGGGGCGCCGGGCGGCCGCCTGTATCGCACCGGCGACCTGGTGCGCCAGCGGGCCGACGGCACCCTGGACTACCTCGGCCGTGTCGATCACCAGATCAAGGTGCGTGGCTTCCGTATCGAACCGGGGGAGATCGAAGCGCGCCTGCGTGCCGATGCGCGCGTACGCGAGGCCCTGGTGGTGGCACGGGAAACCCTCACCGGCAAACAGCTGGTGGGTTACGTCGCCGCCGATGACGAGCGCCTGGGCGCCGAGTTGCGCGAGATCCTCCGCGAGCAACTGCCGGACTACATGGTGCCGGCGCGCATCCTGGTGCTGCCGGTATTGCCGCGCAACGCCAACGGCAAGCTGGACCGCAATCAGCTGCCGGAGCCGGTCTGGCAGATGGACAGCGAGGGCTACCAGGCTCCCGCCACCGACAACGAGCGTCTGCTGGCGGACATCTGGTCCGAAGTGCTCGGCCTGCCGCAGGTCGGCGCGCTGGACCACTTCTTCGAACTGGGCGGCCATTCGCTGATGGCCGTTCAAGTGGTCGCGCGGCTGAAGAAGCGCCTCGGCATCGAAGTGCCGGTGCGCCAGCTGTTCGACACGCCGCAGCTGCGCGACCTGGCGGCAGCGCTGGAGCAGGGTGGTGCGGGTGCCGGTGCGCCGCCCCTGCGCGCACTGCAGCACGCCGAGGGCGCGCCGCTGTCCTTCAACCAGCAGCGCCTGTGGTTCCTCTGGAAACTGGCACCGGACAGCGCCGCCTACAACATCTCCGGTGGCTTGCGCCTGCGCGGCCGCCCGGTGGTCGAGGCCCTGCGCGGTGCCTTCGCCCAGCTGCAGGAGCGTCACCCGGCGCTGCGCACGGTATTCGAGGACGACGGCCAGCAGGTCCGCCAGCGGGTGATCGAGGGCATGCCCCTGGCATTCACCGAAGCCCGCCTGGACGACTTGCCTGCGGCAGAGCGCGAGGCGCGGCTGGCGGAGCGGGTGGCTGCGGAGGGCGCCCGGACCTTCGACCTCGCCAGCGGCCCGCTGATGCGCGTCTGCCTGCTGCACCTGGCCGATGACGAGCAGGTGCTGCAGCTCAGCCTGCACCACATCATTGCCGACGGTGCTTCGGTGAAGCTGCTGCTGGACGAGTTCGCCACCTGCTACCGCGCCCTGCTGGATGGTGCATCGGCCGAGCTGCCCCCCTTGCCGATCCAGTACGCCGACTTCGCCGTCTGGCAGCGCCAGTGGCTGGAGAGCGGCGAGTGCGAGCGCCAGCTGGCCTACTGGAAGCAACACCTGGGCAGCGAACACCCGCTGCTGGAACTGCCCCTGGACCACGCGCGCCCGGCGCAACAGAGCTTCCGTGGCGACAGCCTGGACTTCGCCGTGCCGCAGCAGCTGGCGGATAAGTTGCAACGCCTGGCCCTGGAGCAGGGCTGCTCGCTGTTCATGCTGCTGCTGGCGTCCTTTGGCATGCTGCTCTATCGCTACAGTGGCCAGCGCGACCTGCGCATCGGCCTGCCCATCGGTGGCCGCCAGCAGGAAGAGACCGAGGGCCTGGTGGGCTTCTTCGTCAACACCCAGGTGCTGCGCAGCCTGATCGACGGCGACCGCTCCTTCAACGAGCTGCTGGCGGCGACCCGCAACGGCGTGCTGGACGCCCAGGCGAACCAGGACCTGCCATTCGAGCAACTGGTGGAGGCCCTGCAACCGCAGCGCAGCCTCAGCCACAACCCGCTGTTCCAGGTGCTGTTCAACCATGACCGGGTAGGCAGCCTGGAAGCCCTCGACCTGCCGGGGCTGGAAGTCGAGGCGCTGGACGGCATCCGCCGCAGCACCCAGTTCGACCTGGTGCTGGATACCCGCGAATGCGCGGACGGCCAGTTGCTGGGCAGCTTCGGCTATGCCACAGATCTGTTCGAGCGCGAGAGCGTTGCGCGCCTCTCCGGGCATTTCCTCCGGCTGCTGCAGGCCATCGCCGATGCGCCGAACGAGGCGCTGGACCGACTGCCGCTGCTGGCCGCCGAGGAGCGCCAGCAACTGCTGGACGGCTGGAATGCCACCCTGCAGGACTACAGCCATCTGCCGATGCTGCCCGAGCTGATCCGCCGCCAGGCCGAGCGCACGCCCGAGGCCTGCGCCCTGGTGCACGGCGAGCGCAGCTTCACCTATGCGCAGCTGGAGGCGCGGGCCAACCGCCTGGCCCATTGGCTGCGCAGCCAGGGTGTGGGTTGCGATGTGCGGGTCGGGGTGTTCGCCGAGCGATCGGCGGAGCTGGCCATCGCGCTGCTCGCCATCGTCAAGGCTGGCGGCGCCTACCTGCCGCTGGATCCGGATTACCCGGCCGACCGCCTGGCCTTCATGCTGGAAGACAGTTGCGTACCGCTGCTGCTCACCCAGGAAGCCTTGCTCGATCGCCTGCCGCCGTGCAACGCGCCGGTCTGGTGCCTGGACCGCGACTGGGCGCAGACCGACGGCCATCCGGAACAGGCGCCGGCCATCGATTACCCGCCGCACAGCCTTGCCTACTGCATCTATACCTCCGGCTCCACCGGCCGGCCCAAGGGCGTGGGCAACCACCACGCCGGCCTGCTCAACCGCCTGCAGTGGATGCAGGAGCAGTACCGCCTGGACGGCAGCGACCGCGTCCTGCAGAAGACGCCGTTCAGCTTCGACGTGTCGGTCTGGGAGTTCTTCTGGCCCTGGTTCACCGGCGCGGCGCTGGTGATGGCCGATCCGGGCGCCCATCGCGACCCGGCGCTCCTGCGCGAGACCATAGTCGGGCAGGGCATCACCACCCTGCATTTCGTACCCTCCATGCTCCAGGCCTTCATCGCCGCCGGCGAGCTGTCGGCCTGCACCAGCCTGCGCCGGGTGATGTGCAGCGGCGAGGCACTGCCCCACGAGCTGCAGCAGCAGTTCCAGGCGCAGCACGGCGCCGGGCTGCACAACCTCTATGGTCCGACCGAGGCGGCCATCGACGTCAGCTACTGGCAGTGCATCGACGAGCCGGGCCGGCACTCGGTGCCCATCGGTCGCCCCATCGCCAACACCCGCCTGATGATCCTCGACGGCCAGCTGCAACCGGTGCCGGTGGGCGTTGCCGGCGAACTGTACATCGCCGGAATCAACCTGGCGCGTGGTTACCTGGGCCGTCCAGGCCTGACCGCCGAGCGCTTTGTCGCCGACCCCTTCGGCGCCCCGGGCGATCGCATGTACCGCACCGGCGACCTGGCGCGCTGGCGCCCCGATGGCGTGATCGACTACGTCGGCCGCATCGACCATCAGGTCAAGCTGCGTGGCCTGCGTATCGAACTCGGAGAGATCGAGGCGCGACTGTTGGAACATCCACGCGTGCGAGAGGCCGTGGTGGTTGCCTGGCAGGGGCAGGGCGGCGCGCAACTGGTGGGCTACATCACCCCGGATACCCCGGTGGCGGACTCGCAGGCGCTGCTCGATGAACTGCGCGAAAGCCTGCGCGGACAATTGCCGGACTACATGGTCCCGGCCCAATTGCTCTACCTCGAAAGCATGCCGCTGAGCCCCAACGGCAAGCTCGATCGCAAGGCGCTGCCGGCGCCGGACTGGCAGGCACGCGGCTATAGCGCGCCGCGTGGCGGGCAGGAAGAACGCCTGGCGGCGATCTGGGCGGACGTGCTGGGCGTCGAGCGGGTCGGCCGCGACGACGATTTCTTCGAAGTGGGTGGCCATTCGCTGCTGGCGGTACGCATCGTTTCGCGGGTGCGCGAGGCGTTCAGCGTCGAATTGCCGCTGCGGGCGCTGTTTGACACGCCGAACGTGGCCGGCCTGGCCCAGGCCCTCGAGCGCAGTGCCAATGAACAGGACGCGGGCCCGGTGCGCCGGGAGCGTCCGGCGCGCCTGCCGCTGTCGTTTGCGCAGCAGCGCATGTGGTTCCTCTGGCAACTGGACCCGGCCAGCGATGCCTACAACATGCCGGTGGCGTTGCGCCTGGATGGCACGCTGGACCGCCTGGCGCTGGAGCGGGCCTTCGCCCGCCTGCTGGAACGCCACGAGGCCCTGCGCACCTGCTTCCCCAGCGAGGATGGCGAGGTGCGGCAGTGCATCCTGCCGGCGAGCGGCTTCTCCCTGGCCTTCAGCGACCTGCGCGCCGAGGCCGATCCGGATGGTGAGGCCGACGCCCTGCGCGCTGCCGAGGCTCGAGCGCCGTTCGACCTGATCCACGGGCCGCTGCTGCGCATCCGCCTGCTGCGTCTGGAGGATGATCGCCATCACCTGCTGCTGACCCTGCATCACATGGTCGGCGATGGCTGGTCCATGGACATCCTGGTCCGCGAACTGGGCAAGCTTTACGCAGCTGAGCGCGAGCCCGGCAGCGCTGCGCTGGCGGAGCTGCCGATCCAGTACGCCGACTACGCCCTGTGGCAGCGGGACTGGCTGGCGGGCGGGGAGGGCGAGCGCCAGCTCGCCTATTGGCAGGAGCAACTCGGCGATGCCCCGCGCATCCTCGAATTGCCCACCGATCACGCGCGCCCGGCGCAGCAGAGCTACCGCGGAGAGAGCTTCGGCCTGGCGCTGCCTGCGGAGCTGGCGGCGGGTTTGGTGCGCCTGGCCCAGGCACGCCAGGCAACGCCGTTCATGCTGCTGTTCGCCGCCTTCAATGTGCTCCTGCAACGCTACAGCCGCCAGGACGACCTCTGCGTCGGGGTGCCAGTGGCCAACCGTCAGCGCGGCGAGTGCGAAGGGCTGATCGGACTGTTCGTCAACACCCAGGTACTGCGCACGCGGCTGGACTCGACCCAATCCTTCAACGGCCTGCTGCAGCAAGTGCGCGACACGGTGCTGGCCGCTCAGGCGCACCAGGACCTGCCCTTCGAGCAATTGGTGGAGGCACTGCAGCCGGAACGCAGCCTCAGCCACAACCCGCTGTTCCAGGTGCTGTTCAGCCTGCAACGCCATGACGTTGCCCTGCAGGAACAATTGCCAGGCCTGCGCCTGTCGAGCCTGCCGGACGATCGCCATAGCGCCCAGTTCGACCTGGGGCTGTTCGTCGACCAGCGCAGCGAGCAGCGCTTCGACTGCACCTTCAACTACGCCAGCGACCTGTTCGAACGCGCCAGCATCGAACGCCTGGCCGGGCATTTCATGCGCCTGCTGGCGGCGCTGCTGGCCGAGCCGGAGCGAGCAGTGGGCCGTGTACCGTTGCTGGCCGCCGACGAGCGTGCCGCGCTGCTGGCGGCCGGCGCGGCCCGGGGCGCTGATGAAGCGCAGTTCGATCTGGTGCAGCGCTTCGAAGCCCAGGTGGCGCGCGCGCCGCAGGCTATCGCCCTGCGCCAGGAGGGCCTGCGCCTGTCCTACGCCGAGCTGAACCGCCGCGCCAACCAGCTGGCCCATCGCCTGCAAGCGGCCGGCATCGGCCCGGAGGTGCGGGTGGCGGTCTGTCTGGAGCGCGGCCCGCACCTGCTGGTGGCGCTGCTGGCGGTGCTCAAGGCCGGTGGCGCCTATGTGCCGCTGGACCCGGATTACCCGGCCGAGCGCGTGGCCTACATGCTCGAAGACAGTCGTGCGCGGGTGCTGCTGACCGAAGCCAGCATCGCCGCCAGCCTGCCGGTGTCGGCGGGTACCGAGGTGCTACTGATGGAGCACGCGTCGTCATGGCTGGGTGGCATGCCCGACACGGCGCCCGTGACCGCAGTGTCGCCGGGCAACTTGGCCTACGTGATCTACACCTCCGGCTCCACCGGCCAACCCAAAGGTGTGGCGATCACCCATCGAAACGTGCTGGCGCTGATCGACTGGTCGCGCTCGGTCTACCGCCGCGACGACATCCAGGGCGTACTGGCCTCCACCTCGGTGTGCTTCGACCTGTCGGTGTGGGAGCTGTTCGTGACCCTGGCCAATGGCGGCTCACTGATCATCGCGCGCAATGCCCTGGAATTGCCGCAGCTACCGGCGCGCGATCAGGTGCGCCTGATCAACACCGTGCCGTCGGCCATTGCGGCCTTGCAGCGCACCGGGCAGATCCCGCCGAGCGTGCGCATCATCAACCTGGCCGGCGAGCCGTTGAAACAGTCGTTGGTGGATGCCTTGTACGAGTCACTGACGCTGGAGCACGTCTTCGACCTGTACGGCCCATCGGAAGACACCACCTATTCCACCTGGACCCGGCGCGAGGCCTTGGCCCAGGCCAACATCGGCCGGGCGATCAAGCACTCCGCCGGCTATGTGCTGGACACCGACCTGCACCTGGTCCCGCAGGGGGTATCGGCCGAGTTGTACCTGGCCGGCGGCGGCATCACCCGGGGGTACCTGGCGCGTCCCGGCATGACTGCCGAGAAGTTCGTGCCCAACCCGTTCGCCAGCAATGGCGAGCGCATGTACCGCACCTGCGACCTGACCCGCCAGCGTCAGGATGGTGTACTCGAGTACCGCGGGCGCATGGACCATCAGGTGAAGGTCCGCGGCTACCGCATCGAACTGGGGGAAATCGAAGCACGCCTGCTGCACCAGCCGGCGGTGAGCGAAGTGGCGGTGCTGGCGCAGGACGTGCTGGGCAGTCAGCAACTGGTGGCCTATGTGGTCGCCCCGCAGTTGGACCTCAGTGCCAGCGATGAGCAACGCCCCCTGCGTGATGCGCTCAAGGCCGGGCTCAGGGAACACCTGCCCGATTACATGGTGCCGGCGTACCTGGTGTTCCTCGAACAGCTGCCGTTGACCCCCAACGGCAAGCTCGACCGCAAGGCGCTGCCGGCAGTGGATGCCAGTCAGCTGCAGGCCGGTTACCTCGCCCCCCGCAGCGAGCTTGAGCAGCAGGTGGCGAGCATCTGGCAACAGGTGCTCAAGATTGAGCGCGTGGGCCTGAACGATCACTTCTTCGAACTGGGCGGCCACTCCTTGCTGGCCGTCAATGTGGTGTCGCGCCTGGCCCTTGAACGGGGTCTCATGCTGACCCCGCAACTGCTATTCCAGCACCCGACCCTGGGTGAATTCGTTGCCCGTCTGGACACCACCGACGGGCCCGTCAATGAACAGAAACTGAGCAAGCTAGAAGCCCTGCTTGACGAAATGGAGGAAGTCTAATGGACACGAGTGTTGCTTTGAGGATTGCCAAGCGCTTTATCACTCTGCCGCTGGACAAACGCAAACTGTACCTGGAGAAGATGCTCGAAGAGGGCGTCTCCCCGGCAAACCTGCCGATCCCCGAGGTGCAGTCCGGCTTCGACGCGATCCCGTTATCCTATGCCCAGGAACGCCAGTGGTTCCTCTGGCAGATGGACCCCCACAGCAGCGCCTATCACATCCCCAGCGCCTTGCGCCTCAAAGGCACCTTGGACGTCGCCGCGCTGGAACGCAGTTTCAACGCGGTGGTTGCGCGCCATCAAAGCCTGCGCACCACCTTTGCCGAGCAGGGCGAACAACGGGTGCAGGTGATTCACGCGCAGATGCCGTTGAGCATTGCGTGCCAGACAGTGCCTGCCGGTCTTGAGTCGTCACAGGTCGAGGCTCGCATCAAGGCGTTCGTCGACGCTGAAACCCATCGCCCGTTCGACCTCACGTGCGGTCCGTTGCTGCGCGTGGCACTGTTGCAGGTCGACGAACACGACCACGTGCTGGCGCTGATCCAGCACCACATCATCTCCGATGGCTGGTCGATGCAAGTGATGGTTGGCGAACTGATCCAGCATTACGCCGCCGACACCACTGGCCAGCCTTTGGCCTTGCCCGAGCTGTCGGTGCAGTACGCCGACTATGCGATCTGGCAGCGCCACTGGCTGGAGGCTGGTGAGCGCGAGCGGCAACTGGCCTACTGGACCGCCACCCTGGGTGGCGAGGACAGCGTGTTGGAGCTGCCCATCGATCACCCGCGCCCGGCGGTGCAAAGCTATCGCGGTGCGCGCCTGGACCTGAACCTGCCGGCCGAACTCTGCGCCAGCCTCAAGCAACTGGCCCAGCGTGAAGGCAGCAGCCTGTTCATGCTGCTGCTGGCCTCGTTCCAGGCCTTGCTGCACCGCTACAGCGGTCAGTCGCAGATTCGCGTCGGGGTGCCGGTGGCCAACCGCAACCGGGTGGAAACCGAAGGCCTGATCGGCTTTTTCGTCAACACCCAGGTACTCAGCGCCGAGGTTCACGGGCAGCAGCGTTTTGACCAGTTGCTGGCCCAGGTCAAACAGTCGGCGCTGGCGGCCCAGGCGCACCAGGACCTGCCGTTCGAACAGTTGATCGAAGCCCTGCAACCAGAGCGCAGCCTGAGCCACAGCCCGCTGTTCCAGGTGATGTACAACCACCAGGCGGTCAACGACCAGGCCCAACGGCAAAGCCAGGTGCAACTGCCACAGCTGAATGTCGAGGACATTGTCTGGGAAGGGCGCACTGCCCAGTACGACCTGACCCTGGGCACTTACGAGTCGAGCGACGGCATCGCCGCCGAACTGACGTACGCCACCGACCTGTTCACCCCGGCCACCGTCGAGCGCCTGGCGCGGCACTGGCAGCATGTGCTGCGCGCTATCGTTGCCAACCCGACCCAGCGCATCGGCGAACTGCCGCTGCTCGATGCCACTGAACAGCGCCATCTGCAACAGGATTGGCAGCGCGTCACCGACCACGGCGCGCCAGCGGCCTGTGTGCACCAGCGCATCGCTGCCCAGGCCCGGTTGACGCCGGAAGCCATTGCGCTGATCGTCGGCGACAACACCTTGACCTACGAGCAACTGGAGTGCCGCACCAACCCGCTGGCCCATAAGCTGATCGAGCAGGGCGTAGGGCCGGACGTGCTGGTGGGGATTGCCGTCGAGCGCAGCGTCGACATGATTGTCGGCCTGCTGGCGATCCTCAAGGCCGGTGGTGCCTACGTACCGCTGGACCCGGCGTACCCGGAGGATCGCCTGGCCTACATGATCGAAGACAGTGGCATCGAACTGCTGCTGACCCAGGCCCATGTGCAGGCGCAGCTGCCGATTCCGGCCACACTCGCCACGCTGGTGCTGGATCAGCCGGGGGACTGGCTGCAAGGCTATCCGCAGTCCAGCCCAACGGTGGCGGTGGATGAGCAGCACCTGGCGTATGTGATCTACACCTCCGGCTCCACCGGCAAACCCAAGGGGGTGATGGTGCGTCACGGCGCACTGTTCAACTTCGTCGCCAGCATGGTCGGCCAGCCCGGCATCATGGCCTGTGACCGCATGTTGTCGCTGACCACGTTCTCCTTCGACATTTTCGGCCTGGAGATCTATGGGCCGTTGCTGGCCGGCGCCAGTGTGGTGCTGACCGGCAAGGACGTGCACCAGGACCCGCAGGCAGTGCTGCAACTGATTCGGCGCTGGGCGGTGACGGTGTTGCAAGCCACGCCTTCGACCTGGCGCATGCTGCTCGACAGTGACGACGCCGCGTTGCTGGCCGGGCGCACGTTCCTGTGTGGCGGCGAAGCATTGCCGCAGGAGCTGGCGCAACGCATGCTGGCGCTGACGCCCAAGGTCTGGAACCTCTACGGCCCGACCGAAACCACCATCTGGTCGGCCCTGCATCCGCTGAGCCTGGACAGTCCTCGGCCGCTCCTTGGCAAGCCGATCGACAACACCGCGCTGTACATTCTGGGCAGCGACCTGGTACTCAACCCGCCGGGTGCTCCCGGCGAACTGCTGATCGGTGGCGATGGCCTGGCCCGTGGCTATTTCCAGCGCCCGGCACTGACCGCCGAACGCTTTGTGCCGGACCCGTTTTCCACCCGTGGCGAGCGGCTGTACCGCACCGGCGACCTGACCCGCTATCGCGCCGAGGGTGTGATCGAGTACATCGGGCGCATTGACCATCAGGTGAAAATACGCGGGTTCCGTATCGAGCTTGGCGAAATCGAAGCCCGCCTGCTGGCGTTGGACAGCGTCCGGGAAGCCGTGGTGGTGGCCCAGGACGGCCCGACCGGCCAGCAACTGGTGGGTTATGTGGTCGCGGCCAGCGAGCTTCCAAACCCCGAGGCTGAAGCCGAGCTGCGCACGGCGCTCAAGGCCAGCCTCAAGGCACAGCTGCCGGAATACATGGTGCCGGCGCACCTGCTGTTCCTCGCCCAATTACCGCTGACCCCCAATGGCAAGGTCGACCGCAAGGCCTTGCCCAAGCCCGATGCCAGCCAATCGCAGTCGAGCTACATCGCGCCGCGGACCGCCACCCAGCACCGGGTGGCGGAGATCTGGCAAGCGGTGTTGAAACTCGAGCAAGTGGGGCTTTCGGATAACTTCTTCGAACTCGGTGGTCACTCGCTGCTGGTGACCCAGGTGGTGTCGCGGGTGCGCCAGGTGCTGAATATCCAGGTGCCGCTGCGCACCCTGTTCGAGCACGGCACGCTGGAGGACTTTGTCGCCGCGCTGGGTGTCGAACAGGGCAGTCGCGCGCCTGCGATTGCCGTGCTGCCCCGTGAGCAACCGCTGGCGTTGTCCTACGCCCAGGAACGTCAATGGTTCCTCTGGCAACTGGCACCCACCAGCACCGCCTACCACGTGCCGGCCGCCTTGCGCCTGCGCGGTGAGCTGGACCTGGCGGCGTTGCAGCGCAGTTTCGACGCGCTGATCGACCGCCACGAATCCTTGCGTACCTGTTTTGTCAGCGATCAACCACAGCCCCAGCAGGTGATCCAGGCCCAGGCTTCGTTGCACCTTGCCGTGCAGGAGGTCGAGCGCGATCTGGATGACGCCCGCCTGCAGGCGCTGGTGGCGCAAGAGACCTTGCACCTGTTCGACTTGCAGCAAGGCCCGCTGCTGCGGGTCAAGCTGTTGCGCCTGGCGACCGATGACCATGCGCTGATCATTACCTTGCACCACATCGTCTCCGACGGCTGGTCGATGGGCATCATGGTCGACGAACTGATCGCCCTGTATGCCGCCTACAGTCAGGGGCAGGCGCCGCAGTTGCCGGCGTTGCCGGTGCAATACGCCGACTACGCGGTGTGGCAACGGCAGTGGATGGAGGCCGGGGAGCGCGAGCGCCAATTGGCCTACTGGACGGCACAGCTGGGGGGCGAGCAACCACTGCTGGAACTGCCGACCGACCGTCCGCGCCCGTCCGAGCAGAGCTATCGCGGGGCCCGTCAGGACATCGCCTTGAGCCCGGCACTGGTCGCCGGCCTCAAGCAGGCGGCGCAGCGCGAGCAGGTCACCCTGTTTACGCTGTTGCTGGCCTCGTTCCAGACCTTGTTGCATCGCTACAGCGGCCAGGCGCAGATCCGCGTCGGCGTGCCGGTGGCCAATCGCAGCCGGGTGGAAACCGAAGGCCTGATCGGCTTCTTCGTCAACACCCAGGTGCTCAAGGCCGACGTCGACAGCCAGCAGACCTTTCGCAGCCTGCTGCAACAGGTCAAGCACAGCGTGCTCGGCGCCCAGGCCCATCAGGACTTGCCGTTCGAGCAATTGGTCGATGCCCTGCAACCGCAGCGCAGCCTCAGTCACAGCCCGTTGTTCCAGGTGCTGCACAACCACCAGAGCCAGGCGCGCGAAGCCCGTGGTGCGGCGCGGCTGCCGAACATCGAGATCCAGCCACTGAGTTGGGCCTCGCACACGGCTCAGTTCGACCTGACCCTGGACACCTTCGAATCCGCCGACAACCTCTGGGCCGAACTGACCTACGCCACCGACCTGTTCGACGCCGCGACCATGGCGCGGTTTGCCGGGCATTGGTTGAACCTGCTGCACGCGGTGGTTGCCGATGGCGGGCAGCGCATCGGCGAGTTGCCGTTGCACGATGACATCGAACGGGCGGCCACCCTGTTGCAGTGGAACCCGGCGGTGGCGGATTTCCCGAGCCAGGCGTGCCTGCACCGGTTGATCGAAGCGCAAGCCTTGCGTGATGCCGATGCGATCGCCGTGAGCTATCTCGACCAGACCCTGAGCTACGGCGAGCTCAACCGCCGTGCCAACGTACTGGCCCACACGCTGATCGACAGCGGGGTAGGGCCGGATGTACGCGTGGGGCTGGCGGTTGAGCGCAGCCTGGAAATGCTGGTGGGCCTGCTGGCCATCCTCAAGGCCGGCGGGGCCTATGTGCCGCTGGACCCGACCTACCCCGAGGAACGCCTGGCCTACATGATCCAGGACAGCGGTATCGGCCTGGTGTTGAGCCAACGCCATGTGCTGGGGCGCCTGCCGGTACCGGACAACGTGCGCAGCCTGATCCTCGATCAGGACGATGACGGGCTTGAGGGCTACAGCGACGCCAACCCGCAGGTGGCGATGAGTCCGGACAACCTGGCGTATGTGATCTACACCTCCGGCTCCACCGGCCAACCCAAGGGCACCTTGCTCGCCCACCACAACGTGGTGCGCCTGTTCGCAGCCACCGACCCCTGGTTCAGCTTCGGCCCGCAGGATACCTGGAGCCTGTTCCACTCCTACGCGTTCGACTTCTCGGTATGGGAAATCTTTGGTGCGCTGCTGCACGGCGGCAAGCTGGTGGTGGTGCCGTACGAGGTCAGTCGCTCGCCGGAAGATTTCCATGCCTTGCTGTGCCGCGAGCGCATCAGCGTGCTGAACCAGACGCCATCGGCTTTCAAGCAACTGATGCAGGTGGCCTGTGCGCCCGGGCACCGCGTCAGCCAGTTGTCGCTGCGCTACGTGGTGTTTGGCGGCGAAGCGCTGGAGGTCAAGAGCCTGCGCGACTGGTTCGAACGCTTTGGCGATACGGCCCCGCAGTTGATCAACATGTACGGCATTACCGAAACCACGGTGCACGTGACCTACCGACCGTTGTCCATGGCCGACCTGCAGCGCGAGGTCGGCAGCCCGATTGGCGAGCCGATCCCGGACCTGTCCTGGTACCTGCTCGACGGTGACCTGAACCCGGTCGGCAAAGGCTGCATCGGTGAGCTGTATGTGGGGCGCGCCGGTCTGGCGCGGGGTTACCTGAATCGTGCCGACCTGACCTGCCTGCGCTTCATCCCCGATCCGTTTGCCGCTGACGGTGGGCGTTTGTACCGTACCGGTGACCTGGCGCGTTATCGTGCTGACGGGGTCATCGAGTACGTCGGGCGCATCGACCATCAGGTGAAGATCCGGGGCTTTCGTATCGAGCTGGGTGAAATCCAGGCGCAGTTGCTGGAGCAGGACGCCGTGCGCCAGGCCGCGGTGCTGGCGCAGCCAGGTCTCAGCGGCCAGCAACTGGTGGCGTACCTGGTGCCGGCCGATGCGGCGGTGCTCGATGGCAGCGCCGAACAGCAGGCGCACTGGCGTGACCGCGTGCGTGCCTCCCTCAAGGACAACCTGCCGGAGCACATGATCCCGGCGCACCTGATGCTGTTGGCGCAGTTGCCGTTGACCGCCAACGGCAAGCTCGACCGCAACGCACTGCCGTCCCCCGACGCCAGCCAGTCGCAGCAGGCCTATCAGGCGCCGCAAAGCGTGCTGGAGCAGCAACTGGCGGCGATCTGGCAGGACGTGCTGAAGCTGCCGCAAGTGGGCCTGCACGACAACTTCTTCGAACTCGGAGGTGACTCGATCATCTCGATCCAGGTGGTCAGTCGTGCCCGTCAGGCCGGTATTCGCCTGAGCCCCAAGGACCTGTTCCAGCACCAGACCGTACAGCGCCTGGCCCTGGTGGCTGGGGTGGGCGACAGCGGCGTGGTCATCGACCAGCGGGCCGTCAGCGGCGCGGCGTTGCTGCTGCCGATCCAGCAGCAGTTCTTCGAGGATGCGATCCCCGAGCGTCACCACTGGAACCAGTCGCTGCTGCTCAAACCGGCAGCCACGCTGGACGCGGCAACCCTTGAACAGGTACTGCACGCGCTGGTGCTGCATCACGACGCCTTGCGCCTGAGTTTTCAGGCGCAGGAGGGCACCTGGGCGGCCACGCACCTGTCACCCGACGGCGTGCAGGACCATGACCTGCTCTGGCAGGCGCAGGTAGCGGACACCCACGCACTGGAAGCCCTGGGCAACCGGGCCCAGCGCAGTCTCGACCTGCAACACGGACCGCTGCTGCGGGCGGTGTTGGCCACCCTCGACGACGGCAGCCAGCGCTTGTTGCTGGTGATCCATCACCTGGCGGTGGACGGCGTATCGTGGCGGATTCTGCTGGAAGACCTGCAAAGCGCGTATCAACAGGTGAGTACCGGCCAGCCCCTGGCACTGCCGGCCAAAACCAGTGCATTCAAGGACTGGAGCGAACAGTTGCAGCGCTATGCCCGCAGTCCGGCGCTGCAAGCGGAACTGGCTTACTGGCAGAACTGCCTGAGCGATGTCAGCACCGACCTGCCGTGCGAGCGCCTCGATGGGGGGGAGCAGAACCATCTGGCGCTGACCGTGCAAACCCGTCTCAGCCAGGACCTGACCCGGCAACTGCTGCAAGAGGCGCCTGCGGCCTACCGAACCCAGGTCAACGACCTGTTGCTGACCGCACTGGCCAGGGTGATCGGGCGCTGGACTGGCCAGGCCTCGACGCTGATCCAGCTCGAAGGCCATGGTCGTGAAGAGCTGTTCGACCGCATCGACCTGACCCGCACCGTCGGTTGGTTTACCAGCCTGTTCCCGGTGCGCCTGACGCCAGCGGTCGGGCAGGGCGACTCGATCAAGCAGATCAAGGAGCAACTGCGCGCCATCCCCAACAAGGGCATGGGTTACGGCGCCTTGCGCCACCTGGGCGATGAGTCGGTACAGCAGCACCTGCGTGCGCTGCCAAGCCCCCGGATCACCTTCAACTACCTGGGCCAGTTCGATGGCAGCTTCGATGGCGACGACGCGGCCTTGTTTGCCCCGGCTCAGGAAAGCGGCGGCCTGGAACAAAGCGCCGACGCGCCGCTGGGCAACTGGCTGACCCTCAATGGCCAGGTGTATGGCGGGGAACTGAGTGTGGGCTGGACCTTCAGCCGTGAGCGTTTCAGTCGCGAAACCATCGAGTGCCTGGCGGCGGACTACGCGCAGGAACTGGCGGCATTGATTGCCCACTGCACCGAACCCGGTGTCGCAGGCCTGACGCCATCGGACTTCCCACTGGCGGGCCTGACCCAGGCGCAACTCGACAGCCTGCCAGTTACTGCCAGCCAGATCGCCGATGTCTATCCGCTGTCGGCGATGCAGCAGGGCATGCTGTTCCACAGCCTGTACGAGCAAGCGAGTGGCGACTACATCAACCAGATTCGCCTGGATGTCGCAGGTCTTGACCCGCAACGCTTCCGTGATGCCTGGCAGGCGGCGGTCGACAGCCACGACATTCTGCGCACCGGTTTTGTCTGGCAGGGTGCGGTGGCGCACCCGGTGCAAGTGGTGCACAAACAGTTGTGCATGCCGTTCAGCGTGCTCGACTGGCGTGACCGCGTCGAGCCTGACGAGGCCTTGAATGCCTTGGCGGCTGCCGAACAGGCCCAGGGTTTCGACCTGGCCCATGGGCCGCTGCTGCGTATGGTGGTGGTACGCCTGGATGATCAGCGCTGCCATCTGATCTACACCAACCACCACATCCTCATGGACGGCTGGAGTAATTCGCAGTTGCTGGGCGAGGTCCTGCAACGCTACAGCGGCGAGCCGGTCCCGGCACAGGCCGGGCGTTATCGCGACTACATCCAGTGGCTGCAAGGTCAGGACAGCCGCGCAAGCGAAGCCTACTGGAAAGGCCAGTTGGCCAACCTTCAAGAGCCCACCCGACTGGCCCAGGCGGTACAGTGTCAGCTGCGCGAAGAACAGCTCGACGGTCATGGCGAGCAGTATCGCTTCATCGATGCCGTGCAAACCCGGCGCCTGGGCGAATTTGCCCGCCAGCAAAAGGTCACCCTCAACACCCTGGTCCAGGCCACATGGCTGTTGCTGCTACAGCGCCTCACCGGTCAGCAAACCGTGGCGTTCGGCGCCACGGTGGCCGGGCGTTCGACGGAACTCAAAGGCGTCGAGCAGCAGATCGGCCTGTTCATCAACACCTTGCCGGTCATCGCCAGCCCGCGTTCGGAGCAGACCGTCGGCCAGTGGTTGCAGGCCGTGCAGGCGCAGAACCTCGGCCTGCGCGAACACGAACACACGCCGTTGTTCGACATCCAGCGCTGGGCCGGCAAAAGCGGTGAAGCACTGTTCGACAACATTCTGGTGTTCGAGAACTACCCGGTATCCCAAGCCCTGGAGCAGGGCTCCCCTAGCGAACTGTGCTTTGGCAACATCGACAACCACGAACAGACCAACTACCCGCTGACCCTGGCGGTGAATGTCAGCGATGAGCTGTCGTTGCACTACAGCTACCAGCGCGGGCAGTTCGCCGACTCGGTGATCGGGCAGTTGAGCACGCACTTCGACACGCTGTTGCAGCAGCTGACGGGTTCGGGCGATGCCACCCTGGGTGAGTTGAACCTGCTGGATGCCGCCGGGCAGCAACGCATGGTCGAGCAGTGGAATGCCACCGAGGTGACGTACCCGCAAGCGCTGTGCGTTCACACGCTGATCGAAGCCCAGGCCCGGCGTACACCGCACGCCACGGCGCTGGTGTTTGCCGGGCAGTCCCTGAGCTATGCCCAGCTCAATGCCCGGGCCAACCAGTTGGCCCACGCGCTGATCCAGCGCAAGGTCGGTCCCGATGTGCTGGTGGGGATTGCGGTTGAGCGCAGCCTGGAAATGGTCATCGGCCTGCTGGCGATTCTCAAGGCCGGTGGCGCCTATGTGCCGCTGGACCCGGACTACCCCCGTGAGCGCCTGAGTTACATGATGGCCGACAGCGGCATCAGCCTGCTGTTGACCCAGCCGCCGTTGCTCGCCAGCCTGCCGGTTCCCGAGGGGCTGCAGTGCCTGTGCCTGGAGCCTGAAGGCCAGGCGTTCGGCGCATTGCCGTCGGTTGATCCGCTGGTGGCCTGCAGCGCCGACAACCTGGCGTACGTGATTTACACCTCAGGTTCCACCGGTCTGCCGAAAGGGGCGGGCAACGCCCATCGGGCCTTGACCAACCGTTTGCTGTGGATGCAACAGGCCTATGACCTGAGCGCGAACGACAGGGTCTTGCAGAAGAC
>RCUJ01000635.1_pt1 | contig 19953 bp, 10 predicted proteins | sample 2166321 | NCBI WGS metagenome assembly RCUJ01 (sample SAMN09932808, study PRJNA488358) | compost metagenome | feature: garden; material: soil; isolation source: compost soil in an enriched community after 118 h of incubation | place: Germany: Experimental Botanical Garden Goettingen | collected... | reverse complement strand
AGATTTTTTTTATTTTTTTTAAAATTTAACTAATACTTTTAGTGTTAAATTGTTTGTGATTTTATAATATTTAAAAATTGTAAAATCTTTTGAGTTTAAATAAATTTATCTGTTTTGAGTTTTTAAGCTTTTGTATTTATCTGTTAAAAAATAATGGAGCTCTGATGTGGTTTGCTAATTCGTAACTTTTGCACTGATCTATTTTTTTATTATGGAATTCGATAAATTATAAGTGACAGTTTTCCTATCAATTGGTACGTGCGTCTCGCTCGATAATGCAAACAAAAAAAACAAGGCTATTTCATTGGGAGTAGCTTTTTTTAACTAAATATCTTAAGGTTAAAAAAACAAATACATTTCAAATGTTAATTTTTTCAATAAGAACCGATATCAAAACGATCTATAATCCTATTAAAAAAGCTGTAAATATCTTGTTAATTAGTTTTTAATTCTTATCATTGTAGAAGTAATTTTTTTTTTTGGATTCAAAACACAACCGGTTGCCTTGATAGACTTTCATTTAGTAAGATATAATTGAAAACATAAATACCAGATAGAATAATTTTAATTGAATTAAAACTATGAAGAAAAAACTACCATTTTTTTTAACACTTATGTGTACTGTTGTTGCATTCGGACAAACTATTCAAACGCCAAAAATAATACCTCCTGTACCAACAGCTCAAAATTTTATGCGATATGGTGAAATCCCAGTTGATTATAGTACGGGTATTCCAAATATTGAAATTCCAATATATACCATTAAAGGAAATAAAATTTCATTACCAATTTCAATATCATATCACGCTTCTGGAATAAAAGTAGACGATATAGCTTCAGAAATTGGTTTAGGCTGGGTGTTGAACTGTAGTGGGTTAATCTCCAGAACCATACGAGGTAATAGAGATGAGGCAGATGTGGCATTAAGGACGTATTATAATTCTGGTCAGCTATATACTGATTTAAACAATAAGGCCTATCAGTATCAATGTAGCAGCGGAAGTTTAACTGGAGCTTATAATTTGCAAGACTTTTTAAGAAATAAAGTTAGCGATGTTGAGGATTTGATGAGTGATCGATATTTTTTTCAAATTCCGGGAGCGGGATCCGGTGTATTTACTTATGATTATTCTGTTTTTAATAATAAACAAAACAATGCAATTACATTGCCTTACAGACCCATCAAAATAAAAAATAATATTTCAACTTTAAATTCATTCGAAATTACAGATGAAAATGGAACCATTTATACCTTTAAAACAGTCTATACAGGTGGTGGGATTATCTCTGATTGGTACTTATCTAATATAGTTTCGGCAGATGGAACTGAAGAGATTAAGTTAAATTATGTGGCCCAAAATCAAGGTATTGCCTATAATAGATGGGATTTTGTGTTTCAGAGTAGCATTGAGAATCCTCAGGGGATGAATTGTTTGCCCTATGATATTAGTGCTTCTTCTTCATTGTCTCTTTCTCCTGTAAGACAATTTACAACTCCTGTTTTAAGTACTATTGAAAGTAATAATGAAATAATAAATTTTGTCTACGATACTCGAAGTGATTTTTTATACCTCAAGAGGTTAAAAGAGATTACTGTTTCATCTAAAGATAACCCTACTGTGGTTAAGAAAAAAATCCAATTTTCATCCAAATATTTTAATTCCTGGGACAATGTAGACAAAAGATTAGCATTGGATTATATAACAATATTTAATCCAGAGAATTCAGATACGCAAAAATACGCATTCAAATATAATGAAGTCAATAAGCTTCCGCCTTATCCTGAAAACATTACAAATAGGAGGTATAGTGTAGATTTTTGGGGCTACTACAATGGCATAAATAATATCTCAAATCTTCCTTCAGAATTTCTTCCTATTGCCAGTAGAAATAGCTATGGTGGGGATAGAAATGCAAGTTCAGATCAGGCAACAGCATCTGCATTTATGTTGCAGGAAATTAAGTATCCCACTGGAGGTAAAACTGCTTTTGAATTTGAAAGACACTATGCAGATTATTTATATACTTATAAAAACACATCTGGTATCGCAGTTAATAAAGGAGGATATATAGGAGGATTTAGAGTAAAAAAAATATCAAATTTTAAAAGCGATACAGATCTAAATCCGGAAATTAAATCTTACACCTATAATGGAGCTGTTTATCTGCCACCAAAGCAAGAATATTTCTCACACGACCAAAGATTTACTGAAGTAATCAATATCCCTGGTTCTACGGGAGTTCCTGATACTTCCTGTTGGACAGATTACCAAAGAAAAATGGTTTATTCAGAACCTTTTTTCCCGATGGAAGTTGCACCTGGTTTAACAATTATGTACCCTTCGGTGACTGAAGTGATTGGTACTTCTCTAAGTAATGCAGGTAAAACTATTTATAAATACAGTATTCCTGAATCAGCAGTAGATTATTATAACAATCCGGAGCACCCCTTTCAATTTGAATCAGAATTTTATTACCATCCCCAACATTACGATAAAGGAAATTATGTTCCAAAATTAGTAGATAAAGAAGTTTATGATAGTGCTGGAAATAAAGTATATGATGAACATAATCAGTACGATAACTACTTTGAAACTACTTTTAATACCGGTATTAAGCTTAGTCGGACAAAAATCTATGATCCAAATTATTTTTCTGCAAACTATGCCCTTGTTTCTCCTTGTTGCTATTGTTCCGCTCCTTCAACAACCTGCCAGGCTGGAGGTTTATGTTCTCCAGTTGTACAAGATTTTTTAGCATCAGTAATAGCCATAGATACTAAATGTTACAGTAAAGCTTTATTACTAACATACACTCTGAGAAAAACCTATAATAAATTAGATTCAAATAAAGCTATTTCTGAAACTATAAATTACCAATATAATCAGCAAAATCTAAGAGAAAAAGAAGTCTCTAAATTAAATAGTTCAGGAGAGAATATGATAACTTCATACAAGTATCCCAATGATTTTTATTCGACCTATCCCTATAAAACTATGGTAGATAAAAACATCATAACTCCTGTAATTGAACAGACTACTAAAAATCAAGGTATACAAATTCAAAAGATATATAATGAATATAAAAACTGGGGTAATAATATTATAGAGCCAGAGTTTGTTAAATACCAAAAAGATACACAATCCACTTTAGAAAATAGGATTCGATTTTTGTCCTATGACCAAAAAGGCAATATTATCAGTTTTAAAAAAGAAGATGATATTCCAATAACCTACTTATATGGATACAATAAAACCCTTCCTATAGCTGAGGTAAAAAACGCTAATAATATAGAACAAAGTACATCGCAAACGGAGTATTTATTCAGTAATATGTTTGTACAACCAATGTCGTTAAATCAAAATTATACAGTGGGCACCTTTACAGTATCTCAGGATAAGACTGTACAAATTAGTAGGGACTATGTCAAAAATAATGACCATGAAGCGACATTTTATATCTCTATATATAAATCCGGATTCTCGTTGCCCCAAATTAGTGATTATTTATCGACAAGTCAGACTGATGGATCAGTTTCATCGTCTTATTTCTTACCAGCAGGAAGTTATACAATTGTAATGAATGTAGGATATGGAGGCAAATCAGGCCCCTATCAGCATGATATAAACTTTAATTTAACTTCGACTGTAGAACAAAAATTGAATATTCCTTTTCATACCAGTTTTGAAGAGGATACACAAGCTATAAATACTGTTTACGCCAAGACAGGCAAAAAATCCCACATTGGATCTTATACTATTAACATACCCCCAGCTTCTGCCGGGTATAGTCAAGTTATTGTTTCTTACTGGGGTAAAACAAATGTATCATCTCCTTGGACCTATGTGGAGAATGTTTTAAATACAAGTAATGGGTTCGTATATACAGTTGGTAGCTCATACGCGTATATAGATGAAGTTAGAATGTACCCTTTAGAGGCTCATATGACCACCTTTACTTATGATTCTTTTTTTAAGACTCCGACCAGTATTATGAAACCTGATAATAGTGCTGAATATTATGACTACGATGGATTTGGCCGCCTTAAAGAGATTTATCTTAAGGACACAGCCGATGCAAAGAGTTTGCTCAAATCTTTTAATTACAATAATAAGCCTTTTGTGCAATAGTAATTTCAAAAATGATAATATACTTGAATTCTGAGCAAAAAAAGTAGAATACATTCTAAACTAATTATATAAAAAAGTAAACCAAATGATTATAAAAAAAATTATAATTCTGTTTTTGTTTTTATTTCCTATACTAATTACTGGTCAATCAAATAGCGAAAATTATATAAAAACTGTAGCCTATAAAACGCAAAGCCCTACAGTGATAGCATCACCAACAATTAATCAGGCGAGTGAAAATATTACTTATTTTGATGGTCTGGGTAGGCCTGTACAGCAAATAGCCAGTAAACAATCACCCATGGGAAAGGATATTATAGTTCCCATAGAATACGATGCTTTTGGGCGCCAGGAAAAAGAATATCTTCCTTATGCATCTACTCAAAGCAATTCCAGCTATACTGATCCTGCCACTTTGCTTGCCAACCTTAAAGCACAGTATCAAACCAATTACGGCGCTTCCAATGACAATCCTTATAGCCAGAAACAATTAGAAGCTTCTGCTCTTGATCGCGTCTTAAAACAAGCGGCACCGGGATATGACTGGAGAATTAATGGAGGTCATGAAATAAAATTCGACTACCAGAACAATACCACCAGTGAAGTAATCAATTTCAAAGTTAGCCTCACGATAGCAAACAATACCTATACTCCTACATTATCAAAAAGTGCAGCCAATAATGGTTTTTATAATGAGAAGGAACTCTACAAGACTGTAATCTATGATGAGAACACGGCAGCTTCGCCACTTGAAGGGAATGGTTCTACGGTAGAGTTTAAAAATAAAGAGGGCCAGGTAATTTTAAAAAGAACCTATGGAACGTCTATGGTAAATGGTATCTCTCAAAATAATGTAGCTCATGATACTTATTATGTGTATGATATTTACGGAAATCTAACTTTTGTAATTCCTCCCAAAGCTGTTGATTTAATTAGTAATAGTTCAATGAATGTACTGCCGGATGAAACATCAACATCACAAATAAATTCATCCAGCAATCCACTGTATATAACTGCCACCAATTCTATACGACTCCTTGACGGGTTTCATGCCCATGCTGGCAGCACCTTTAGTGCTAAAATTGTGAACTCAGGAACTTCTGTTTTAAAAGAATTGTGTTATCAATATGTATATGATAATAGAAATCGCCTGGTGGAGAAAAAATTGCCGGGCAAAGATTGGGAATACATTGTATACGATAAACTGGACAGGGTTATCCTTACTCAAGATGCCAATTTAAGAACAGATAAAAAATGGCTATTTACCAAATACGATGCCTTTAGCAGACCAGTCTATACAGGAGAATATACGAATACTTTAAAAACAAGCCGTGTTGATATGCAGCTTTTGGCAGCTGCAAGTACCTCAGTTTTTGAAACCAGGCAAGCAGCAAACGTTATAAATGGAACTACAGTATATTACACCAACAATGCTTTTCCTGCCATTAATGATGTAAATATTAATTTATTTACCATCAACTACTATGATGATTATAATTTTGATGCTCTTCCTGCTGGTACCTCGGTAATATCCTATGGTATCACGCCCACTGTCAACGTCAAAGGTTTACCAACAGGCAGCAGAGTGCGTATTTTAGGAAAACCCAACTGGATAACCAATTGGAACTACTATGATGAAAAAGGAAGGCCCATTTACAGTTACAGTAAAAATGATTATCTGGGTACTACCAACATTGTGAAAAGTCAGCTTGATTTTGTTGGCAAAACTTTAGATGTGACATCGCTGCACATCAGAAATAGCGTCACTACTACCATAAAAGATACTTTTACCTATGATCATGCCGGGAGGCTCACTAAACAGGAACAAGCCATTAACGGAGCCACTCAGCCTGAAATAATAGCTGCCAATACCTATGATGAATTAGGGCAATTAATCATCAAAAAGGTAGGAGGCAAAACGATACAAGGCTTGCAAACTGTCAATTATGCATATAATATCCGGGGATGGCTCAAAAATATTAACGATGTGAACACTATTGGTACTGATTTGTTTGCTTTCCAAATCAATTACAATGACATTACGGATAACAATAAAAAAATGTTTAACGGAAACATCAGTCAGACTTTTTGGAAAACGGCCAATACTGATGCAGGTATAAAAAACTATACCTATAGCTACGATAAATTAAACAGGTTAACAGATGCGGTTGATAATTTAAACAAGTTTACAGAAAGTTTAAATTATGACCAAAATGGAAACATTACTAGTCTTGTACGTCAAGGCGAAATTGTCGCCGGTGTACCCTATATTACTAATCCATCGGACTTTGGCATTATGGACAATCTTACGTGTAGCTATGACATTGGAAATCAGCTTCAAGTAGTATCTGATAGTGCCAATGATACTTATGGATTTAGGGATGATCAGATTGGGGCAACAGCAGATAGCTCTACTGATTATACTTATGATGCTAACGGAAACATGAAAAGTGATACCAATAAAGGAATTACAGCGATACAATACAATCATCTTAATTTGCCAATGCAGGTAACCATTGCAGGACAAAATATAAAGTATGAATATGATGCTACAGGTGTCAAACAACAGAAAACAGCAAATGGAATTGTGACTGATTACGCAGAAGGTTTTATCTATGAGGGCAATCAATTGAAGTTTTTCTCCCAGCCTGAAGGATATGTATCTTATAATTCAGGAACTTTTGATTATATTTATCAGTATAAAGATCATCTGGGTAATGTTCGTTTGAGTTACGACAAGAACTTAAATATTATTGAAGAAAATAATTATTATCCGTTTGGCTTAAAACATAAAGGCTATAATAATGCAACGGTAATTGGTACAGGAAATGCAACGGCGCAAAAATATAAGTATAACAGTAAGGAGCTACAGGATGAGCTGGGGTTTGGAGTTTACGACTATGGGGCCAGAAATTATGACCCTGCTTTAGGAAGATTCTTTAATATGGATAGGTATTCGGAAACATTTATGCCACTGTCAACCTACCAATATGCGGCAAATAATCCTGTCAATTATATTGATTATAATGGTGATTATATAACAATGGGAATAAATGGCAAAGATGGTAAACAGATTTACTCTGTTTTATATGAAAACGGTAAAGCATACCATTACTCTCAAGATTCTAAAGGAAATATCACTAAAGGCAAACAATATGACGGAAATAGTAGTTTTGTCAGTAATGCTGTTTCAGATTTGAATACAATAGCAGACACTAAACAAGGAGGTCATATTGTGAATGAGTTACAAAGGTCAAAGTCTAATTATGATATTGGCGATTCAGGTAAAGTGATGGTAAATAATTTTGACCCAGCAAACAACCAAATTAGATATTCACAAAGTGGTTCTGGATTTATTGATGGAGTTTCAATGAACAAAAGCCATATCAAACTGGGGCATGAATTGGGGCATGCTTATGATAAAGACAGAGGTTTCGATATGACCCAAACAATTTTAGGCGGACTTAAAACGACAGAACTAAATGCTGTAATTTTTGAAAACTACCTAAGAGCATCCGATGGAGAATCTACTATGAGGACACAATATTCTAAATATAATTTAGGCTCTAGACTTGAAGGAAAATCAGCAGATTATTTTAAAGGTTATGTTGCTCCGTTAGGCAAATACGAGAGATATAAGTCAATTTCTGCTCCTTCCACTTCAAGTTCAGCAGATAAAACAAGAGTCTATAGACCTGCACAAATATTTTTAAGATATGACACAAGAGATAATATTTTCAAAAACTAAAATATAACAAATGAAAAAGATACTTGCATTTCTGTTTGTTTTTGTTTTTATGGCTTGTAGCCAAGAATTTGCTTTTTATAAGCCCAATACAAGTCTAGAGCATTATCAAAAAATAGAAAATAACAAAGAACTATTTAGTAGATTTAATAATAGAGAAGTGGAGATTACTGGCGTATTTAATATAGATTTTGAAAACCTTTACTTAAATATAGAAGAAAGAAAGGTATGGTTAGAATTTAATTCTTTTGATGAGCTACAAGCTGTTGATGGGTCTGTTCTTGATGGCGCAAAATTGAAAACATTTAATAATAAAAAAGTTAAAATAAAAGGAAGGTTTGAATTAGGACAAACGGGACACTTAGGTGCTTATGATTCTAGAATTATTGATATTGTCTTTTTTGGAAGCCCTGACTAATGATATTCGGTAAAAAACTATAAAATTTCAATCTTTTTTTCTCAATAAATTTTGCTGACGAAAAAAAAACAATAAGTCTTGTGAAGGGAAGGAGAATATTTATGATTTTTCTTTCAAAAGAAAAATCATAAATTAGACCAACTTTAAGCTACTTCTCAATATCAATAAAGATAGCCACTTCAATACGGAGTGGCTTTTGCTCTAATGATACATAAGTTTAGAACGATATTATAAAAGAAAAATAGATTTCTTCTTAGTCAGATTATCTGATTTTTTTGCATAATCCTTAACTTTTATACCTAATCATTTACTTTCTGAATCCACCTGCACAAACCGATTTTTAGCTAACATTATTCTAATCTTTTGAGCGGTTTTCGTTGTACGTAATTGATTGCTGAAATACCCAGATACTAAAATCCCTAAATGAGGAACTATTTTGAACAAGAAAGTCCAAGTCAACTTTAGTCATTCTCAAAAGCACACACTCAGTAATGCATTCTACATTTTCATTAGATTTTGTAAGATTGATAAAATGGCTATAAAAAGTGATACAAATCTCTGTAATTAACCTTTTTTAATGCTGTGCTTTTAGTTGCTAAAATAATTCTGTATTGGGCTTAAAATTGTAAATGTGTAAGTTTTAATTATAATTTATTAGCAAATTGTATGTAAATTCATCATTAAGCAAGATATAGTGTAAAAAACGGATAATATAGTATTAGCATGTGGTAATATAAACATTTTCGTTAACTCTGATTTAACATAATTTTACAAGTGTCAATAATACACTAACCAATATTGTTAAATTATGAAACCAACCACACAAGCTTTTAAAAGTACAGCAACATCCTGTTACAGAGATAAGATGTTCTATACAATTTTATTTCTGTTTGTTGTTTTTAGCGCTTTCTCGCAACAGAAGATTAGCGGTAAAATCACAGATGCAAATAATGTCCCGCTTCCCGGGGTCTCAGTTTTGGAAAAAAATACAACCAATGGAGTTGCAAGTGATTTCGATGGAAATTTTGAAATAATGACGAAGGGAAATAACGCGATATTAGTTTTTTCCTATTTAGGTTTAAAAACCAAAGAACTAAAAACGGATGGTAAAAAGACTCTCAATGTAATTCTGGAATCGGATGTAAATGAGTTAACCGAAGTTGTTTTAATTGGATATGGCACTCAAAAAAGAGGTGAAGTTACCAGTGCAGTTGCGACAGTAAAAGCAAAAGATTTTACGCAAGGTGCCATTCGTGATGCTTCGGAGTTAATTAAGGGAAAAGTGGCCGGTCTTAGTATTTCAAACGGCTCGGGAGATCCCGGGGCAGGACCATCAGTTTCTTTGCGTGGAATTTCATCTTTGCAGGGAGGGACTTCACCACTTGTTTTAATTAATGGAATTCCAGGAAGTTTAAACAGCGTAGCGCCAGAAGAAATTGCTTCGATAGATGTACTTAAAGATGCATCTGCTGCCGCTATTTATGGAACCAGAGGAGCAAATGGTGTTATTTTGATCACTACAAAAACAGTAGATAAGGATATTCAAACAACAATGACTTTTACCCAGTATACGGCACTATCAAATTTTGCAAAAAGAGCCGATTTTCTTAATGCATCGCAAATGAGACAATTGCTTGCAGATGGTGTAAAAATGCCTTTTAAAGATGAAGGTTATGATACAAATTGGCTAGACGAAATTTCCAGAACAGGTGTAACACTTAACAATAACCTGGGTTTAAAAGGAGGAAATGCACAGTCAAATTATGTAGCAAACGTAAACTATATTACACAGGAGGGAACCTTTAATAAGTCTTATAATGATGAGTTCAGGGTATCCTTTGATGGTAATCACTCGATGTTCGACAATTTATTAAAAATCAACCTGAACTTATTAAGCGGCAGGCAGAAAATGGGTGCTTTAGGTGATGGGAATTCTTTCAACAGTAACATTTACAGACAGGCGTTAATCAGAAACCCTACAGACAGACCACAAAACGATGACGGCAGCTGGACCCAGACCGACAGGTTTCAATACTCAAATCCCGTAGCGATGATAGAGGAAACTGATGGACTGATTGAAAACGATTGGACAAGGCTGAGCTCTACCATTACCCTGAACCTTTTACCGGGATGGGAAAACAAACTTTTACTGGCAACTCAAAGAAATACAGGTTTCAGTGGCTATTCAGAAAGTAAGGAACATTATTCCAATACCAATCAGGGCAGAAACGGTTTTGCTTCTAAAAGTTCAAGCGAAAGCCAAACCGATAATCTTGAATTCACTTCAAGATATGCCAAAACATTAGGTAAACATAATTTCAGTGTTATGGGAGGATACAGTTACCAATACAATTCTAATGAAGGATTCTGGGCAAACAACTTCGATTTCCCTACAGATGCCTACTCCTATTATAATTTAGGTGCAGGTAAAGCCCTAAAAGACGGACTCGCCGGAATGTCCAGTTTTAAGAACGATAATAAATTAGTGGGTTTCTTTGGAAGGGCAAGCTATGGTTACGATAATAAATATCATTTACTAGCCAGTATAAGAAGGGAAGGTTCTTCTAAATTTGGTGCCAACTACAAATGGGGAACATTTCCTTCTGTATCTGCCGGATGGACCATCAGCAACGAATCATTTTTAAAAGACAGCTCCGTTATTAATAATTTAAAATTTCGTGCAGGTTATGGAGAAACAGGTGTAATACCGGGGGCTTCTTATCTGTCACAAACCTTGTACCAATACGAAGGATATTTTTTCAACAACGGAGAATGGGTGCAGGGACTCGAACCTGCCAGTAATCCAAATCCGGATCTGCGCTGGGAGAAAACACAAGAGCTAAATTTGGGAGTAGATTTTGCCTTTTTTAACAGCAGAATAAGCGGAAGTGTAGATATTTACAACAAAAAAACAAAAGATATGCTCTGGGACTACAGCGTTCCGACGCCTCCTTACTTATATCCAAGTATAACAGCAAATGTTGGTGAAATGGAAAACAAAGGAATTGAAGTGCTGCTGAATATAGTGCCGGTAAGAACCAAGGATTTTGAATGGACTTCTACAATGACCTTCTCCCACAACAAAAACAAACTGACAAGCCTTTCAAATGATTTGTATGAAATAGAAGGTAACTTTATCAATACAGGTGATGCAGGAGATCCAATTTCATTCTCAACTCACCGTTTAGAAGTAGGGCAGTCAATAGGTAATTTCTGGGGATTAAAATCAGTTGATATTACAGATGATGGTAAATGGATCATCGAAACTAAAGACGGAACAAGAAAAACCTTAACGCCGGATTTATACAATGATGAAAACAAACAATATCTCGGAAACGGTATTCCGGCTTATTATACAGGATGGACCAATACGTTTAAATATAAAAGTTTTGATTTAGGTATTGTTTTAAATGGGGCTTATGATTTCCAAATCCTGAATTTCCAGCGTATGTTTTATGAAAACCCGACGATCAACTATAACATGCTGACTTCTGCGCATGATAAGGTATACGGGAAAACAGAGCTTAATTATTCTCAAACCTATGTAAGTTATTATATAGAAGACGGGGACTATATGAAACTGGATAACGTTACACTGGGATACACTCTTGATCTAAAAGGCTTAAAATTCATCAATTCCGCAAGAGTATATGCGTCAGGTTCGAACCTTGCAACTATTACGGGATATAAAGGAATTGATCCTGAGATTATAAGAAATCCTCAAGATGTCTTATCATGGGGGAATGACGGGCGTGACAAATATCCTTCAAGCCGCACCTTTACATTGGGAATTAACGTAACCTTTTAATTAACAGTATTATGAAAAAGTCAAACAACAAATATAAAATTGCGCTCTTCTCTGTATTCCTTTCCTGTGCCGCATGTACAGATTTAGATGAAACGCTATACAGTGATATTTCGGCAGAAAAAACACAATTAACAGCAGAGGATTTAACCAATATTATTGGCCCTGCATTTAGCAAATTCAGAGATGTTTATTGGGGATGGAACGGGCTTTTTGATCTTTATGAAGAGTCATCGGATTTGATTGTAACACCATTCAGAAATGGAATCGGCTGGGGCGATTTGTACATTACCATGCACATGCATACCTGGGGACCGACTTTAGGACATATTGATGGTTTGTGGTACAATGCTTATGCCGGCATCAACAGTGCCAATAGAGCCATGTATCAAATCGAAAACTTAGAAGGTATTGAAAATAAAGAAGTCTATATCAACGAACTTAGGGCTTTACGAGCTATGTACTACTATTTGTTGTACGATAACTTTAGAAGAGTGCCGCTGGTTACCACTTATGATTTGCCTAAAGGATATTTACCAACCCAAAATACAGATAAGGAAGTGTATGATTTTATCGAAAAGGAACTCCTTGAAACTATGCCAAGTTTAAGTGAGGCCAATACACAGGCAACCTACGGCAGGATTACCAAATGGACAGCAAAAATGACGCTGGCAAAGTTGTACCTGAATTCTGAGGTATATACCGGAACAGCAAAATGGAATCAGGCATTAAACCAGGTAAATGATATAATCGCAAGCGGAAAATTTAGCCTGGCCAGTAATTATTCTGATCCTTTTGTAATAAAAAACGAGGCATCAGTTGAGGAAATATTTACAATTCCTTTTGATGATAAATTTGCAGGAGGATCTTATTATCCCTATAAAACCCTCTACGGGGCAAGTCAGGCCACATTTGATCTGTCCGGATCACCTTGGGGAGGAAGCGGTGGAATTCCTCAGTTTATTGATACCTATGACTCCGATGATGAACGTTTGAAAGATTCATGGCTTGGAGGCCTGCAATATACTAAGTCTGGAGAACCTTTGATTTTAGAAAGTGGACAGCAGTTGAATTATATCAATTATATGTCTGATGTAAACGGTACAGAATACAATGAAGGATATCGTTTTGTAAAATATGAAATTGGGTCAGGTACTGTTGCCAGTACTGCAAATGATGTACCTTTTTACAGGTACACCGATGCACTGATGATAAAAGCGGAATGCCTCTTAAGAACCGGCAATGCCTCAGGAGCCGCGGCTATCGTTACCGAAATAAGACAGCGTGCATTCAAGAGAACAGATCCTGCAAAAGCAAGCGTTTCGGGAGCTAAATTATTGGGAGGCAGTGTTTACAAATATGGAGAATATTCCAATGGAACTATTACAAAATTAGAAGGTGGAAGTGATGTTCAATACGGCGGTTTCCTTGATGAATTAGCATGGGAATTTGTCGGTGAGCATCACCGAAAACAAGATTTGATAAGATTTGGTGTATACACTAAAAAATCATGGTTTTCTCATAAACCCAACGGTCAGTTTAGAATTATATTTCCAATACCTCAAAGCCAAATGGACTCCAATCATAATTTGACCCAGAATACAGGATATACAAACTAAGACTAAAGAATATAAAAATTTTACAAGTTGGTTGCTTGTAATTATAAGTGTGTGAAAAGCTATTCCTATTCAGGGATGGCTTTTCATTTTAAAGTCATCTCATTATGAAATATAAAATACAAAATATTTAGGCTATGCAAGCCCTCAAATTGATCTGGGCCTGATAAAATCAAATGCAAAAAAGAGGATTTTACAGAAAGAAAAGTTGAAATAACAGAGTAGCCCTTCTCTTCCGAATTGCAGTTAGAAATCAGAAAATCTATTTTTAAATTCTAATTTAACTAATCTGGGCACGATAATGTGAAGGAGATATTCCCTTTAGCTCCTTAAACTTTCTGTTGAAATTGGCAATGTCCTGAAATCCGCAAAGCTCAGATATTGAGGCTATCGAAAGATCTTTTTTATGGTGTAGTAATTTGCAGGCATTTTCAATTCTGATTTCAATCAAAAACTGGAAAAAAGTCTTATTGGTGCGTTTTTTAAAATAACGGCAAAATGCATTTTTACTCATACTAGCCTTTTCTGCCACCTCGTCCAAAGTAATATTCTGATGATAATATTCGATTGCATATTCAAATACGGCGCTCATTCTGCGGCCTTCATCATCAGTATATTTCTTTTTGTAAACAAAGGATGAAAGAGGTGTTTTTTCTGAAGTAATAATAATGTTTATGATCTTTAAAAATGAAGCAATACGCTGTATTTTATTCTGTTTTCTTAGCTTGGTAAAATGATGAATTATTTTCTTTTGGTTTGATAGTATTTTCATACCATATTCAGATTCCTTAAAAAAATCTTCGAGACTGCTCATATCATTAAGACTGAAAAAATCTTTTCCAAAGGAGGTTTTGGTAAAAAACAAAGTCAGCATCACAGATTCGGGACTGGCCTCAGTATTACTTCTAAAAACATGGGGAACATTCTCACCAATTACCAAAATATCATCTTCCTTATAATCGTTTATCGAATCTCCAACAATTAAAGTTCCTGAACCTTTTGCAATATAGCTAATCTGAATTTCTTCATGCTGATGCAGCTGGTCATAGAAAACGCGCTCAATATCTTCCTGATAAATAAGGGCTTCTCTCTCGGTTTTAGGTATTTTAAATGGCAGGATTTTCAACGGAATGTTTTTAGTTATGTAAATATTATCAAAAAAATCAGATTATACAATAGATGGGGTAATATAGTCCTGATATAGGCTAATAATGACAAAGGAGCTCTTTTGTATAAGCTTTATTTTTGATAAAAATTGAGAATATGAAAATAAATTGGGAAGGCGTAATGCCGGCTGTAACAACAAAGTTTACAGCAGAAGGTCAATTGGACCTGGTAATGTTCGAAAAGAATATTAAAGCACAAATTGATGCTGGAGTTAATGGAATCATACTAGGGGGAACTCTTGGGGAAGCCAGTACATTAACCAAAGAAGAAAAAGAGGTTTTAATAAATAACACTTTACGAATAGTAGAAGGGAAAATTCCCGTTATCGTAAATATTGCAGAACAGACTACAAGTGAAGCGATAACTTTGGCAAAACGCGCTGAAGAATTAGGCGTAAATGGTCTTATGCTCTTGCCGCCAATGCGATACAAGGCAACAGATCATGAAACAGTGGTCTATTTCAAAGAAATTGCAAAAAGTACTTCATTACCTATTATGATTTACAACAATCCTGTAGATTATAAAATTGAGGTAACCCTTGACATGTTCGAAGAACTTTTAAAACTGGAAAATATTCAGGCAGTCAAAGAATCAACAAGGGACATCAGCAATGTAACAAGAATAAGAAACCGTTTTGGAGACCGATTAAAAGTACTGTGCGGAGTGGATACCCTGGCTCTTGAAAGTCTGGTGGCCGGAGCCGATGGATGGGTTGCCGGTTTGGTAGTGGCATATCCGGCAGAAACCGTTGCTATTTATAAATTGGTAAAAGCCGGAAAGATTGACCAGGCTTTAGCTATTTACAGATGGTTTATGCCATTACTTGAACTGGATATTTCGCCGCAGTTGGTACAAAATATCAAATTGGCAGAAGTAGCAACAGGACTTGGAACAGAAAATGTAAGAGCACCAAGATTACCGTTACAAGGAGCTGAGAGAGAACGCGTATTGGCGATCATTGGTTTTGCAATGAAAAACAGACCCGTTTTGCCAGATTACAAAAACATTTAATTAAACTTTAATAGAAAGCGATGACTACAGGAAAAAATTATATTGGAGATGTGCTTTCCGCAAAAGGTAAAACGACATTCAAAACCATCAATCCCGAAGAGAATTCGGAGAATGAAACTCTTTTTTTTGAGGCCGCTGAAGATGAAATTTCTCAGACCGTAGCATTAGCCGAAGAAGCTTTTAAAATTTATGGAACCATTGAAGACGTAAAAAAAGCAGATTTTCTGGACGCTATCGCCGAAGAAATTGAAGCGTTGGGTGAGGAGTTATTAGCAACTTACATTCAGGAATCAGGTCTTCCGGCTGGAAGAGCCAACGGTGAGCGAAGTAGAACTACCGGACAACTCAGGGCATTTGCAACAATGCTGAGGGAAGGTTCCTGGGTAGAAGCCATCATCAATAAAACAGAAGGCAAACCAGATATCCGAAGATTACAGATTCCAATTGGGCCTGTAGCTGTTTTTGGAGCCAGTAATTTTCCTCTTGCCTTTTCTACAGCTGGAGGAGATACTGCAAGTGCACTGGCAGCCGGCTGCCCTGTGGTGGTAAAATCACATCCGCTGCATGCTGGAACGGGAGAATTGGTTGCCTCGGCAATTATTAAAGCAGCTAAAAGAACAGGAATGCCAAATGGTGTTTTCTCCAACCTCAACAGTAGCGGTATAGAAGTCGGAGTAGCTTTAATAGAACATCCTTCAATAAAAGCGGTTGGTTTTACGGGAAGTATAAAAGGCGGAACAGCACTTTGTAAAATTGCCGCCAACAGAACTATTCCAATTCCGGTATATGCCGAAATGGGAAGTATTAATCCTGTGCTTGTTTTACCCTCTGCCTTAAAAACAGATGCTGAAAAATGGGCTAAAAATTATGCGGCATCAATTGCGGCCGGTACTGGACAATTTTGTACAAATCCCGGGCTTATTTTAGGAATAAAAAGCAACGAGCTCGACTATTTTATTACTATTTTAGCTTTGGAGATTGATAAATTAGAACCAGCTTGCATGTTGCATCCCAATATCAAAAAGCAATATGAAACCCTGAAATCAGAAGTGCTTGGTCAGAAGGGATATGCGCAGCAAACGACTTTAAACAGGGAAATAAAACCAAACTATGCATTGCAAAACGTAATTTCAGTCGATGGTGATATCTTCTTAAAGAACAAAACATTTCATAAGGAAGTTTTTGGCCCTTTTTCTGTTGTCGTTAAATGCGATAATATGGAGCAGCTTAATGAAATTATTCTGGACCTGGAAGGACAATTGACTGGCACTATTTTAAATGCTGATGTAAAGGAATGCGAAGATTTCAAAGAGATAATTAAAAATCTTAAAAATAAAGTCGGACGATTAATTTTTAATAATGTTCCTACTGGTGTAGAGGTTTGTTCGGCAATGACACACGGTGGACCTTTTCCTGCAAGTTCAGACAGCAAATTTACCTCCGTAGGATTAACTGCAGTCAAAAGATGGGTTCGTCCGGTAAGTTTTCAGGATTGGCCGGATGAGTTGCTTCCGCAAGCATTGCAGGATAAAAATCCGTTAGGAATTAATAGAGTAGTAAATGACATAGTAACCCACAACACCATTTAATATATGCCTAGAAAAACCTTTTTTTGCGTAGATGCCCATACCTGCGGAAATCCCGTAAGAGTTGTGGCTGGCGGTGGTCCCAATTTGATTGGAAACAACATGAGCGAGAAACGCCAGCATTTCCTAAAAGAATTCGACTGGATTCGTAAAGGACTTATGTTTGAACCCCGGGGTCATGACATGATGAGTGGCAGTATATTGTATCCGCCAAGTGATCCTGAAAATGATTTCGGAATCTTATTTATAGAGACTTCCGGTTGTCTGCCCATGTGCGGGCACGGAACCATTGGAACGATTACTATTGCGATTGAAGAAGGTTTGGTTATACCGAAGATTCCGGGAAAAATTAAAATGGAAGCGCCTGCGGGATTAGTTCAGATTGAATATCAGCAGACCGGTAAAAAAGTAGATTGGGTACGCTTGACCAATGTAAAATCGTATCTGGCTGCAGAAGGTTTGACTGTTGATTGCCCGGAATTGGGAGAGATTGTTTTTGATGTGGCTTATGGCGGAAATTATTACGCTATTGTAGATCCGCAGCAGCATTTTTCCGGCGTTCAGGATTTTACAGCCGGAAAAATTGTGCAGTACAGTCAGGAAGTTCGAAAACGCATTAATGAGAAATATCCAAATCTTTTCATTCATCCTGAAAATGATACCATCCGTGATGTGAGCCATATGCTCTGGACAGGAGATCCTATTGATCCGGCTTCATCCGGTAGAAATGCAGTCTTCTATGGCGACAAGGCCATTGACCGTTCGCCATGCGGAACCGGAACTTCAGCCAGAATCGCGCAGCTTCATGCCAAAGGGAAACTCAAAAAAGGAGAAGACTATATTCATGAGAGTTTTATTGGAAGTAAATTTATTGGCAGGGTAGAAGAAGAAACTTCAATAGGAAATATTAAAGCCATAGTACCAAGTATTCAGGGCTGGGCAAAAGTGTACGGTTATAACAATATCATTATTGATGAAGATGATGATCCTTACGCATTTGGTTTTCAAGTGATTTAAATAAAAATGATGCTATAAAAAAGGCATTGGTTTACAGCATATTTTAAGCTAATGAATTTTTAAATTTATAATAATAATGAAAAAAGTCAGTATAATTGGCGGAGGGATAATAGGTCTGTGTTCAGCCTATTATCTGGCCAAAGAAGGGTATGAAGTAGTTGTTTTTGATAAATCAGATATGAATGACGGCTGTTCTTACGGAAATGCGGGAATGATTGTTCCTTCGCATATAATTCCCCTGGCACAGCCCGGTATGATTGCACAGGGAATCAAATGGATGTTTGATAGTCAAAGTCCGTTTTATGTTAAACCCCGGTTGAGTATGGATTTAATGAAATGGGGATTGCAGTTTTACAAACATGCCAATTTAAAACATGTCGAAAAAGCAATGCCGGCGCTTTGTGATTTATCTCTTTTGAGTAAAGAGTTGTATCAGGATTTTGCAAAAGAAAACAACTCCTTTTTTTATGAAGAAAAAGGACTTTTAATGCTGTATAAAACCGATAAAACCGCCGAAGAAATTCATCACGAAGGAAAATTGGCAGAAGAATTAGGTTTAGAAGTTGATTTTTTGTCAAAAGAGGATGTTTCAAAATTAGAAACAGGAACGGCTACAAACGTCATCGGCGGTGTACATTATAAAAGCGATGCGCATGTTTATCCGCAGAAATTCATGCAGTTTTTAAAAGAACAATTAAGTCAGTTGAAGGTACAAATTCATCCTTTGACAACAGTAAATGATTTTGTTTTAAAGAATAATACCGTTACTGAAATCATCACTGATAAAGGTAATTTTGCAACAGATGAGGTTGTTTTGGCAACAGGGTCGTGGAGTCCGCATATCGCTAAAAAATTAAATGTCAATATTTCTATTTTACCCGGAAAAGGCTACAGCTTTACATTAAAAGATCAAAACCACAAACCTTCAATTCCAAGTATTTTGTGTGAAGGAAAAGTTGCCGTAACCCCTATGAATAAAGATATTCGTTTTGGAGGAACAATGGAAATAACACACACCAATGACACCAAAATTAATCAGAACAGACTTCAGGGAATCGTGAACTCGATCAATGATTTTTATCCGGATTTAAAAATTGAAATTCCAAAAGAAGAAGATACCTGGTTCGGATTCAGGCCTTGTACGCCTTCCGGAATGCCAATAATTACCAGAGATAAAAAGCTTAAAAACCTAACTCTGGTTACCGGACACGCCATGATGGGATTAAGCCTGGCACCGGCAACAGGAAAAATTGTAACAGAGATTATTTCTGGAAAAACTACTTCAGTAGACATGCAAATGTTTCAACTCTAAAAATTCAGCTTCATTTTCTAACCAAAATTGAAGCTGAATTTTTTTATTTAAATAAGATTTTCATTTGTATTTAAAGTTTGCCAGCGATAAAGAATATAAATGGTTTGTTCCCGCAGATTTTATTATGAAATATATTTATTAAAAAT
>RCUJ01000633.1_pt1 | contig 19961 bp, 22 predicted proteins | sample 2166321 | NCBI WGS metagenome assembly RCUJ01 (sample SAMN09932808, study PRJNA488358) | compost metagenome | feature: garden; material: soil; isolation source: compost soil in an enriched community after 118 h of incubation | place: Germany: Experimental Botanical Garden Goettingen | collected... | reverse complement strand
AAATAACGGAGACGATAATGCAAATCAATCAAAAAGTGCAAGAGAAAAAACAGCAAAAGATTTAGCAGCAGCTATCGATAAATTCGTCAAATCGGGACTTGTTACTACAACAGTAACCACAACGGGTTCTGCATCAGCACAAACCGGAACTGGAACCGGATATATCTCCTAACAAAAAATTCATACTAAATTTAAAATGCCTCTTGCGACAAAATCACAAGAGGCATTTTTTTATTTTAAAAACCCCAACTTAATCAATATCAAAGCCATAATTTTTTTATAAATCCTAATTCAGTTTTTTCTTTAAAGTTTCTTCCATTTCATAGAATTTACTTTCGAGATCATGAATCTTTTCATAAATATTAATTGGATCGGGCATTTGTTTCGATGCATACATGCTCGCATACCAAACCTCCAGAATATCCTCGGCATAAATAGAGTACATTGGATAATTTCCGTCTCTGTTGTCTGATTTAAGGATTAATTTTCCACTTTCTCTAATTCGGTTCAAAACCCTTTTTACCACTACTCCATCATTCTTGCTGATAATAACATAAATTCTGCCATCCAGAATATCATCAAAATTATCAACATATTTTCCAAAAAGATAATCTCCGTCATGTATTGTTGTTGACATAGAATTTCCTTTAATTTCAAAACATCTGTAGGTTCCGTTCTTTAGCATTGGCATACTGAATGAAGGAAGCGTTTCCATGTATTCCGGATCAGCATAACCATCTAAATACCCCGCTCGTGCTTTTACTCCAACAAAATTAATATTTTCTTCTCCATCTTCATTTACCGTAATAACTTTTGGCAGATTCAGACCAACTTCAGCATTTGTTTTATTAGTAAAAATTTCGTCGCTGTCTCCAAAAAAATAATCGGGATTTACATTGCAATGTGTAATTATACTTTGCAACAAATCAAAACCAGGTTTGGTTCTTTTTCTATCTCCATCTGCTTGTAATCTTCCAATAGTAATACTGTCTATTGTGGTACTGGTTACTCCTATTAATTTCGCAAATGAGTTATTGTTTAACTTCATCTCATCTATAATACGTTTTATTTTAGTATGTATCTCCATGTTGTAATTGCGTTTGTTTTTTTTATGTAATATGTTTTATATAACGTAAAACATTCCACTATATGTTGCAAAATTAATTAAATATACCAAATAATTACGTCTTTCCGTAATTATTTTTAAAAAATAGCTGATTTACAGCTGTTTTGTAATTTCTTTCTTATCGAATTTTCACAGTAACTCTAAAATAATTAAATCATATTACTGAAACTATTGCAAAATAAAGTGTAATATGTTGTATATATTAAAACATATGTTGTATATTTGTAAAAAAATAATCCATCATATGATTCTAAAAGATTTTTATACCGAGAAAAAAAGTGCCATTGAAACAGCGTTTGCTTCTGATGCACCAACAGTTCAACTTTACAGCGATACTGTTTTTAAAACTTCTATTGAAACACCAGTAGTAATGTTTAAATATGACAATATCAACTGGGAGACATCTTCTGAGAAAAATTACAAAGCTGATGTATCCTTTTGCCTGTATATTGTATTACCTGTTGATACTATTTCTTCAACAAGCTATGCCAATGCATTCGATATTGCGCAGCGTATTGATAAAGCCGTATTATCAAATAATAATAGTAATGCTCTTATAGACACTCATTCTACTTTTAAAGTAAAAGAAAAGCAATGTACTAATGAAGATACCTATTGGAATAAAAACGATTATTTCATCTGGGAGATCACTTATAAAACGACATTAATTGAAAATATTTTAAAAAAGAAATATATTCTTTTTAATAACGGACTTAGTAACGAGGATTTAGAAGAGCTGGGATATGATTTAACTTCCGGAATTATCGAAATAAACCCAAATCAAATTGAAGGAGGTATAGAACTAAACAAAACTACTTAATTATTAACAGTCTCATTTAAATTGCCATCACCCCGATTTATATGACACAAAATTAAAAACTATAAAAAAGCCAAAAACAAATTAAAAATTAACCCTACTATAAATACCACAAATGAGAAGAAGCAGAACACTATTAGACAAAAGAAGAGATTACGTTATTAATTATCTAAATAGAAATCAAGCTAAACAAATGAAAGTTGTAGTATCTGAACTTTCAGATACCCTGTTCTTAACAGAGCGTACTATTTATACTATTATAAATGAAGGTCTCGCTACAGAAGCCAGAGCTTAAAAGACTGAAACTACTGGTTTTGACAATCACAAAAATTGGAAAAAGCAATCCTGAGCCTTAAATTTGTACCCGATATCAAAAGCAAATTTATCTCCTGGCCAGGAAGAAAATCCAATTAAAAAATCAGTTTTTATAAATCGTCCAAAATTAGAAATTCTACTTTTTTGGATTCCGGATTACGAATACCATTTTAAATAATAAATCACTGAAATAACAATCTTAACGACTTGTTACAGTCCATCTTTTGCCCTTTTTTGAGCAAAAAACAAAAACAAATTTTTAAACAATTAAACATTTTATATTATGAGTACATTAAACGATGTAGTGATTAACAAACTATCTGGCGGATTAGGAAGAAGAACTCCAGAACAGGACATGGTTTCGGGATTACTTTTTGATGGTAAACCACTTGCAAAATTAGAATTAGACAAAGTAGAACGTTTGGCATCATTAGAAGATGCTGAGGCGCTTGGCATTACAGAAGGTTATGATAGTGAATCACAATCTGTTTATTATCAGGTTCAACAATTTTTCAGAATGAATCCTTCCGGAGACTTGTACATTATGAAAACGAAAGCTAGTTCTGGTGCTGATGACGATATTGCAGCTTCTTATGAAGACATTGCCGGGAAAGCATTAGATATGCAGGAAAAAGCTAATGGAAACATTCGCCAAATGGCAATTATCCATGCCGGACCAACAACTTTTGCGCAAACATTAGCTGCGGTAGCAACAGCACAAACACAAGCTAATCTTGCTTATACAGATTATATGCCTTTTGAAGTTATTCTGGAAGGAAAAGGTTTTAATGTTGAAGATGCCGCTTCTTTGGCTGAATTAAATGCAGAAAATGTTTCTGTCGTTGTCGCTATGGATGTTGAAAAAGCTGTATTATACCCTGACTCTGCAGCAGTTGGATTGGCATTAGGCGCAATTTCGAAAGCAAAAGTATCTGAGAACATTGCCTGGATCGAAAAATTTAATTTAACTGGTGAAGGTTTTGCAAAAGCAGGTTTTGTAGGTGGAGAAGAAGTAAAAACTCTTGGAACACTAAGCGACCTAAACGAAAAAAGATACATTTTTGCAAGAACACACACTGGTTTACCAGGCGTTTATTTTAACGACAGCTCTACTTGTACTACTGGTACATCAGACTTTGCTTATGTTGAAAACAACCGTACGATCAACAAAGCAACTCGTTTATTGCGTACTGCTTTATTACCAAAATTAGCTTCTCCAGTTTTAGTTGATATTGATGGTAAATTACCACAATCAGTTTCAAAAAGCTTTGAAGGTTTATGCAGAAGTGCTTTAGAAGCAATGGTTGCCAACCAGGAAGTATCTGATTTTGATGTTTACGTAGATCCAAAACAAAACATTTTAGCAACTTCAGAATTGAAAGTGAAAGCTGAAATTACACCAATTGGAACTGCCCGTAAAATTATGGTTGATTTAGGATTCAAAAATCCTTTCGGAATTGACAAAGCATAATTTATAATTCACAAAAACAATAAAAATTCACAAATGATAACGCTCTAATTCAGTTGTTGCAAACACAAATGAATAAAGGTTATAGCCTTTGAGCGTTATCGGGATTATTAAAAAACAAATAAAGCTACATATGAATAAATTACCATTAATTAACGGACAACAACACAGCTGGTCATCAATTGAAGTAAGTATTGCAGGTAACATCGTTACTGGTATTACGGCTGTAAACTATAGCGATTCAGTATCTAAAGAAAACCATTACGGTGCCGGAGATATGCCAGTACACAGAGGTAGAGGAAAATACGAAGCAAAAGCTTCAATTACTTTATACAACTACGAAGTAGAAGCTATTTTAGCAGCTTTGCCAAAAGGACAAAGATTGCAGGATATTAATCCGTTCAGCATCATTGTAAGTTACTTAGATGACAGTAACGAAGTGATCACTCACACAGTAAGAAACTGTGAGTTCAACTCAAACAGCAGAGGAATTAGCCAGGGAGATACTAAAATCGCGGTTTCTTTTGATTTGATCTGTTCTCACGTTGAGTGGAACTAATCTTCAGGATAAATTCCTAAAACCATAATCCCCTTCCCTGTCTTTAAAACCGACTAAAAAGAGAAAACCAATATCAAATGCGTTACGCAAAAAAGGAGTTCAAGGCAACATGATTTTTGCAAGCAATCTATTCTACACGCTCTTTATTAGTCCGTTTTAAACTAGGGAATCTACTTCAGGAGGCTGCTTTGAGCTTATTAACTTCAAAAAAATAACTCAGGCAGCCTCTTTTTTTTAAAATCCGCTTACCTACATAATCAATTTCTATAAATAAATAAAAGAACGTCAATCCGTTAGCATAACAGAAATGACATTTATACCTGTGTCTGGCAGTATTTCAATAACAAAAACAGACACCACTAAATCAGACATCAATTACCCAATCATAAAAACAAATAACAGCGTTCAAAATGGAAAAATCAATCTCAAAAACTGCCGATGTTCTTGACGGAAACATCACACAAGCACAATTAAACCAGTGGAAATACAAACATAAAAAAGTAGTCAAACTCACCATTGCAGACGATGATGAAACTCCGCTATTTGCCTATTTTAAAAAACCGGATATGAGTATTCGTTCAGCAGTTTTACAAGCCTCAAAAATGGATGAATTCAAAGCGCTCGAGGTATTATTCAAAAACTGTTATTTGGGTGGTGATGGAAAAATTGAACAAGAAGACGATTTGCGTCTTAATATCACCACAGCCTTCTCAGATCATATTCAACCCAAACCAGTAAAAGTCGAGGTAATATAAAATTTAAAACCTTTCCTGTTCTCCTTAAAAAACTATCCTAATGATTATTAAAAACCATGATATAGAACTAAAAGATACCAGTGCTTCTGAAATGGCCCGTTTTAGGCAAATTATGCTCAGCATTTGGCGTCAGCAAATAGAAGATGATAAAAATAGTGCTGAGATGATTAAATATGTTAGCAGCTCTACTATAAATAACGGCATTACTCTTGTTTCGGTAACAAAAATTATAGAAAGTATTAAAAATCAAATTGGAAAAGTCCATGACCGCATGTTATTTCATGATTTAGTTGCTATTCCAAATAGTATGCCCGATGGCTTCGAAAATTTCACTTATAACGATAGTCAGGGAAATGTAAAAGAAGGTGGAATTCTTTTAAAATGGAATCAGTTTAAGGGCATCAATTTAGTACCAGGCACTTTTCAGGCATTTATTGAAATTGGAACTGAACAAACCGATTTTACACTAACGATTTTCAACAATGATTTAACTGAAACTGCATTCAAATTTACGGTTCATGATTTTGATCTTTTCATGGCTCTTTTTAAATCCTTAGGAATCAAATATAGCGATACAGGTAACAAAGCTATTATCGATTTATATCTTAAAAATATAAAAGAAGCCAAAAATGATCCTAATAAATTAGACGTCATTTATGAATCTCTTCCTAAAATTTTATTTGGTAAAATGGAAGATGCAGATTTATACAAACATCTGGATCTCATTTTAAACGATATGTATGTGCTTGGAGGATCAGTTGGGACAAATGAAGATAAAGCTATTTTACAAATTCTTTATGCGATTAAAGACAGGAAAAGTTTATACATGATTCTTAACGATATTGAGTTATTATATAAAATATACACAAGGCTTCAAGGAGAAGAAATGCAACATCTACTTCGTTTCTTAACTCGTTTGGTTGGTGAATTCGATACTTCAAAAACAGCAGATACTGTATATTTTGATAATAGTTATTATTTGTTTAGAGACACTCATGTCGAAACGGATTGGTCTGGAGGAGAAATTTTGATAAACAATTATAAAAATTCAACGAAAATGGGACCAAAAGTAGGATTTAAAAATCCTATGGAAATACCTTTTACGGAAAATTATATAGCAAACAAAGGTTTTAATCCATTAGCAAAATTAAATTTCGGAACAAAACTGGGGAATTTAGGCGAACAAACAGGCGATGAAAACACTTTTGTGATTGTGTTAAAACTCCATAACATGGCTACTAAACAATCGAACTGGGATTTGTTTAATGTTGCTACAGATTTATTGAGTTTATTATCTGCTTATGGTGCATTGCGTGTAGTGTTGGCAAAAGGAGCGCCTATTGTGGCACGAGCAATTGCAGGAGTTGTTTTGGCAAAAGACGCTACTCATTATGCTATGTTAAGCAATGGAACTTTAGAAAAATGGCACGAAAACGGTTATGGCTGGTTAGCCAAGCTGTGGATTGCTTTTAGTGTAACTGTAGATCTTGCTTCTTTCGGATTACCTAACTTATCTAAAATAGCAAAAGAAGGAAATGCAGCAGCAGAGTTGGCAGAAACAGTGGAAGATGCTAAAGAAATAAGAAGAGTTGCTGATGAGGCGAACAGACTTATTGAAGTTGAAACAGGGAAAGATGTTTCTAAGATGAGTGACAAAGAATATGAGGATCTTTTTGATTATTTAACAAAGTGGGATGGCAAGGATGTAAGTAGAAGAGGTTATTTAGGTGCTAGAAAATTATCAAAAAAAGAATTAAATGTATATATTCGAAAAATAAATGAGATGTCGAATGGAAAATCAGAAGTAGTTATTCTGCCTGTAGGTGATAAATTTCTGAAAGGGAACAAGGCAGCATTCCACCCCTTTTCTGGCACTTTGTATGTTCAAAAAGGTGTAACAGAATTTGAAATTTTCCATGAATTTAAACATTTTGAAGAATTTAAAAAAATTGGGCGTGATGAATATCTAAAAGGTGCAGTTGATATTAGTGGTGATTATGTATTAGATGCTATTAGAACTTATAAGCGTGAAAAATATGTATTTGATGAAATTATGAAAAATAAAAGTAAGTTTAATAACGCACAGATAGCCAGAGCTCAAGAATACATGGAAGAAGTAATTACTTCATGTAGAGCATATAACATTGATGTAACAAAAATAAAATAGAAGTATGAATACAAAAGAACAAGTAATTGAGAACTTAAAAAAATGGCTTAATAAGACAACCGTAATTTCATACGAAGAACGTATTCCCTTAAATTGTTGGGACAAAGAATTAAAAGAATTAAGAGATGGAAAACAAAAAGAAGTTTATGTTGTATCTTTTAAAACAAAAAGTACTAATATAGAGTATGATGAAAACGGTGAAATTATTTCATTTTTTGAAGGAATGTATTGTTTTGCTTATTTTGATGCAGAAACATTAGAGTTGCTTTATATAAGTAAAAAGGCAGGATTTATAGAAGTTGATGGTTCTTATTAATATATTAAAAATTCAATTTTCAATCCATTACAATCCCATTTTTCTAAAGTAGAAAAATGGGATTTTTTTTATCTATAATCTTCATTTCAAACTGCAAAATAAAGCACTAAAAAACCAAAACTTCTTCTACTGAAACTACTGATTTACAACCTTATATTATTTTCCAAATAAGCTATTTCGGCGTATTTTTACAGTACAATTAAAAGCACATATCCCATCAGAATCGAGATCAAAAAAAGCAACATTTTCAGGATTTATTTAAGAAATTCTTTTAACCAAAAATAAATCTCAAAACACAAATAATCTTACCGCTTACTTAATACCCTGATTGTTTTCGAACCATCGGGAAAGGCTTTTTATTCTCAAAATTGAAATCATTAATACATACAAATATGGATCAAACAACAAAAAAACACATTGATTTGCTTCATCCTTCGGTTAGGGAAGAAGTTACCAAAATTATTGAAGAATGTGATCTTGCTTTAAATGGAAGAGCAAAAGTTCGCATTACACAAGGCCTGCGTTCTTTTCAGGAACAAGAGGATCTTTATGCTTTTGGCCGAACCAAACCCGGAAAAAAAGTTACAAATGCCAAAGGTGGTCAATCTATTCACAATTACGGTTTTGCTGTAGACATCTGTCTTATTATAGATGGCAAAACAGCTTCCTGGGATACAGCAAAAGACTGGGATAACGATCAAATCTCCGATTGGCAGGAATGTGTCAAAGTTTTCGCCAAATACAACTGGAACTGGGGTGGCGACTGGAAAACCTTTAAGGATCTACCGCACTTTGATAAAAAGGGTTATAGCGACTGGAAAGTACTCAGTAAGCTAAAACGTGATAAAAAAAACTATGTAATCTTATATAAATAAACAAATGAAACAGTTCAAATTAAAGCTTGTACTTTTTTTAATTGCGATTTCTTTTGCAGTTGCCTGCTGTACTTCAACCAGAACAGCTTTGTACGATCAATATTCCTATCAAAAAACAACAGAATTAAAAATAGAAACAGCCAAATTGATGGATAAAGCAGTAACGCCTTATGCTTCTAATAAAAAAGAAGTTGAATCTCTGTTGCTTAACCTTGAAAAATTGGTCGAATATGAAAAAAGCAAACCTGATAACGAAATCACTTTTGAGATGTGGAAAATCCTAAGTGACAAAGAAAAAAACTTATTATCCGGATTCTTTAAACGCTGGGAAACGAAAGCAACTTTATCCCCGACTTTTTTAGCCGAATCCAAAAAACAGGTTATGGATGCTTTGGATTTACTTATTCAATATGAAAGTAAAAAAGACAAAGAATCAAAAGATGCCCTTTTAGACTTAATCAACTTCAATAAATAAAAGCTATGGACAACGATACATTATTAAAAGAGTTAAAAAGCAGATTAAAAACTATTATAATCAATAGTTATAAAGACATCAAACCAGAATTAGAAAAAGACCTGAATGCGTTTTTAGAAACATCCAAAGAAAAACTCGAACGCTGGATCTTACTTTTCTCTACTTCTGCCCTAACTGAAGAAGAATTAGAATGGCTCTTAAAAAGTCAACTTGATTTGGTCGCTTTACAAGCATTACAAACTACCGGAATATCAAAAATCAGATTGAATACACTTAAAAATAACATTTTAAAAACAATTTTCAGTGTTATTATCGAGCTGGTTATTCCAGGTGTTTAAAAATCTTGTTTTTAAACAATATAAAACACTAACAAACAAATACTTAAATACATATTTGAACTTACTGAAACTACTGATTACTGATCCTTAAAATCTTGGTTAAGGAGAAAGCATAGCTTATTTTTACAGTATCAAATAAAACATCATTTTTTGGATATGGCGCGCAGATTCAAAAGAGGATATTAACCCATAAAAAAGCAAAAAGCACAGATGAAAGATTTTATCATAGAAGAAGATTTGTTAATCATAAAAGGTGATTTCGAAGGTGATTTAAAAGGTGATTTCGCCATTAAAGATTCAGATCAGCAAAACATCGAACACCTTTTGCTAAGCCAAAAAGGAAGCTACAAAGAGTTTCCGATACTTGGCGTAGGAATTAAAAAATACATTAACAGTCCGGATGCAACCTCCAGGCTAAGGCTAGAAAACGAAATAGACAAACAATTATCGTATGACAACTTTTATGTGAAAACATTAGATGTTAACGATTTACAAAACATTAAAATCGATGGGAACTATTAAACCACAGGAAAATCAAAACATTTTTGACATGTCCTTGCAAGAATACGGAAGTATAGAAAAAGTATTCGACCTTTTGGAAGACAATGATCAATTTAACATTACAGAAGACATTTCTGTATACCAGGATTTAAAAATAGGCAGAGAAGCCTTTAAAAAGGATATTGTTGAATATTACAATTCCAGAAATCTAAAACCGGCGACTTCACTTACTGAAGAAGAAGAATTTTTACTGGATAACTTCTCCGGAATTGATTATATGATTATTGAAGATGACTTTATCATCTATTAATCAATTATCAAAAATTTAATCTCAACTTTTAGAAATCTCTAAAAGAAAACTACAACTCTGTAGTATTTACAAAAAACAAAAACAATTATCTATAAGCATATTACACATGTCTTACAGGCTAAACTATATCTAAAAAATAAAATATGGCACGTACAATTGCTGAAATACAGAATGAAATTCTGACTGAGAAAGGGAACCAACCCTCTCTAAACGGCTTAACAAGCTCCTCAAAGACAAGCATTTGGAGGCTTTGGATTAACATTGTGGCTACTGCAATTTGGGTACACGAAAAAATAGTCGAAAAAAATGCCTTGGTTTCAAGGCCTCACACCTTAAACTGGTATAGAGATCAGGCTTTAAATTTTCATTATGGGGTTCCATTAGAGCCAGACTCGAGTAACGGAATGTCCCTAATCTGGCAGGATGGTTCGTATCAATTTGACACGACAGGTCTTACAGAATCAGAAATTGAAGAGTCTAAAATAATAAAACATTGTGCTGTAAGTGAAATTGACTTAGAAACAGTCCTCAACCCAAGCAAAGAAATAGAAGAAATTTTTTCTGACTATTTCCATAATAAAGTTGGAGTTGTTTTTATAAAAGTTGCCACTGTAAAAGAGGATAAAATTTCCAGAATCGATGTACCCAACGAACTTTATGCCTTTAAAGAATACATTTCCAAAATTAAAGATGCAGGAAATCAGGTCTATATAAGTTCTGATCAGGGAGATATTCTGAAACTAAGTCTAAATGTTTATATCGATCCTTTGAGTATTTATATCAATCCGAAAGATATTGAATACTATCAAACAAAAATCTCAAACAGCAACTCAGATCAGGATGTAGTCCCAGCCGAAAGTTATGAATTAGATCCATTAAATGGTTCATTGATATCAAATAATCAGATATATCCAGTGATTGAGGCTGTAAAAGATCATTTAAAAAACATCGAATTTAATGGCGCTTTTGTCAAAACATATTTGGTTGATGCCATTCAGAAAGCGCTGGGGGTTAAAATTCCGATTTTAACAAAGGTCCAAACTGCCGTGGCGACAAATCCAAATGATGAGCCAAATCCAACACTTCCTGATGTGACCAGAATAGAATATTTCATTCCAAAAGCAGGGTATTTTGATTTGGATACCCTTGAAGTTGAGGTAAACTACATTCCTTATACATTTTACCGCGATAAACAATAGTCTAATACTTGAACAATGAATAAATACACGATTTTAAAATGGGAAAAGCTATTATTATGGCTCATCCCTCCTATTCTTAGAAAAAAAACTCATGCGCAATGGCTCAATGTTTTACTATCGCCAATTCGTTCTATTTATGAAGAGACTCTTTATAAAATGCAACATACAGGCCAGGTAATTTATCTGGAAAAAGTACTGAACGAAACCTTCAATCCAACCAAAATTTATGATCCTAATACAAGCACGGAGCAAAAACGATTAGACGAGTTAATTTATATAGACGAATCGGTCAAACCTACTTTGCAATATGTATATCGCCATAAAGAGTATTATGAACCGGACGGAACGTTAATGATTCCATTGTTAAAAATATTTAAGCGAGAGGAATATAAAAACAAAAATAACAAACCTGTTTATCTAGCCCATCGTAAAGATTACACCACGCTGGCCTATGCTAATTTTAGAGTATTTATACCTGAAATTTTAATAACAAACGGAACTATAACAATCCAACCAGATAAAGATGGAGCTGTATCGAAAACAGCGGCCATAAAAGTGGCAAACATTGAATTCCACAACCTCCTTAACTTCTATAAACTAGCTGGCAAAAGTTATGAAAGCTATCCTTATTCACCAGAAGTCTTAGAAAAATAGTATCAAAAACAACAGACATTTAAATCAATAAAAATGAAACAAGTAAATTTTAGCCATTCGGGAGGATTTCCGCTCGAGCAAGAAACTTTAGAAAGACTTCAAACTGCCTACAGGTCTGAATTATACGAAGCTTTAAAAAGGCATTTAAGTATCGATAACAATAACGATTATATTGTAGCTCAGGCAACAAGCGAAGCAAAAGGCTGGGCAGTTATCCGTCAGGAAGATGCTGTAAACCCGGAAAATCAGACAGGAATTTTATACCCTATTAAAAATGGAACTCCAACGAATTATTTAAAAACCACCAGAACAGAGACAAATTTAATCTATGGAACCGGGGATTCTCAACCCGCTTATTACGATTATGAGGCAGAATACAGCCCTGCGAAATTGAATGATGGTGTTTTTGTTTCTGAAAGTGGACAGGTACAAACGGTGTATTATTATGATTTAAGAAATTTTGAGATCGTTAAAGATATTCAGGCAATCGAAGAAATTCTGCAGGCAATTCAATCCAACATTAATGCAATTGAGGCTAACATTGACGTTGTTGAAGGAGATATCAATGCAATTGAAGGAAATATCAATGTAATTAAAGCAGATATCAATTTGATTAATCAATCTTATCTTCCTCTTAACGGCTCAAAAGCGATGCAGGGAGACTTAGATCTGGGAACGCATCAATTATCAAAATTAGATATAAAAGAAGGTTCGGCAGCAAATGTAAGAGTTGAAGATTTTAAATTAGGTTCAATAAACAGAAGAGGATTATTACATCCAAATGATTATTTGGGAAGAGCTTTAGTTGACAGCAGCACCTCATCGGCGACAAGTCTTACTCTAAATTACGGTCCGGATTGGGAGAATACCTATGTTAACGGAAAAATATACTTTAACAATGCAGATACGAGTTTAGAAGATTTTACTGTTGCTAAACGTTCTGACAATTCTTTGTTATTGATAGATGGTCTAAATCAGGTCCTTAAAAGCAATAACCTACTCAATTCATTACTGAAGCGAATTACTGATTTAGAAGAAAAACCTGCAACTGCTGTACCTCTTGGAATGGTTGCTATTTGGGGGAAACCAGCTCCATTTCCTGAAGGTTGGGAAGAATATGTGCCATTAAGAGGAAAAATGCCGGTTGGACTTTATAATCCAACTCCTCAAGAAAGAATTGACCAACAAGATGCAGATGGAGGTAACGGCTTGACTTATTATAGAGATAGTTTTAACTCTCCAGTATTTCCTTTTGACACATTAGGATATGGCGCAGGACGAATAGGTAAAAAAATCCTTACTGAAGAAATGCCTCCACACTATCATCACAAGCCAAACTCTCATTTTAAAAGTTTTGCAGCGGGATCTGGTGACTATGGCAACAGTAGTTCTACTGGAACCGGTGCTGATGGAGGCGATAATAGTCAGATGGCAATTGGAAATTTAGGTTCGAATTATAACACTAATGGCGATGCTTTAGAGCAAACAGTTGGAGGAGGTAAATCTTTCACAATGCTAAATCCTTACAGAGTTGTTCAATTCATTGAATATACAGGACGTCCAAAAGATGCAGTAGCTCCAACACCTCCAACAAATTTAACAGTATCAAATATTACTAATACAAGTTTAAAATTAAACTGGACAGCATCAACTGACGAATATGGTGTTACAAATTATTTGGTATATAAAAATGATACTTTGTTAGCCCCATTAGGCAATGTTCTTTCCTATACTGTTACAGGATTAACCGCCGACACATCTTATAGTTTTTATATTATGGCAAAAGATGCTGAAGGAAATTCATCACTTAAGAGTAATACAGTAAATCCAACCACAACAAATGTAGATACTACCATACCAACAAACTTTGATGGTTATTTACAAAGTGAAAATGAGATGTATATTAGTTGGAATGCACCGGCTAGTCCAGGTGTTGTTAGCTATGATATTTGGAGAAGACAAGCTGGTAGTGGAAATTCCTCACCACATGACACAACTGTCGGTTCAAGAACCTATTATTATGATACTGGTTTATTTGACACCACTTACTTCTTTAAGGTAAGAGCCCTATATAATACAGGAAATTACTCTGGTTTTACTGATGAAGTGGCTATAACAACAGAACCAAGAGTTATAGAATGTTTCGATGTAGAATCATTAGTAACAATGGCATCAGGACAATCAAAGAAATTAAAGAACATTGTAGTTGGAGACAAACTTCAGGGATTTTCTTTCCCTAATGAGATTGATGAATCAGCTGGAGATTATATGATCTGGAGTGGAAAATTAGAGGAAGCTTCTAAAGCAGAAGTAACTGTTGTAAATAAAATAACAAGTGTTCAGCCAGATTATTACGAAATTAAAACTGCCGACACAACGATTAAAGTTACCGGACAACATCCTTTATTAGTTACTGAAGATGGCGAAAACGTACAATGGGTATGTGTGAAAAATGTGGCACAAACCATGTTATTAATTGACAAAACAGGAAAAACAAAGGCTATTGAATCAATAACATTCAAAGAAGAACCTTTGGAAGTTGCCCTTTTAGATGTTGAGAATGTAGATAATTATGTTATTTCCGGAATTGTTGCTCACAACAATAAACCACTTGATCCACCGGTAAATCCTTAACCACAATTAATAATATTTTTTAATCTTTTGGGGTATAAAAACCCCAAAAGATTTCTTTACCTAAGACCATTCAACTTAAAAAAAAATACATGAAAATTGTGAAATTTATTTTTACAGCTTCGGCCTTGCTGTGGCTTTTAATTACAATCTTGACAATGACAGCAGTAGTTGCTTTATTACTTCCCACCCTTTTAATTTCGAAAAAACATTATACCGAATGGATTCTCTTTTTATTTGCATCGATTTGTTCTTTAGGCATCTACCCTATTTGCTTTGTATATGCCGTCATAAAATGGAAAGGTTTTTTAATCTATTTGAGAAAACTTAGTTTAAGCATCGACATTACCGGAAATACCATTGCCGGAGCATTATTAAATGACAATTTTATTATCGCTTCCTCGACAAATAAATTTGGCGTTGTCCAGGAAACCATAAGCGACAATTTAGGAGAAAACGAAAGAGACAATACCCTATCGGTTTTCGGGAAAAGATTTACCAACTTATTGGGAGTAATTGATTTTGATCACGCCCAAAAATCTATAGTAGAAGACTAAAAGCACAAACCTATGATACATAAAATCTCAGAATATTCAAATGAACTAAAATTATTGCTTTACGGAATTTTTATTTACTTAGAAATGGATGCCGAAATCGTTAAGATATTATTTTACTTAATGGTAATGGATACTTTTTTAGGCATTATAAAAACCATAGTACTAAACAATCCTTTCAGCTTTAAAAAATTAGCTCTGGGATTTGTATCTAAGTTAGCCGTATTGCTAATACCAACCGCTTTGGCATTAATGAGTAAAGGACTTAATTACAACTTTAAATGGTTTGTAACCATAGTAATGGATTTACTTATTGTTAGCGACGGAATTTCGATAATCAGCAATATTATTGCCATAAAAACAAAAAAAGAAGTCGAAAATTTTGACGCAATGACTTTGATTCTTAAATCAATCAGAGATCGTTTAATACTATTATTCAAAAGACTTTTGATTACGATTGATCCTAAATATCATATCGAAAAATAAGCGAATACTTCATCCTAAATAATATCTATATAAGGAAAGGAATAAAAACAACTATAAGAAAACAGTTGTTTTTATTCCCTTATGAAAAGGTAGAAAAAGGATATGGATTCTTATGCACAAATTGATTTATACATTAGAATGAGAAATTACTTTCTCCAATATTCATCTCAAATACAGCCAGATTAAACCGCTTTCTTTTTCTTATAAATCTGAATTCCAGCGTATAACCAATTAACCAAATTGAGAGTAAAAACCAAAAACGAACCTTATTTATTAGAACGAATATTTAAGATCAGAAGAATAAAAAACATAATCGATTTAAGTAATTCTTTTTCTGTTGTAAATAAAAAAGAATTCCCGGCATTGTTTGAGGCAGAAATTTACAAAGTAACATTTAGCACAAAAAGATATGAAAAGACAAAAAGTTACGACCTCTTTATGTCTTACAACGAATTAATCTGTGACAAGGAAATAAATAATTTAAAAGAATCTCTTGGTATCGTCATTACCGGAGACGGATCACAATTTGAAATTCTTGATTACGAAACAGATTTTACTATCCAGTTTGACCAGGAAAACAGCTCTTTTATAGCAACTGATGAGGTAGAAAATGGTTTAATAAGTTTCAGGAAATAGATTGTTTTCTACTCGAAACAAAGCTCATACAACGATCAAAAAAAATATAACTAAACAAAATAAAAAATGAAAAAGATAATCTTATTATTAGCGTTGTCCGCTACGCTTTTCTCAACGGCACAATCCACTTATTTAATTCAAAAGCCATTACGTTTAGAGAGCGTAACTAAGGGTGAGAAATCTGACAGCGTGCTTGTACGTGGTGCTGATAAAATTGTAAAGTTTGTTCCCCGAAGTGAGTTTGTTGGTTTATCCGGCCTTAAAACTGTAAATGGCATTTCTTTACTGGGTTCTGGAGACGTTCCATTTACTCCGGTATCAGATTCTATTGCTGGTATTGTTAATAATACACCTTTACAGGAATTAGGTGGTGTAGATAAAACCATCAGAGGTGTAAGAATTGGCCGAGGTAATAGTACAGGGATTGATAATGTAGTATTCGGAATCAATACACAAAACTCAGCAACAACTGCTGTTGAAAATCATTCATTTGGGTTTGAGGCGTTGAGAGATGTTACAACAGGCAGCTATAATACCGCTATGGGTTGGGGTGCGCTACAAATGAATACAACGGGTAGCCAAAATAGTGCCTTTGGAGATGCAGCTTCTATGGCGAATACTACTGGTTCTTATAACGTTGCTATGGGATGTAATACTTTAAAAGCCAATCAATATGGCAGCCAAAATGTAGCTATTGGAGTAAGTGCTTTGGCTAAAAATATAGGCACTGCCGGTTCAAATATATTTGGACACAGGTCTGTAGCCATTGGAGCAAGTGCAATGTTTAATAATACAACCGGAAATGGTATAGGAATAGGTAATTTCGCTTTAAATAACAATACTACAGGTACACACAATATAGCAATAGGTTTTCAATCCGGAAGTGGTATTACTACAGGCAGCAATAATACAATCATAGCTGGTACAGGATTTATACAATTTGGAGGTGGTATAACTACAGGGTCAAACAATTTAATCCTTGCTCAAAATAATGGTAATACTACAGGTATCACTACAGGATCAGGCAATACTATTTTGGGTAAAGTAAGTGGTTTAGCAGCTGCCTTAGAAAATACTATAATAGTATCAGACGGTGTGGGAACACAAAGATTAATATCTAATTCAACAAATTTAACCACACTACCTGTTCAAACAACTGCTTTAATTATTGGAGACACAACAGGTAAAGCTGTTTTAACTAAAGAATATCTTAGCAGTATCATTGGAACCATTGCTCCTGCATCAGCTACAGCTCCTGGAAAGGTTGGTGAAATTAGGATAGTTGCTGACTATATATACTGGTGTATTGCTCCTAATACATGGATAAGAGCATCGGGAACAACATTTTAATAAAAATTAAAAACTCCTAAACGTAATTAAATTACCTCAAAGCCACCATTAAGAAGACTTTGTCCTTTTAATGGTGGCTTTGCTTTTAATTTTCCCAATATCAACTAAAAAAATAATATTGCTGAGGTAAGAAGTCCAATCCTAAACCTTTAAAACCACTAAAAACGCTACTTCTTCAATAAAAACTCATCTTCAATAAGCCTAAATTTCTCTCTATCAAGTGGTTTATTCAAAAATCGAAATACAGAAGGATTATTTTCTGCTCGTTTAAAATCATCCGGATGTATAGACGTTGTAATCATTAAAATGATACAATTTGTTTTGATTGTTTCAGAAAGTTTTCCGTATTCTTCGAGAAATTCATAACCGTTCATTCCAGGCATATTGATATCTAAGAAGATGAATTGTGGAAGTAATTCCGGAGTACTTTCTAATGATTTAATATATTCAAGGGCTTCAAGAGCTGATTCCTGCAAAATTATTTCTTCGGCGAAATGATATTTTTCAGCCATTCGCTTTGCGATATAACGATCTGTTGGATTGTCGTCTATCACTAAAATTTTTTTGAAAGTTGATTTTTCTATTTGCTCGTCCATTAGTTAAGATTGGTTTATTTGTTTGGTATTTTAATTAAGAAAGTTGTTCCTTCACCTATTTGAGATTTAACTTTTATATCGCCATTCAGTTTATTAACAGCTTCTTTTACAATATACAATCCTAGCCCTGAACCAACGGATTCCTGCGACACCCGGTAGAACATGTTAAATATTTTCGATTGCGATTCTTCATCAATACCTATTCCGTTGTCCTGAATGAAGATATTGGTTTCAGTTGGAGACGTCTCTATTTTAATATTGACAAAGGGATTTTGAATTTGAGAATTTTGATACCGAATAGCATTTGAAATAAGATTGTTTAAAATAGTGATTAGGCGATTTTTATCAGAATAAAAGGAAGCTTCATCAGAGATTTCAATTTTAAATTCAACCATTCTGTTATTATCACCAATGAATTTTAAATTTTCCGTCACACCATTAATCAGTTCTCTGAAATTAATTAGCTCGTTATTGATTTCCATACGAGAGTTTCGCGAATAATCAAGAATATCACAGATAAAACCATCCAATTTTTTTGCGCTGCCTTTTAGCATTTTAAAATAGTTAAGCATCAACTCTTCGGTAGTATCTTCTTTTGCTATTTCAATAAGACCGAGCATTGAGTTCAGTGGCGCTCGCAAATCATGAGAGGTACTGTAAACAAAACGGTCAAGTTCATAATTGGCGGTTTTTAGTTCCTGATTTTCAATTTCCCTTTTTTTAAAAATTAGCTCCATATGCGCTTCACTATATTTTTTAAATTGATAGGCCCACAACCCGCAAATAGAAAAAATACAACCTGCAAGTATCATATGAATAATAAATGTCTGCAATGACATATAATCTAACTGAGAAAAATAAATTTCATCTAATCCCAGATACTGAAAATAACCAAACACTCCATGATGTATTCCCACAACCAGCATAAGTGGTATTTGCAACTTCCAGTTTTGATATGTAATAAGTATCGCACTTGCAATGAATGCCATAAAGTGCATTTCGAACATTCCATGCATCTGATAAATAAATTGAGCCATGAAAATTCCCAATACAACACTAAGGACATATTGGTATAAATTTGATTTAGGCAGGACAAATTTTGTGGAATAATACGCAATAAGCAACAGGCTGCCAACTCCAACTCCGATTTGCCAAGTGTCATAAAAAAAAGAAAGCAACAAGCCGACGACAAAAAAACTGATGAGGAAATAATTAGTTAAGTGATCTGATTTTTTTTTAATTACAAAAAGAAAATCTTTAATGTGCATGGATTGTTCTAAAGCATCAATTTCTTGTTTCATGTTTTGTGGCAATTTGGGTTGTTATTTAAATTCTCTTTTTAGCTTTTGGCTGTAGGTTATAAGAAATTTAGCCTCGCATCAGCAATTTGAGGATATGTAAAAACTTTGACTTTAAATTGTTTTAAAATTAAATGATTAAGAAAATTATTAATAAGACTTCACCAATTTATACAAAAAAAACATAATACCAAACTTTAAGTAATGTATATTTTTTCAATTAAATATAATTTTTAATGACATCAATTTTTAGTGGTTTTTACAAATACAATTCATAATGAATTTCTAATACTAAAATGATTCTGCAATAAAATTCCTCATTCATTTAAAAATTTCATGCTTTTATTCAGTAAAAATAAACCAGAGTCAGAGATACTTTTTTATACGTTTTTTTCATTCCTTTTATTCCACATATAATCAGGCTATTAATTTCTAATAAACAGGTATTAATACTTACTTATTTATAATACTTAATTGATACTTTTGAGAGCCCCTAATAGTTTTTTTATTATTTCATTTGAAATAAAATTATGAT
>RCUJ01000631.1_pt1 | contig 20002 bp, 16 predicted proteins | sample 2166321 | NCBI WGS metagenome assembly RCUJ01 (sample SAMN09932808, study PRJNA488358) | compost metagenome | feature: garden; material: soil; isolation source: compost soil in an enriched community after 118 h of incubation | place: Germany: Experimental Botanical Garden Goettingen | collected... | reverse complement strand
GCGCTGGAAACCGACTGCGTGTTCTACGCCACCGGCCGCCGCCCGATGCTGGACAATCTGGGCCTGGAGAATGCCAGCGTGGCGCTGGATGAGCGCGGCTTCGTCAGCGTCGATGACGAGTACCGCACCAGCGTGCCGTCGATCCTGGCTATCGGTGACGTGACCGGGGGTGTGCAGTTGACGCCGGTGGCTCTGGCCGAGGGCATGGCGGTAGCGCGCCGGCTGTTCCGGCCCGAGGAATATCGCCCGGTAGACTACGCGCTGATTCCCACCGCGGTGTTCAGCCTGCCGAATATCGCCACCGTCGGCCTGACCGAGGAACAGGCGCGCAAGCAGGGTCACGCTGTGCAGGTGTTCGAGAGCCGCTTCCGGCCGATGAAGCTGACCCTGGGCGATTGCCAGGAGCGCATCCTGATGAAGCTGGTGGTGGATGCCGAGACTGATCGTGTGCTGGGCTGCCACATGGTCGGCCCGGATGCCGGTGAAATCATCCAGGGGCTGGCGGTGGCCCTGAAGGCGGGGGCGACCAAGGCGGTGTTCGACGAGACCATCGGCATTCACCCGTCGGCGGCCGAGGAGTTCGTCACCATGCGTGCGCCGGTGACCGGCTAGCTTTGAAGTGAAACAAGGCACCCGTCAGGCGGGTGCCTTTGGTGTGCATCAGTGGCTGCCGTGAGCGTCGTGCTGCATCGGCATGGCATGGCCGTCGGCGGGCTCAACCTTGACCTGCACGTCAACCTTGCCGGCCTTCTCGAACTCCAGGGTCAGCGGGAACTGCTCGCCCGCCGTCAGCGGCTGGCTCAAGCCGAACAGCATCACGTGGTTGCCGCCCGGCTGGAACACCACCTCGCCCTGGGCGGGAATGTCAACGCCCGGGATCTGTACCATCTTCATCATCCCGTCCTGCTGGAGGTGGGTGTGCAGCTCGCTCTTCTGCGCACGCGGGCTGCTTGCGGCGATCAGGCGATCGGCCTCGGCGCCCTGGTTGTGCAGGGTGAAGTAGGCGGCGCCGGCCGGGGCATTGGGCGGCAGCTCGCGCGACCAAGGGTGATCGATGGTCAGCTCGCCGACTTTGTACTCATGGGCAAAGCTCGGCAGGACGCAGGCCAGCAGGGCGGCCAGGGTCAGGGAACGGATCGGCATGGATGGTGCTCCTTGGAAGAACGGATTTCACTGCAATTTTGCGCGCGAACGTAGTACGGCGCCAGCGCGACCAAAAGGCGCAGCGCCATTGCTCGGCGTGGCCCGCCCTCCAGTGCGCGCCTGCTTTGGGGTGAGGTGCTGTCACTGAAGAGCGGGCTGCTCCGGCCCTTGCGGCGCGACTCAATCGTCTGTAGTTGGCGTCTCGGCCGGCGGTGCCGTTTTGAGCGCTTCGGCGCTGGCCGCCCGTAGCAGTTGCAGCTCGGCCTGCGCCCTGGCCAGGGCAATGTGCAGCGCCTGTTCCGCCTGCTGGTGCTCCCGTGCTTGTTCGTCTCGCCGGGTGCGCGCATCTTCCAGTTGGCCGCGCAGCTCGACCTGCGCGGCCTCAGCGCGGTTCAGCTGCTCCAGCAGGCTGGTATTCAGGGTTTCCAGTCGTGTCAGCTGCACCTGCAGTCCTGCCTGCTCCTGGCTCTGGCGGGCCAGCTGTTCCTGCAGCGTGCTCCGCTCGCGCTGGACGCTGCGCGCCTCGCCGAGCAGGCGCTCGTTGTCGCGATTGAGCTGGAGAACTTCCTCCTGCTTGATGATCAGCGTCTGCTGACCCTGGCGCAGCTCGACCTGCAGCTGCTGGATCTGCCCTTCATGGCGGCGCTGCTCCTGCTCGCGCTGTTCCTTCACCGAAGTACGATAGTGCTCCAACGCCTCGCGGGCGTGCTGGTGCTTTTCTTCCAGCGAGCGGATCTGCGCCGCGCGCTCGTCCAGACGCACCTGCTGATCGCGCTGCAGCTGGTCGAGACGGGCGAGCTCGACCAGCATCTGCTGGGCGTTGTCGCGCAGTTGCTGGTGAGCCGCTTGCTCCGCGGCGAGTGTCTGGTCGAGCCCGGCACATCGTTGCTCGATTTCCCCGATACGTATCCGATCCTGTTCAGCCTGCTGCGCCAGGCTTGTCCGCTCGGTGGCGAAAACCTCCTGTGCGGCACGCAGCTCGCTCTCGGCTTCCTCGCGCAGGCGCTCCGCCAGTCGCGCCACCAGGTCGCCCAGCTCTGCGCTGAGCTGTTGACCTCCTGTCTGGCGAGGATCAGTTTCGTCTAATTCCTTCAAATAGCGGTGAATGGTGGTCTTTGAGCCGGTATTCCCCAGCTCGGCGCGCACCGCGTCGATGCTCGGATGCTCGCCGCGAGCGAGCAGGGCCTGTCGTGCCCGCTGAACCAGTGCCTTGTTGATACCGCCGCGTGCCATGCCGCTCTCCGTTGATTTCGTACCGTATTACGTACCATGTAATTACATATCAAATTACAGGCGAATGCACGTGAAAAACATCGAATAAAGACACTGGATATACTGGTATTATCCAGCCTGAAAGGCCGCAGGCACGCCCAGTTGCGTCGCTACCCGTACGAAACGCCCTTGGAACCGCGCATGTCCGATCTCGACCGCTACCTGCAGGCCGCCACCCGCGACAACACCCGCCGCAGCTATCGCGCGGCCATCGAACATTTCGAGGTGGAGTGGGGCGGCTTCCTGCCGGCGACCAGCGACAGCGTCGCCCGCTACTTGGCCAGCTACGCCGGCAAGCTGTCGCTGAACACCCTGAAGCTGCGGCTGTCCGCGTTGGCCCAGTGGCACAACAGCCAGGGCTTTCCCGACCCGACCAAGGCGCCGGTGGTACGCCAGACGCTGAAGGGCATTCGTGCGCTGCATCCGGCCCGGGAGAAGCAGGCCGAGCCCCTGCAGTTGCGCCATCTGCAGCAAGTGGTCGAGTGCTTGGGCGAGGAGGGCGCCGCTGCCAGCGCGGCCGGCGACACGGGCCGGTGGCTGCGCTGCCGGCGGAATGCTGCGCTGATCCTGCTGGGTTTCTGGCGCGGCTTTCGCAGCGACGAGCTGTGTCGTCTGCAGATCGAGGACATCGTCGTGCGCCCGGGCGTCGGCATGAGCCTGTATCTGCCGCGCAGCAAGGGCGACCGCGACAACCTCGGCAGCACGTATCAAGTGCCGGCGCTGAAGCAGCTATGCCCGGTGCAGGCCTATGTGGACTGGATCGGCAGCGCCGGCCTGGTGCGCGGGCCGCTGTTTCGCTCGATCGATCGCTGGGGGAATCTGGGCGAGGAGGGCTTGCATGCCAACAGCATCATCCCGCTGTTGCGCCAGGCCCTCAGCCGGGCCGGCGTGCCCGGCGAGCTGTATAGCAGCCACTCCCTGCGCCGCGGCTTCGCCACCTGGGCCAGCGCCAACGGCTGGGACCTCAAGGCGCTGATGAACTATGTCGGCTGGAAGGACATGAAGTCGGCGCTGCGCTATATCGATACCGCCGCGTCCTTTGCCGGCCTGGCCCTGCAGGACGCGGCCGCCCTGCCGCTGACGGCCATCGGGCGGGAGGTCACGCAGGATCACCTGACAGCCGCCAGCCACAACGACAGGCGTGACGGACTCATCACGAAATCGACCAAGTGAAACAGTCAGCGCTTCGGTGTGGCCGCGGCAGTCCCCAGCGCGCGCATGGCGCCTTCGTGCATGGGTATGGTGACGCCGCGCTGGGCGTTGCCGAGCGACAGCTGTTCGCCCTGGATGCTGCCGGCCGCCAGCCAGCGGTTATCTCTGGCAAACAGCAACCGGACCAGCTGCTCGGCCTCGGCGGCACTGAATTGCTGGTCGCTGAGCAGCAAGCTGCTCACCGCCAGCGTGGCGACCGGCGTGGTCTGCCGTGGATAGGTTCCTTGCGCCAACTGCATGGCGAACGTGCCCGGGCGACTGGCCGCGAGCTGGCGGATGGCCTGGTCTTCGAGCGGCAGCAGGCGCAGGTCAAGCACCTCGCTGGCGGAACGGATATGGTCGGCAGGCGCGCCGATCACCTGGATCAATCCATCCAACCGGCCATCGCGCATGGCCTCGAGGGCCTGCGCCAAGCCCAGGCTGGCCGCCTCGCCGAGGTCCTCAGGCTTGAGACCGTGAGCCGCCAGCACCGCCAGTGCGGTATCCCGCGAGGCGGAGGCCGGCTGACCGAGGTTGACACGCTTGCCGCGCAGACCGGCAATATCGCGGATCGCCCCGCCGCGGACCAGCACGTGCACCGGCTCGGGATAGAGGCTGGAAAGGGCACGCAGGCTGGCGTAAGGGCCTTCCTCCGCGAAGGGGCCTGTGCCGTTGCTGGCATAGTGGGCCGCGTCGCTCTGCGACAGCGCCAGCACGACATCGCCGCGCCGCAGCATGCGCAGGTTGGCCACGCCTCCTTCAGTGCTCAGCGGCACCAGCGCGAAGCCCTTGTCCTTGAGCAGGCTCTCCAGCGCCCGGGCGAAGCGCGCGTACTGGCCGGCCTCGGGACCGCCGGCTAGTGGATAGCCTTTCTGCAGGCGGCTCAGGCGCCCTTTGATATTGGCCAGCGAGCGTCCTACCTCATCGGAGATGATCTCCCGCTCTCTGACGCCAGTGGCCCCGGGAGATAGCTGCAGCGCGGTGCTGATTGCACTGATCAACAGCTCATGGGATGTGCCTGGACCTTCCTCGCTCGGCCCCGGAGCACGTGGCGCACTGAATCCTTGGGGTACCACGACCTGCCAGTCGTCATCGGCCTGTCTGTAGATCAGGCTGCCATGGGCTTCGAGCAGATCGCCCTGGCGATTGCCGCCGCTGCGGATGCCGGACAGTCCACGCGGGCCTGCGCCCAGCGCGCTGATCAGGCTGGCTACTCCGGGCGAGTCCCAGGAGCCGAAGTCCTGGTCGCGCTCGACCTTGAGCGTGCCGTCGAAATAGATCACCAGGCGCTTTTCTCCCTCCGGAGTATTGACATCGTTGACCGCACCGCGGCGCTGCAGCTCGACGATGCTCAGGACACTCTCGCCGAAAACCTGGTGCAGGCGTTGCTGCAGATCGTTCTCCAGGGTGGCTTGGTCGGGGCCGCGCGAACAGGCCGCCAGCAGCAGAGCCAGTACGGCGATAAGCAACGGGCGCAGCATGTTCAACCTCCCAGCCCGGGCAGCAGCAGGAATGCGGTCAGCGCCAAGGCGTTGAGCAGGTCGACGAGAAAGGCACCGACCAGCGGCGTGACGACCATGGCCTGCGGCGCCGGGCCGTGCTTGCGCGCGATGGCCTGGATGTTGGCCATCGCGGTGGCGGTGGAGCCGATGACGAAGCCGCAGAAGGAGGCCGAGAGCGCGGCGCTCTCGTAGTCGCGGCCGACGAAGCGATACACCACCCAAGCGCCGTAGAATATGGCCAGCACAGCTTGACCGATCAGCATGAGCAGCAACGGGCCGACCAGGCTGACGACATGGCCAAGGTTGAGCGCCATCATGGTGATCACCAGAAACAGCGACAGGGTCAGCGACGACATCAGCTCGATCGCCCCGTCGTTGAGCCGGATCCCAATCAGCGGCAGGGCATTGCGGATCGCCACGCCGAGCATCAGGCACCAGAGAAAACCCGGCAGGGTCACCGCTCCTTCGCCGAACCAGCCGGCCAGCAGCTGCCCGCCGACCAGGGCGCTCAGGGTTGCAGCCAGCACGACAAGGAAGTTGCCGGCGTCCACCGACGCTTGGGCGTCCCCGCTATCCTGGTCGGCTTCGCCATGCTCGCCGCTGCCGACCAGATGGTGGCGCTTGATCAGCCATTGCGCCAGCGGCCCGCCGATGATGCCGCCGAGCACCAGGCCAATGGTGGCAGCGGTCATCGACAGCTCCATGATCGACTGCAGGTTGTGCACCTCAGCGAAGCGCTCGGCGTAGGCCGCGCCGGTGCCATGGCCGCCGACCAGGGTGATGGTGCCGCCGACAAGGCCCATCAGCGGATGCATGTCCAGCCCCCAGGCGACCAGTAGGCCGAGGATGTTCTGCAGGAACAGGAAGGGAATCAGCACGATGACGAACTGCAGCAGACGCTTGCCACCTTGCTTGAGCATGCCGAGGTTGGCCGACAGGCCCACCGCCGCGAAGAAGGCCAGTAGCAGGCCGGGCTTCATGCTCACGTCGAACTCCAGCCGGAAGTCGCTGAAGTTGCCGAACAGCGCCATGCTTGCAGCGAATAGCAACCCTCCGGTCACCGGATCGGGGATGTTGTAGCGCGACAGCACCGGGATCAGCCGGTTGACCAGGCGGCCGAGCAGCAGCGCCAACGCCGCCACCAGCAGGGTTTCCACGGGCTGCAAGGTCACGTCAGCGCTCCTTTTTCACGGCGTTCAAGACGCTGCTGTGCAAGCGGAGGACGTGCCTGCATGCGGCATCGCGCCTAGCCGCCAAAGGTGAACAGGCCAAACATGATGGCCGCCAGGATCATGAGGAACAGGCAGTACTTCACCGTCCTCACTGTGGGCGCAGAAACGTTGCCCTTACCGGCAATCCGTTGTAGATCAGCTTAGCCGAGCGCTTGGCGACAGCAATGCTCACCCTGGTCAATACCTGCCCGGCACATGGTTATCGGGTCGAACCACAGGTTGTTGGAGCACCTCCAGACGGTGCGGGCACGAGCCAGCTTGATGCCACAGGGGATCTGCTAGTTTGAATAGCAGAGCGTGCGCCCATTCGAGGCGGACCGGGGAGGGGGCATGAAGCAGACAGGCATGAAGCTGCGCGGGGTCAACCTGGGCAGCTGGCTGGTACTGGAGAAGTGGATGGTGCCCAGCCTGTTCGAGGGGCTGGCCGCCACCGATGAAACCACCTGGTGCGCCGAGCTGGGCGAAGCGGCTAGCGAAAAATTGCACCGCCACTGGAACACTTTCGTCACCCGCGACGATTTCGCCTGGCTGGCCGAGCACGGCCTGAACGCCGTGCGCATTCCGCTGGGGCACTGGATCTTCGGCGCCGACTACCCCTATCACCCGAGCTATGGCGCCAGCCGCCATCCCTTCGTGGTGGGCGGCATCGCGGTGCTCGACCGCGCCATGGACTGGGCACAGGAGTTCGGCCTGCGCGTGGTACTCGACCTGCACGCCGCGCCCGGCTGCCAGAACGGCTTCGACAACGGCGGGATCAAGGATGTCTGCGAGTGGCACACCCGTCCTGAATATCTGGAACACTCGCTCGGCGTGCTTGAACGCCTGGCCGAGCGCTATCGCGACCATCCGGCGCTGCACGCCATCGAGGTGCTCAACGAACCACGCTGGGACGTGCCCACCGACTACCTCAAGGCCTACAACCTGGCCGCCTACGAGCGCATTCGCAAACACTGCCCGGCCGAGCGGGTGGCGGTGGTGTTCCACGACGGGTTTCGCGATTTCCGCGAATACCTGGGCTTCATGCAGGAGCCGCAGTACCGCAACGTGATCTTCGACATCCACCGCTACCAGTGTTTCGAACGCGGCGATATCGACATGGACATCTACGGCCACATCCGCAAGGCCACCGGCGAGTGGAAGCAGGAGGCCGATGCCATCATCACCGAACTGGGCCTGCCGACGTTCTGCGGAGAATGGAGCCTGGGGCTGGACCTGAAGGTGGTTTCGCTGTGGGCAGAAGGGCCATTCAACCATGCCCTGGAACAGATGGATGCCTTTCAGGAAGCGGTGGCGTACCGCGGCTACGCGGCCGGCCAGTTGGCTACTTACGAGAAGTATCTGGGCTGGTTCTTCTGGAGCTACAAGACCGAAACGACCCCCGCCTGGTGCTTCCGCGAGTGCGTGGAGCGTGGCTGGCTGCCATCACGGTTCGCGTAGGGAGCAGGGGGCGGGAGCTGGTGCGCAGGTCAGGTACTTGTCTTCGCAGAGGCGATCCAGCACCAGCTTGCGCGTGTAGTGGCTTTCCAGGCTGCTGTGGAAGCTGATCGTCAGCACCGTCGAGCCCTGCAGCTCGCGGTGCAGCACTTCCGTCATGCACTCCTCACCCTGGACATCGAAGGCGTCGGTGGCCTCCTCGATGAACACCCAGGCCGGGTGATGCAGCAGCAGGCGGGCGATACCCAGCCGCTGCTGGGCCCGCAGCGGCAGCACCCGATCCCAGTCGTCGCTCTCCTCCAGGCGCGGCGCCAGCCAGGCGACCCCGGCACATTTGAGCGCATGCTGGATTTTCGACTGACTGAAATGGCCGGTGGAGTGCGGGTAGCTGAGCGCCGCCTGCAAGGTGCCGTCCGGCAGGAACGGACGCTGTGGCAGGAACACGATGCTCTGCCCGGCGGGCAGGCGAATCTCGCCCCGCCCCCAGGGCCATAGCCCGGCGACAGCCTTGAACAGGCCGATGGCCAGGCTCGGGTCGCCACTGATCAGCACCCGCTCGCCGCGCTGGATGGTCATGTCGAGATTTTCCAGCAGCAGCCGGCCGTCCGGGTTGGCCAGACTCAGGCCGCGCAGCACCAGTTCGTCGCCCCGCCCCGGGCGCAGGTCGATGCGGTGCTCCGGCGGACTGGCGGCGCGCTCCTCGAGCAGCAGCATGTCGTTGTACAGGCTCACCACCCGGTCGGCCGAAGCCCGGCACTTGGCCAGTTCGCCGAGATTGTCGATCGGCCAGGACAAGGCCGAGGTGAGCCGCTGAAAGGCCTGCGCGGCCTGCATCAGGATGCCCAGCGACATAGCCCCGGCGATGAACTGGGGGGCGGCGACGAGGATCGGAAAGACCGGCAGCAGGGTGCCATAGCCGGTGGAGAAGGAAACGATACCCAGGTAGCCGAAGGTCTGGCGATTCCAGCCGCGGCCGACATCGGCGAACAATTGATCGGCCTGGCGGTGTTCGATGTCTTCGCCATGCATCAGGGCGATCGACTCCGAATTCTCCCGCGCCCTTGCCAGACCGAAGCGCAGGTTGGCCTCCACCGTCTGCAGGCGGTTGGTGGCCTTGATCAGCGGCCGACCGAGCAGCAGACCCAGCACGGTGCCGCCGCCAGCGTAGAAAAAGGCCAGCAGCACCAGGTAACCGGGCACTTCCAGAGCGGTGCCGGGGATCGGCAGGCTGCCGGAGACGCTGAGCAGGATGTCGACGAAGCTGCCGAGGATCAGCAGCGAATAGAGCAGTGACAGGGCCAGGGCGATGGCTGCCTCTGTGGCGATGCGGATGTCCTCGGCGATACGCCCGTCGGGATTGTCGTGCTCGCCGCTGGTGAACTGCAGCTGGTAGTGACGAGCATGGGCCATCCACTGGTCGAGCAGGCGCGTGGTCATCCAGCGCCGCCAGTCCAACTGCAACCAGCGTTTCACGTGCAGGTGCAGCGCGGTGACCAGCATGGTCAGGATGAAAATCAGCACAAAGGTGGCGATCAGCAGCCAGAGGTCGCTCAACGAGCGCGCCTCGAGAACATCGAACAGTTCGCGGTTCCAGTAGCTGATCCAGATTGCCAGCCCCACCTGGGCCTCGGTCAGCGCGACCAGCAGCAGCACGGCGCCGCGGATCTTCCATTTGCGTTCGCTGTTCCAGTAGGGTCCTGCCAGACGCATGAACTGCCAGCTCAGGTGCTTCTGGCGAGGGGCGAGGGGCGGGCTGGAGGGCGGCATGGGCTCAGTCAGCCTGGCGGGCCAGACGGACAGCGATCTGCGCGGCGCCGCGCAGACCCAGCTGTTCGTCGAGCACCACATGCAAGGGGATACGCTCCAGTAGCGCGCGCATCGGGGGCTTGGCGCAGAACGCCTCGCGCACCTCCTGGCGCTGCAGGAATGGCAGGATCTTCGGCGCGATGCCTCCGCACAGGTAGACGCCGCCGCGCGCCAGGGCGGTCAGCGCCAGATTGCCGGCAACTGCGGCATACAGGCGAGCGAACAGCTCGAGGGTCGCCACCGCCAGCACCTCGCCGGCCGCAGCGGCCTGACTGATTTGCGCGGCGGAGGGCAGGGTGGGCGCATCTACGGATTGTCCGCCCAGGAAGGCGTACAGCCGGGTGAGACCGGGACCGGAGAGCAGCAGCTCGAGGCTCACCCGGCCATGGCGTGGCAACAGGTGGCGCAGCAGCGCCAGTTGCTGCTCGTCCTGCGGGGCGAAGTCGGCGTGGCCGCCCTCGCTGGGCAGCACCAGCGGTTGCTGCGGTGTGCCGGCGACGAGGGCCATGCCCAGGCCGGAACCGGCGCCCAGCAGCGCGCGCACACCCTCGGGCGGCGCCGCACCGGTCTGCAGGGTGCACAGCTGGTGTGGCTGCAGCAGGGGCAGGCCGTGGGCCTGGGCGACGAAGTCATTGACCAGCTCGACCTGGCGCAGGCCCAGGGACTCAGCCAGTTCGGCGGCATCCAGGCTCCACGGCAGATTGGTCAACTGTACCCGCTGATGCTCCAACGGACCGGCCAGGGCGATGCAGGCGGCTTGCGGGTGCTCGCCGGGTAGCAGGAAGGCGCGCAGCAGGCTGGAAAAGTCGGCATGCTTGCGGCTGGCCAGGGTTTGCAGGCGCAGCGTCTGCCACCCGTCGTCCGTCCCGCGGGCCAGCAGCAGGCGCGCACTGGTACCGCCGATATCTGCCGCCAGGATGAGCATGCTTACCTCGTCGTGCAGGTACGACCGAGATGCACACCGCGCGCATCGCGCCCGCGGTCAATCAGAGCATCCAGATGGGCCGGGGAATGCCCCGGCGGATCAACCGACCGGCAGGTCCGCGCATCTCGCGGGCGCGGTCGGTCTGCCCTGCAGTATAGGTGACTCTGTGGAGAGCCCATGGTGGCTGCGACAGCGGGCTGCCGATGGCGATCCGCCCGCTGCACAGGATGGCGGCTGGGCGTAGAAAGCAAAACAGCCTCGGACAGCTGCGCTTGCTGCGGATCAGAACGAGGCGATGATGCGCCCGAGCACTTCCATGGCACGCTCGCTCTGCGCGTCCCAGGGGTGGCCGTAGTTCAGTCGTGCGCAGTTGCGAAAGCGCCGGGTAGCCGAGAAGATCGGCCCCGGTGCCAGGCTGATGCCCTGGGCCAGGGCCAGCTGGAACAGCTGCAGCGAGTCGACCTGTTCGGGGAACTCGAACCAAAGGAAATAGCCGCCGCTCGGCCGGGTCACCCGCGTGCTGGCCGGGAAGTGCCGCGCCGCCGAGGCGAGCATCGACGCCTGCTGGCTCTCCAGCGCATGGCGCAGCTTGCGCAGATGGCGATCGTAGCCGCCATGCTGCAGGTAGTCGGCGATGGCCGCCTGCGCCGGCACCGAGGGCGAGATGGTGGTCATCAGCTTGAGGCGGCGGATCTGCTCGGCGTAGCGCCCGCCGGCCACCCAGCCGATCCGGTAGCCCGGCGCCAGACACTTGGAGAACGAGCCGCAGTGCATCACCAGCCCCTCGCGGTCGAAGCTCTTCACCGGCCGCGGTGGCTGCGTGCCGAAGTACAGCTCGGCGTACACGTCGTCCTCGATCAGCGGCACCTGGTGGCGCTGCAGCAACTCGTACAGCGCGCGCTTCTTGTCATCGTCCATGCTCGCGCCCAGCGGGTTCTGCAGGCTGCTCATGAACCAGCAGGCCTTGATCGGCAGCTCCCTGAGACTGTCCTCCAGGCTGGCGAGGTCGATGCCCTCGCGCGGGTGCACCGGGATCTCCACCGCCTTGAGCTCGAGGCGCTCGAGCACCTGCAGGGTGGCGTAGAAGGCCGGCGCCTCGATGGCCACCAGGTCGCCCGGGCGGGTGACGCACTGCAGGCACAGGTTGAGTGCCTCCATGGCGCCGGTGCTGATCACCAGCTCCTCCAGCGGCAGCATCACCCCGCTGACCATGTAGCGCAGGGCGATCTGCCGGCGCAGGTCGGCGTTGCCCTCGGTCATGTCGGCGATCACCGCATGGGGCGACAGCCCGCGCACGCCATGGGCCATGGAGCGCGCCAGACGGGCGAGAGGGAACAGGTCGGGACTGGGGAAGGCCGAGCCGAACGGCACGGTATCCGGGTCCTTCAGCGAACCGAGCACCGAGAACACCAGCTCGCTGACGTCGACCGCGCTGGTCTGCGCCTGGCGGGCGCTGATGCCGGGCTCGGACAGCGGGCGCTTTGCCAGCTCGCGCACGAAGTAGCCCGAGCGCGCCCGCGCCAGGATCAGGCCGCGGCTTTCCAGCAGGTAGTAGGCCTGGAACACCGTCGACGGGCTGACCCCGTAGGTGCGGCTGGCATGGCGCACCGAGGGCACCTTCTGCCCGGGGGCCAGCACGCCGGTGCGGATCAGCGCGGCGATCTCGTCGGCAAACTTCTCGTAGCGCTTCATCTTGTCGGGATTCACCGGGACGGGAACTGAGACAAGGGAGTCTACCGGCTGCCGACGCTCCATGGCGCTATTGTCTTGCGGCGGGATCAACGATTGACCGGCGAGACGAAGGTGGTCCGGGCGCTGACGCGCACCTGTTCATCGTCCAGGTCCATCACCGCGAAGAGCAGCGGCTCGGAGCTGCTGGCCGCGCGCTCGGCGGTCAGCGCCACGCTCACCGCCACGTCGAGGATTTCCCCAGGGGCCAGTTGCAGCTCCTGCTCGCCCTGCAGTACGAAGGGGCCGGGCTCGACCAGACTGATGGCGTAGCGGTGCGGCTGCTGGGTCTTGTTGATCACCTTGAGGCGGTAGATGTTCTCGATCTGCCCCTCGCTGTTCTCGCGGAACAGGCCGCGGTCCTTGGCCACGTCCAGTTGCACCATCGGCCGCACGCTCAGCGCCCAGCCGAAGGCGCCGAACATCAGCAGCAGCGCGGCGGCGTAGCCGACCAGGCGCGGGCGCAGCCAGCGGGTCTTGCCGCCGGCCAGCTCGCGCTCGGAACTGTAGCGCACCAGGCCGCGCTCATAGCCCATCTTGTCCATGATGCTGTCGCAGGCGTCGATGCAGGCGCCGCAGCCGATGCATTCCAGCTGCAGGCCGTCGCGGATGTCGATGCCGGTCGGGCAGACCTGCACGCACAGGGTGCAGTCGATGCAGTCGCCGAGGCCGGCGGCCTGGTGGTCAACTTCCTTCCGGCGCGGACCACGGCTTTCGCCGCGGGCGCTGTCGTAGGAAACGATCAGGGTGTCGGCGTCGAACATCACGCTCTGGAAGCGCGAGTAGGGACACATGTCGCGGCACACCTTCTCGCGCAGCCAGCCGGCGTTGCCGTAGGTGGCGGCGGTGAAGAAGAACACCCAGAAGGCGCTGGTCGAATCCAGTTGCAGGGTGAACAGGTCGTGCACCAGGGCGCGGATCGGCGTGAAGTAGCCGACGAAGGCCAGCGCGGTGACCAGGCTCACCGCCAGCCACAGGCCGTGCTTGGCGCTGCGGCGCGCAAGTTTCTCGGCCGACCAGGACGCGGCATCCAGCTTGATGCGCTGCTGGCGGTCGCCCTCGGTGACCTTCTCCACCCACATGAACACCCAGGTCCACACGCTTTGCGGGCAGGCATAGCCGCACCACACGCGGCCGGCGGCCACGGTGATGGCAAACAGGCCGAAGGCGCAGATGATCAGCAGTGCCGATAGGAGGATGAAGTCCTGCGGCCAGAAGGTGGCGCCGAAGATGTAGAACTGATGCTCGGCCAGGTCCCAGAGCACCGCCTGACGGTCACCCCAGTTCAGCCAGGCGGTGCCGAAGAACAGCAGGAACAGCGCTCCGGCGCCGCCCAGGCGCAGGTTGCGGAACAGCCCGGTGAAACTGCGGGTGTGAATGGCGCCGCCGGCTTGCGCGGGTGTCAGGCGCGGCGGCCGTGGCTCGACCGTCTCGACGATCTGCGCGGGGATGCGTTCGCTCATGGTGAGGCTCCATCAGGCCTACAAAAGATGGGGCCAATGATCGGCGCATGACTGCAAAGGAAACAGACTCAGATCCGCGTGGAAAAAGCGGATCAGATGGGACGGGCATACGACAGGACTTGCTGGCTGACGGTGGGACAGGCCGCGTATATGCCCAGCCTCGATCCCAGCGACGAGGTCGAGCTCACCAGTGCCTGTATTGCCTGTTCAGGCGGCCAGAGCGGCATCGGGACTGGCGCCCGGCGCGGCAGAACGGCATGGCACGGCGCCGGCCATCGCCATCGATCGCGGTCGGCCCCCGTATTCAGGCGCCGAACTTGATGGTGGTCGTGGCGAACAGCCCGATCAGGAACCAGCCGATGGCCGAGGTAGTCCCGAGGGCCATGCCGCCCAGCCAGATGCCCAGGGCGATCTCGTAGGCTAGTCGCCGTTCGCGGCGCGGCGCCGCTGCAGTTGCCGCACGGGGTGGATAGTCGTCGTAGTCGTCTTCGTCTCGGATTGCACGCATGGCTGGTTTTCCGCAGGGGGTTTCGATTCCGGGCGCGGACGGTAGTCAATTTTCGCTCCGTCTGCAATCACCGCCGGACGCACGCAAAGGAGGTCACCCTTAATCCTTGACGCGCAGATTTTTCACCGAATGCGCGCGCTGTTCATCCAGCGAGTTGTAGTAGGTGTTCTGCGTGGTGCTCAGGCTGTTGTGGCGCAGGTCGGCCTGCAGATCCTTCATGTCGCGATGCGGTGCATCGAAAGTCGCCGAGGTGTGGCGCAGCCAGTGCAGCGAGGCGGAGCGCAGGTGATCGACCTCGTCGTTACTCCAGCCTTCCTCGACCATCCGCGCCAGGGAGCGGTCGAAGACCGCCTGCAGCAGCAGGCGCAGGTGGCGGTCGGACAGTCCGGCGCGGCCCGTGAGGGTGGAGAGGAGGGGATGCGTCTCCTGGGGCGAGGGCAGGGCAGGCAGCCCCAGATGGCGGCGGTAGCGGGTCAGGTAGATGTTGATGTAGTCGTCGCGCACGCTGATCTTGGCGGCCTTGTTGCCCTTGCCGACCACATGGAACCACCAGTTGCCGGTGGTATCGCGGCGAAAATCGCCCATCGTCGGCTCCCAGTTGTCGCGCCCGACCAGGTCGGAGACCCGCAGGTACATGGCGAACAATGTGGCCAGGATGAACAAGGTGCGTTCGTGCAGTTCGGGCTCTTCGTCGGCCATCTGCTCGGCTGTCTCGATCACGTAACTCCACTGCAGCTGGGTGAGCGAGCGGCCGGAGACGTCCAGGGTGTTGCGCTGCTTGTAGATCGACTTTTGTTTGACTGCCCGAAACGGATTGACCTCGGTGAGGCCTTCATCGGTGGCGTGCTGGAAGAAGCTGCCACACACGGCGAACACCTGAGCCACAGATCCCTGGGACATCTTGTAGGGGCGCTCACTGATCTCCTGAGAGGCCGGATCAGCCAGCGCCCGGTTGCGTTTGGGCACGGTCATGCTGAACGGACGCCAGGTTTCGTTCACCACATAGCTGTCGGACTCGAGTTTCTTGCGGCCACCGATCCGCACAAAGCGCGATTTGACCATCGGGCCGACCCAGTCCTTCGGAGGCCGCAGACAGAACTCCATGAAGGCTTCGGCATCGCGGCGGCGCAACTCGAGCAGCGGCTTGCGGGCGACCAGCAAGGCCCACAGCAGCAGACGCTCGACATGGGTGCGGTAGGAATTGAAGGTGGGCTCGTTGCCGGCGTAGGACTTCAGAAACCCGCGGACCGCCATGTAGCCCTCGATGGCCTGGAGTTCTGCCGGGAAACTGGCGAGGTAGTCGCGTACGGTCGGCAGTTCTTCGCTGAGCTGCAGGAAGTTCAGCCCCAGGAAGCGACTGTAGGTCTCGAACAGAGGAAACGGGGCTGTAGACATGCTGAACTTTCTGACGTTGAGTGTACGAAGCGGGAACGGCAGTGCAGCGTGATGGCGGTACTGCCGGGTGGCCGAATGCAGTATATGCAATATCCGGGTCTGGCCGTTATCGGATATTGCATTGATGTGTTGGCATAGGTGTGCTCCTCCGTCGTCAAACCCAGCCTTCTACCTAGTTTCGCATAATGAAGATTATGTTAAATCATGGATCCGGCCAAGCTATCCGATTGACCTGCTGCCATCTCTTGGATCAACAGCCCCTCTCTTCCACTTCGCCAGAACGGATTCCTCCTGCAGCTGTGTGCATTTGCCACAGCTGCAGGGTCACAGCCGAACGCTTGCGGTCTCAGCGATTGATGCAGTTGACGAACTTGAACACGTTGGTCGCGCACAGCATGTCGGTAATGATGAAGATCACCAGGAACAGCACGATGATCCCGAGGATACCGCCGGCACCCGCACCGGCAGGTGCTTCGCTCAGTTGCTGGTTGAAATGGGCCAGCTCGGCATTGGTCAGGCTCTGTATACGCCGCTCGACCTGATCGCGCTCGACACCCAGGGCAGCCAGCTTGCCTTGCACATCCTGGTCATCGAGCATGGCCAACAGCTGTTGGCGATCCAGTTGCTGTTGCTGCGCCTGCACGACTTCCGTGGTGCCTATCATCGACGCCTGCGCTACCGGCACCTGAACGACCATCAGCATGTGCGATGCCGCAAGCAGTACGGCCAGTCGGCGGGAAAATGCACGCTTGAACATGAGGCCACTCCTTCGCTTGATCAGCTATGGACCAGCGCAGAATGCGCGCTGGCTCCAAGGCAGCGTAGTTGAAGGATATCTCGTGTGGATGCGCAGCGTGCTTCGCGGCGCACGTATTCCTGTCTCGGCGGCACCGGCTCCCGCCCCTGATGTGGTGGCAGTATCAGCACTGGCCGGTCCAGCGCACGGTGGTTTGGGGTAACATGACTGACATCCCCAGTTCGCGAGAGTCCGCAGCATGTCTGATCAGAACCAGGTCCGCCTGATCAAGAAGTACGCCAACCGCCGTCTCTATGATACGCAGACCAGCACGCATATCACGCTGCACGACATCCGCCAGCTGGTCATCGACGAAGAACCCTTCCAGGTGCTGGATGCCAAGACCGGTGAAGACCTGACCCGCAGCATCCTGCTGCAGATCATTCAGGAAGCCGAAAGCGACGGCGAGCCGATCTTTTCCAGCGACATGCTCAGGGGGATCATCCGGTTCTATGGCCCCTTCCAGGGCATGCTCGGCAACTATCTGGAAAAGAGCATCCAGGCGGTCGTCGATATCCAGGCGAAGACCGGGCAACAGTCCTCCCAAGCATGGAGCGACTACATGCGCAGCCAACTGCCGGTGATGCAGGATCTGATGGGGCAGTATGTGGAGCAGTCCAAGCAGCTGTACCTGAACACGCAGAACCTGTTCGGCATGTTCCCTGGCTTTCCGGGCACCCCGGGGCGCAGTGACAAGGACAAGAAGGGCGAAGATGACGACAAGGCCTGAACGGTCTTGAAGCACCTCGCACCAGATGCGTGCAAGGCCGAACAACCCGGGCCATTGCACGCGGGCCCGCATCCGGGCAACGCATAGCGGGTAACACCGCCATTGTCCCCACCAACAAGTGCCAAGTGCCTGCCGGGAGCGAACGCCTGATGCAAGAAGGGAGTCGCTCATCAAGCGCCTTGCGGCACTGACAAGCGACTCCCCTCTCCTTTCAACAGCCCTAGCGCTTACTTGCTGCGCGCGGCACCCGCAGCCTTGGTGGCTTCACGGGTCGCCTGGCCGGCAGCGGTGGCTGCGGCAGTGATGCCGTTTTCAGCGATTTCGGCAGCCTGCTTGGCGGTCTTCTGGGCGCTCTCGTAGACGCTACCGGCAGTTTCTACGGCAGATTTGAGCACTGCTACCGCCGACTCGGAGCCAGCTGGCGCATTCTTTGCAATCTCTTCTACCAGCTCCTGCACCTGTTGGGCGTTGCGAGCGACTTGACGCTCGCTGAGCTTGGCGATGTCGGCCTGGGTGCTGGACAGCAGGTCGTAGACCTTGCGGTTGAAGTCCATCAGGCGCTCGGCCTGCTGGGCCGGATGAGCGAGGGAGCTGAACACTTCGGTGAAGCTCTGCGGGTCACGAGCGGAAAGCAGCTTGCTGGCGGTAGCGAAGGTTTCCTCGCTGGCCGAACGCAGGGTGGCGATCTGCAGATGGCTGATCTGCTCGATGCCTTTGAGGAACTTGCTGTTCATCTGCTGCAGCAGCTCGAGATTGGACTTCTGGGTCGCCTGCAGTTTTTCCGAATCGAAGAAGGTCATGGATGAATCTCCTGAGGATGAGAAAGGCTGAAAAACCATGCTGTCGTGTACCCATGCACCCGACCTGCAATTTCATTCTTGGCGATTCTGGCGCGATGCGCAACTATTTTTTTTGCACTGCACAAAAATAATTTTCAGCCCGCCACCCGCTACGCACAAGGAGGTGAACCGCAGAAATCACTACCGAGACAGCTAGCCTTACCATTTTTTTGTGTCCATTATGTTTCGCGTGACGATGCCTATGGACATGGACCCAGACAGCATTTTTGCAGAGCAACAGGAGGTGAAGCGGCCGTCGGGAGCATCCACGCGATTTCCCGTCAAGAAAACGCAATATTCCCCCAGCAAGGTAGTCACATCGGGCCTGAACAGAACGAACCCGATCGCCGGTCAGATGCACGGGCACCGCACGACCCGAGCGCACCGGCAAGCTTTATCCAGCTTTTCAAACATTCGATGGAGTGACCGAGCATGACCAACAACAACAAGCGTATTGCACTGGTAACTGGCGGCATGGGTGGTATCGGCACGGCGATCAGCCAGCGCCTGTACCGCGACGGCTATATCGTCGTGGTCGGCTGCAGCACGCAGTCCACCCGCAAGGACGCATGGCTGGAGCAACAGCGCCAGGAAGGCTACGAATTTCATTGCATGACCAGCGATATCACCGACTGGAACGACACCGTGCGTGCCTTCGCCCAGGTACGCGAGGAAGTCGGCCAGATCGACATCCTGGTCAACAACGCAGGCATCACCCGCGACACCACCTTCAAGCGCATGACTCCGGAAGACTGGAACGCGGTGATCTCCACCAACCTCAACGGCCTGTTCAACACCTCCAAGCAGGTGGTCGACTCGATGGTCGAGCGTGGTTTTGGCCGCATCATCAACATCTCTTCGGTCAACGGTCAGCGTGGCCAGTTCGGCCAGACCAACTACTCGGCAGCCAAGGCCGGCATCCATGGCTTCACCATGGCCCTGGCGCGGGAAGTGGCCAGTAAGGGCGTCACCGTCAACACCGTTTCCCCCGGCTACATCCTCACCGATATGACCGCGGTGATCCGTGAGGACGTGATGGCGAAGATCGTTGCCGGGATTCCGGTTGGCCGCCTTGGCCAGCCCGAGGAAATCGCCTCCATGGTGTCCTGGCTGTCCTCCGATGAGGCCGCCTATGCCACCGGCGCCGACTTCTCGGTCAACGGCGGTCTGAACATGGCCTGACCCGGCCCACTCAGCCGACCTCGGCGACTGTCCCGGCAATCACTCACCCGGGCAGCCGCCTCCTCCCTTGATTGTGTTTGCAGCAGAGGTATCACCATGAATGATGTTGTGATTGTCGCCGCTACCCGTACCGCCATTGGCAGCTTCCAGGGTGCCCTGAGCTCGATCTCCGCTCCCGACCTGGGCGCCGCGGTGATTCGCCAGATCCTCGAGCAGACCGGCGTGCAGCCGTCTGCCATCGACGAAGTGATCCTCGGCCAGGTGCTCACCGCTGGCTCCGGCCAGAACCCCGCTCGCCAGGCCGCGATCAAGGCCGGCCTGCCCCATGAGGTGCCGGCACTGACCCTGAACAAGGTCTGCGGCTCGGGCCTCAAGGCCGTGCAACTGGCCGTGCAGGCCATCCGCTGCGGCGATGCCGAACTGATCATCGCCGGCGGCCAGGAAAACATGAGCCTGTCCCCCTATGTCCTGCCCAAGGCTCGCACCGGCCTGCGCATGGGGCATGCCGAACTGGTCGACAGCATGATCCAGGATGGCCTGTGGGATGCCTTCAACGACTACCACATGGGCGTCACCGCCGAGAACCTGGCCGCCCGCTTCGAGATCAGCCGCGAGCAGCAGGATGCCTTCGCCGCCGCCTCCCAGCAGAAGGCCGCCGCCGCCATCGAGTCCGGCCGTTTCAAGAGCGAGATCACTCCGATCCTGATCCCGCAACGCAAGGGTGATCCGCTGGTGTTCGACACCGACGAGCAGCCGCGCGGCGACACCACCTATGACAGCCTGAGCAAGCTCCGTCCGGCCTTCAAGAAGGACGGCAGCGTCACCGCCGGCAACGCCTCCAGCCTCAACGACGGCG
>RCUJ01000626.1_pt1 | contig 20071 bp, 16 predicted proteins | sample 2166321 | NCBI WGS metagenome assembly RCUJ01 (sample SAMN09932808, study PRJNA488358) | compost metagenome | feature: garden; material: soil; isolation source: compost soil in an enriched community after 118 h of incubation | place: Germany: Experimental Botanical Garden Goettingen | collected... | reverse complement strand
GGTTGTTAGATACGTCGATGAACTTGTCACGCACGTCGTTGTGGAAGGACAGGTTAGCCTGGTCACCAATGTGTTGCTTGGTTTCCTTATCCAGTTTGAACTTGTCATGGATGAAGTCCATGATTTCGCTCGCAACGGATGGATCTGCCTTATCCCACGTCCCCTTATCGGCGTAACGCTCAGGTTTGAAGTCCATGCCTTCTTGAAGGTCTCCGGTCAACTGCATCCGCATTGCGCGACGTGCTTCACCGGAGAGTTCACCTGCACCCATCTCACCGAGGATCTCATCCACCATGCCGCGAACGTTCGGCAGGTTTCCTTTAAGGGTGAGTTTCATGTGCTGTTGTTTCAGCGTTGACCGCGTAACCAAGCTACCGGTGTAATGACTGAAGCCAGTCTCTTCCTGATCCTCACCAGTCGCCATGGTTTTAACCCAGCGATCGATGGAAGCCAAGTGAGCAGGGATGATCTCCACTACTGACTTGTGGAAGATGTTATCGAACTGAGCTGGCTTATCGAGATCCATGATCCCGTTACCATTTACGGTACGGGCAGTCTCGTGCGTATCGATCAGGCCTTTAGCGCCCTCATGAAGTGCCCAGTACTTGCTGTCATAGTCCGTGTCAGACTTCGCGTAATCATTGATCCGCTGGAAGATACCACCGAAAAGTTGACGCAGGATGTTATCACCCGCAGCTACGCCTGGCGCGCTATTCAACTTAGGCTTGAGCTTCTTCGCAGCCCAGCTACCGGCGTCTTCTATCTTATCCCCAACGTAGTCAGAGGCAAGAGAGCCAAGCACGCTACCGGCCATCTGAGCGCGGTTAACGCCCATCTCGGAACCTTCATTCAACGACTGGTTAAACTGAAGACCTTGACCGAGCATATCGGAGGCGTTCTGTTTAATACCACCGAAGAACTTCTTGGCTGAACCAGCAACACCCTGCATGGCAGCGCCAGCCAGACGTTGTTTCAATTGCTGCTCGACGATCTCAGTCGTCCGCATCTTCAGGAAGTCTGGCAAGCCAGTATTCTTCAAGATGTCTTTGAGCAACATTTCGCTGGTGTGATAGTGAGCTTGATGCAGCTTTAAGGTGCGGATACCAACATCGAGTTGACGATACCCGATCTCGATACTCTTACGATGGTAGTTAACCAGAACAGTGTCCTGATAGCCAACCAGTCGACCGATACCTTTAGCTGTGGCCGTGGAGACTTTCATCTCCGCAGTGAAACGTTTCTTCTCGCGAACGTCTCTTACAGCGTCTTTGTACTCACCCTGCATTTGCTTCTTGGCTTCGAAACCAAGGAGCTTATCAATGCCGTCGATGTTCTGAGTAAGTTCATCAGGACCTTCGTCGTGGCGGTACGGTTCTTCAGCGCTGTCAACGGCGTCACGGATGGACCCAGGAATCATTCTCCGAAGAGTAGGATTCATCCGGTCCATCTTTTGTTTTGATTTGATCAGGTAAGGACTCAGCTCGGAAGCGTTGTCCTTCATGATGTCGGCAACCGTCGAGTCTAATGCATCGTATGCATCAAAGGCTTGGACGTATCCTTTACCGACGACTTTCTTGATCATCCGCTTAATGAAGCCGGGATCGGTTAACTTCGATTTAATGTTGGTCTTAAACGTGTCTTTGAAATGTTCGACAGGTTTGCGGCTGTCTTTCATCGAGTCTTCGCCGAAATCCATATCGTCGAAGTTGAGATCATCGAAGTTCAGATCGTCTAAGTCGTCCTTCCCTAAATCGAATTCGTCTTTCTTGGCCATAAATCCGTCTCTCTATAAGGGAGGCAATCGTTCATACAACTTTGTTTCTAAATGAGGTGAGCGTCTTGAAACCTGACATGCTGCCCGCGTTGCTCTGGATTCTGCATGCCTCGGATGCAGACCTTAAGCATATCGCTCCAATTACACGACTCGACATTACCGAAGGCGCTACCAGCGACTTCCATGACGACGGTCTTTATTCCACTCGTATCTTCGGGATGGTTGGTTCCACTGAACGCGATGAGATTTACGGCAAGATTGATCTTAAAGTAAACATCATCCACCCCAAGGTCTATCGTGACTTGGTGGGTCAGCGTGATCTGTACAAGACGATCCTCGACGGCACCCGAATGGCTAAGTTCGACGAGGCTGAAGGTGACTTCGTTGCAAGCATCGATGAGGATGCCGAAACAGGCTTCTCGTTCTTCATGCGCTACCTGGACAAGATCCAGCTGAAGACAAACAAATCTCCAGCGCGTAACGAACGGATCAAGTTCCTTGAGAAGTGGCGTCACCGTTGGTTGATGAAGAACCTCATCGTTATGCCTGCTGGTTTGCGTGACGTGGAGATGGGTGAAGATGGTCGCGTGACTAAGCACGAGATCAACGAGTATTACTTCAAAGCTATTTCCATCACCAACACGATTACGCGCTCAAGCGACATGGAGTCGTCGGCGTACGATCAGGCACGTCTTTCCCTGACCTTGATCATCAACGAGCTGTACAAGTACCTGGAGCGCTTCCAGGGCGGTAAAGATGGCTTCCTTAAAGATAAGTGGGCGTCTCGCCGTGTGCGCGAAGGTACTCGTAACGTATTGACCTCCATGAACACCACCGGTGTCAGTTTGGACTCTCCTAACGTACCGAGCTTTGACAGCACGGTGTTGGGTGTTTACCAGACAGCAGTGGGTCTTGCGCCTCTGGTCATACACTGGCTCCGCACAGGATTCCTGTCGAAGGTCATGGCCGCTGGTGAAGGTGACGTTTCTCTGGTCGATCCGAAGACTCTCAAACGTACGTGGGTTTCCCTCTCGGCGTATGAGCGTGACCGTTGGATTACCGAAGATGGTCAGCGTGATGTCATCAACCACTTGATCGATAACGAAGCTCGTGGTCGTCCTATCATGATCAACGGGTGTTACCTGTCGTTGGTTTATCTGGGCGAGGATACCTTCAAGGTGTTCGATTCCATCGATGAGCTGCCGGCTGGTTTCGATAAAGCCAATGTCCACCCAATGACGTTGATCGAACTGATCTACCTCTGCGGTTATTCCAAGTGGAGCAAGTACTTCACGGACATCGTTCGTTATCCGGTTACCGGTGATGACTCGACTTACCCGTCCCGCATCTACGTTAAGTCCACCTCTGTTGGCGAAGTTCGCTGGGAGATGGATGAGAACTGGGAGAAGCAGACCGGCGATGAGTTCATGGCCGTTGAGTATCCGAAGTTCGGCTTGACCACGTATCACGATTCTGAATCACCGCACCCAAGCCGTCTTAGCGGCCTCGGCGCTGACTTTGACGGTGACACCGGTTCGTCCACCAAAGTCATGATGAAAGAATCGCTCGAAGAAACTGAGCGGTATCTCGGAACACGCGCTGCGTGGGTAACTCCTTCTGGAGCTCCTCGTGCGTCTGTGGTTTACGATACCTCCGAATTGGTCATCCGTAACTTGACCAGTCGATTCAATCATGTCGTTCAGTATGCTGACACTATCAGTAAGTCGGTGGACTGATCCACGGGGATATCTCAATCATGTCTGAAATGTTAAATCAAGACATTTATGTCAGACAGTTCAGTTTGTGGCGGCAGTCGGAGATTAACGCTCCGAAGGTTTATCCGATTGCCAAGCTCTGTCTGCCTAAGATGTCGATCCTGCATTACGCAAACGTTGACGGTGTGTCCGTAGGTCCTCAAGCGTCTGATCAGATCTTTCTGACTCGTCAGGCGCTTCTGTACATCGACCACCGAACCCGTTACATCGATCCAATTGGCAACCCTGTGAAGACCCTCAGCAACGTTGAGGGTATGATCACTGAGTACCGCCGCCGTAACCGCGCGTTTCGCCCTATGCGCAAGCTGGAGCGACTGGAGAACGATAAACAGTCTCTGGTCATCTACAACTACTCCATGCTGGCGCACATCGTCAAGTATTCGGCGTCGTTCCGCGCATCGTACTTCATGTGGTACAACATCTACCACGAAGTTATTCTGAATATGAACCACTTGGCGAAGGTTAGTAATCGCCAACAGTTCATTGAGGTTGACCTCCCTGAGGTCATCCCACCTCTCGCTGCATTGCGTGAGTATTCGAATAACCTCACAGCTCAAACGCTGGCGAAGTTCCGGACTCCAGAAGCTAAGCTCTTGGCTGACCTCTTCATGTGGGCTGGCCCTGATCGTGCGAAGAGTCTGTTCGGTAAGCTTGAGTCCGATAACCTCGATAAGATCAACCTGATCGTTCGCCGTAAGAACGGATGGGTGGTGATCAACCTCGGGTGGTTGGATTCGTTCCGTTCCGAGAAGAACCTGCCAGCGGACATGGACCCCAAAGAGAAGAAGCGTCGTGAGAAGGGCGAAGAGCCTAAGACGTTCTCTCTGCGGTTCCTTAAGCTGCTGACCACGATCCATCAAGGCACCACTCCGATTGCAACTGAGACTGGCGATTCTGTTATTGAAGAACCGTTGGTTGAAGTGAATCCGGATGACGCGAAGATCGACTCGCAAGACTTCGACCTCGAAGACGAGATGACCGCGTTGGGTGATTCGAATCAGCTCATCGACGATGACGTCGAACTCTCCAAGCTTGAGAAAGAACTGGAAGAGCTCGATAAGCTGAAGGATGCGTATGCAGCCTCCGAACAAGTCGACGAAGATGGTGACCTGATTGAACAGAAGGTTATCAACGTTGACCTCATGGCCCAGAAAGCAGGTGTCGCCAAAGAAGGCGAGGCAATGCTCAACAAGGCTAATGAGCTGTACGGCAAGGGGTTGCTTACCCAAGGTGAGTATCGTCGCTTAGAGCGCCTCTCAACCGTCTACGAGACACTCCCTAACCCCTACGGTGGTGAAGGTAACTTCGTTGACGCGATGAAGATCACTCGTGAAGACGTTCTGGTCGATCCTAAGGAGTTGACTAACGATTCCGTGGTGACCGACAAGTCGTTGGCATTTAGCCGTGTGGATGCTGTTGATCAGAAGTACATCAAAACTGTACTGAAGAAAGACATCATGCGTGCTGTGTCTGCGATGCAGAAGGGCGCCGTAGCGATTACGAGTTACGTGGTCGATCGTAAGATCGATGCCGTGAACGATCGTGAGATGCACATCGTCAAGCTTGCTCCAGCTGTGGGTGTTCCATCCACTGTCAAGTTCGAGCTTCCGACTATTCGTGAAGATGGCACGTTCCTGTATAACGGTACTGAATACCGGATGCGGAAACAACGTTCCGACTTGCCTATTCGTAAGGTAGGTCCTAATCGGGTGGCGCTCTCCAGCTACTACTCGAAGATCTTCGTTGAACGGTCGAACCGCAAGAAGTTCGATTACGGCAAATGGCTGTTGGGTCAACTGACGGTTAAGTGTCTCGATCCAGAAGATCCGCACATCTCCAACGCTGTGCTGTCTGATGCAACCAACTTCAAAGCTGACGTACCGATGGTCTACTCGACTATCGCCGGTAGCATTGCGGCGTTCACGGTTGATAAGCTGGATCTGTATTTCGATTACAAACACCGGATCAAGAAGTTCAACTACACCAAGGAAGAGCTGTCGCTCGAGAAAGGCGGCTACGTTCTCTGCGGTCGTTCCAAGATGGGTCCGCTGGTCATGGCTCCTAACGGCATGATCTACGTCCACTGGAAGAACGAGCTGCAAGACCTGGGTACTGTTGAGTCTCTGTGTGGGATTGAGATCAGTCCTGATTCGACGCCGATGTACATGGCTGAGATGAAGATCTACTCGAAGACCATTCCGGTAGGCTTTGCACTGGCTTACCTGCTGGGTATCGACGAACTGCTGAAAGTGCTTAACGTCGTTCCACGACGTGCATTGATCGGCGAACGTCTGAACCTTCAGCATGATGAGTACGCAATCCGCTTTAAGAACGAATCGCTGATCTTCAAGCGCAGCGACGTAATGGCGGGGATGTTGCTCAGTGGCTTCAACCTTTACCACGCTGTCATCCGTAACTACGACATTGAGCTGTTTAATGATCGTGATGTTTACGCTGCTGTACTTGAGCGTAGCGGTGTAGGTTCGAGATACGTACGAGAGTTGGATGCGCTGAACACTTTGTTCATCGACCCGATTACTCAGGACCTGCTCGAATGGATGAAAGAACCTACGACCTTTACAGGTCTTCTGGTTCGTGCTACCGAGATGCTCCAAACCAACTTGGTGCGTGTGCGCCGTGATGACAAGGATCGTCTGGTAGAAGGTCTGGAAAGGGTTCGTGGTTACGAACGTGTGGCGGGGGTGGTTTACGAGACACTCTCGAAGGCTATCCGTTCTTACACGACTCGTTCGGCTACTGGCCGGGCATCGGTTGTGGTTAACCCGAACGACACCATCAACGCGCTGGTGCAAGATCCAACCACATCTCCAGTAAACAACATCAACCCGATTCACAGCTTGCGTGAACGGGAAGTTATCACCTTCGGTGGTCGTGGTGGTCGTAGCCGTCGTGCGATGGTTGCAAACACCCGTCTGTTTACTGATGAAGACATGGGCTTTATCTCGGAAGGTACGGTTGACTCCGGTGACGTGGCAATCATCACCTATCTGTCTCCGAACTCCAACCTGACCTCTGTACGTGGTACGGTTCGGATGTACGACGCAGATCGAGACGGTGCTTCGGCATTGTTCTCCACCGCAGGCTTGCTCAGCTTCGGTGCGGATGGCGATGACCCTAAACGTCTGAACTTCATTCAAGTACAGCACGGTCACGGTATCATGACTGTGGGGTCGGAAGTTCAAGGCGCTCGTACCGGCATGGAGCGAGTGATCGCTGCTCGGATGAGTCCTGAGTTTGCTGTTACCGCGAAGCAAGAAGGCGAGGTTACTGAGATCGCCGCTGATGCAATCACCGTTACCATGAAGGACGGTACTGTTGCTAAGTATCCGCTCGGATTGGTTCACACGACTGCTGAAGGTTCTGTGTATCCAAACATCCTCGCTACGACTCTCAAGGTCGGTGAGAAGGTGAGTGAGTACGACGTCATTACCTACAACAAAGGCTTCTTCAAACCAAGCCTGTTGGACAAGCGTCGCGTTGACTACATGAACGGTTGCATTGGCCGCATCGCTCTTCGTGAAGCCACGTACACCGTAGAAGACAGTAGCTCCATCTCTGTTGATTTCGCCAAGCGTATGGGTACTTACGTTAGTAAGCTCAAGACGATTGTAGTCGACTTCCATGACGGCATTACTGGGTTGGTTAAGGTAGGTGATAAGACCGACCTTGATACAATTCTATGCACGATTGAAGGCGCGGTTTCGTCTGCTGCCGGGCTTTATGACGACGCTACGCGGGAGACACTCCGTAACTGGGCAGCGATGACACCTAAGGCCAAGGCTGTGGGTGAGGTTGCCAAGGTCGAGGTCTTTTACAACGGTGAGATCGACTCGATGTCTGACAGCCTGATGTCCATCGTGGCTGATTCGGAGAAAGAGCGCAAACGCTCTGCCAAACGTCTGGGTAAGGAATACGTTCCTGCTCGCGTAGGACGCAACGTTCGTATCGACGGACACACGCTTGAAGACCGCCAGGCTATCATCATGGTTTACATCACCACCCCGGTGGGAATGGGTATCGGCGATAAGCTGGTAATTGCCAACCAGATGAAGTCTACAGTCGGTGAGATCCTCATCGGTAGCAACAGAACTCTTGAGGGTGAGTTCATCGACGCGATCTTCGGTGCTAAGTCGGTAATTGACCGGATCGTAACAAGTCCGTTCGATATCGGAACGACCAATACCGTCCTACGGTTTATCGGTGAAGAAGCATTTGCCGATTACTTTGGCGAGTAAATAAAAACACACCACTCCCGGAAGACCGGGAGTGGCTGTATGTATATAGTCGAGGTATTTCCTGATGTCTCCCAATGAAATTAAGAATTTGCCTATTCTGGCAACCGCCATTCAACTGATCGGCGACGTCGCTTTGAACGTCATCGGCAACGATGTTGCTGCCGAAGTTGACGGCGTCAAGGTCACCCAGTCTTCGGTCAAGGTCTTGGCTGTTGCTTCCCTGAACAAAGTACTGAGCGAGAAATGCCATGCTTGAGCCTAGCGCTATTGCCGCAGCAATTCCTCTTTCCCAGATGTTGTCTGAAAAAGGCATCTCGCTGGATGCCCACGCTGACACTCCTCTCGCCTGCATCGTACGTGATGCTCCGCTGGTAGGTTTCGCTCCAGACGAAGCAAGCTACGACGCTCTGAGCGCCGCTCTGCTGAATTCGAGTCGGGGTGAATCCCATGCTGCCATGCTGGCCGAGTGCATCGATCTGGTGACCGTATCGGTTCGCCGGACTCTGGACTTCTCCCGCAACACCGTGATCCCTCACGTTCGCCGTGTGCTGGATTCTTTCACTGCACGTCTGGAAGGCCTGGACATCGTTCCTTTGCCGTTCACGTTGAAGTTCAACTACCTGCCAGAAATCTACAAGATGGGTCCTGGCTTGCAGTTCGTTGAGCGCTGGGAAAACAACCCAATGGCCAGCATGCCGGGCGCATTGACTCTGGGTACTTACTCCCCAGCCGAAATCGAAACCCTGGCGCAGCTGACTGACGAAGGCGGCTTCAACGATTCCCTCAAGGAACTGCTGAACGCCGACGACGGTAAAGGTCTGTCTGCAATCGCTGATGTTCTGAGCGGTCGTCTCGGTATCGCCAACATGCCGGCTGAGTTCTCTCTGCCATTGGCTATCGTTCTGCGCAACATCGAAGTGCCGAAGGAAGGCGTACAGTCTTCTCTGACCGCGTACAACGATGCTCGCTCGGTTCTGTCCAACGTCGCTGCCAAGCGTGCGCTGAGCCTGATCGATCAACTGAACATCCAACTCAAGAACAAGTCCCTGTATAAGGGTAACTTCGTCAAAGAGCTGGGCGTGATCGAACTGACCGGTGAGGTTTACAAGATCCTTCTGAACGAAGGTCTGACCTCTGAAGCCGTGATCGGTAACGAACTGATCGGCCGTAAGTACATCGGCGGGCAGATGCTCAACCCTGAAGTCATTGCTGAATTGACTGAAGTCTATGCTCGCGATTACGCAGCCCGCAAGCAGGCCGTCGCCATCAGCAAGCACGAACACACCCGTAAGGCTCTGCAAGAAGTTCTGCGTGAAGACGTGAACACCTTGTCCGAGAAGGGCGAGTTCATCATCGAAGGCGACAGCGGCGAGAAAGCCTGGGGTCGGCTGCGTGGCTTCATGGACGCACTGTACGAACACAACGGTCTGCAATTCGAACCGTCGGGCGTTATCACTGCGGCTATCTGCGTGGTTTGGTACGCTCACACCGACGCGGCCCGTGTGATCGACATCATGTTCAAGATCGAGAAAGAGCAGGTCGGTCTGCCACCGAAAGAAGTAGCTACCCTCGCCACCATTCAGTATCTGAGTGAGTGGGTTGGCAGCATGATGCTTCCGTCGAAGGCCGAAGCTGCTTAATCATCAAGGGGCGTGACGTATGCTTTCATCGGTATATAAACGCTCGAAGGCCCGTGTGGATGCTTGTCTGAAGAAGGCAGGCACCACATTCATCGCGATGGAACCTTTGCGGATTCATATCCCTGAACGGTTTGCTGAACGTGGTCTGGCTGTGATCGAGGATGTCTCGTACATCCTCGGTTGTTTGGCCATCATCACTGAAGACAACTATTACGCTCCATCCACTGTTACGGCTATGTTGAAGACAGAGCCTGACCGTGTGGGTCGTATCGTGATCGATGACGTCGGGTATATCGAGCTCAGCTACAACAAAGGTTCAAAGATCATCGCGTCTACGGAACCGGTCGTGGTAGATAACCTGCCTCACCGTATCTATACCGAGCTTCTCGGTAAAGGTCGGATTCCGTGGTATTACGATTACACCGACATTCCGTTCATCTTCCGCGAATCCCTTAAATACAATGGTGTGCGTTTAGGCGCGGACCTTGCTATTTGGGAATACATCGCAGCTCAACTGTGCCGTGACCCGGATAACCCAACCAGATACTGGCGGCAAGTTCCGAACGCCAAAGCTCTGCTGGCAACTAAGTCACCGTACTTTGTGGCTCTTCGTAACGTGAGTATTGGCTCAACCAACATGACGGCCCGTCTGGGCGGCTCTTATTTCGACCCAGGTATGACCAGTACGTTGGCGAATCCATCCGATCGTAATGAACGGTTCGAGACGGTATTGCGTCGATAAGGAATAGAATCATGGGCATGCCTTCCATTCAATTGCCGAACTCCAGTCAGGTCAGTTCCTACAGCAGCATCGCTTTGGCGAATAGCGGCAAGAAGGGCGTTCTGAAGGACGTAGGTAACGGCTACAAAGAAATCCTGCTGGGTGCCTTCGGTGCATTCGGTAACGGCGGCTGGCTTTATGACACCGCCTCTGCAATGCGTTATCTGGAGAACGACCAAGAGTTCCTGCGGATGATGCAGGCTGGTCGTATCCGCGGCGAGTGGGGTCACCCAGTTCGTCCAGCAGGCATGAGCGACCAAGACTGGTTCGTTCGTATCTGTACGATCGTTGAAGCCAACATGTGCTGCCACATCCGTCGTGTGCGTCCTTCGCTGGACACCGTGACCGATGAACGTGGTCGTAAGGTTATCGCCCTCATCGGCGAAGTGAAGCCGTCCGGTAAAGAAGCCAAGGCGTTTGGCGACATGCTGGACAATCCGGATGAAGACGTAAACTTCTCCATCCGTTGCTTTGCGAAGAAGAACTTCGGCAACATGACCAAGCACATGACCAAGATCATCACTTGGGACTTCGTGTTTGATCCGGGCATTGCCCTGACCACCAAGTACAACACTCCGAGTATGGAGTCGAAGAGTGTGACTCGCCAGCTGGATGAGGCTGAGTTCAACCTCACTCGTCTGCGTAATGGTTTCGACCACACGCGTCAGAACAACTCCGAAGAAAGCTTCGAAAGCGTCGCTCCGGCGGTTGAGATCCTCGGTTCTCTCTATGAGAAGACCAAGTCTCAAATCTTCGTCCCTACCTCCCTCGGCTGGTAATAGCCAACACAACTAGGACTGCATCCATGAGCAAAGATCTCATGCTTCAATACGGCGTCGAATCCGGCGAAGTAGCTCCAGAACCAGAACTGTCGGTACAGACCGCTGACGAAGCACTGACCGAAGTGTTGGTTGATGAAGCTGCTGTCGGTGGCGACACCCTGTCCAATCACATGGAACAGGTTGAAGAAACCAAGGACATCGCTGAACAGCTGGAAGAGCTGGCCGAGCGTACTGAAGCTCTGGCTGATGCTCAGGAAGAAAACCCTCCAGCCGAGGGCGTTGTTGAAGTCGCTACCGAATCCGCTGCCCGCGAATTCCGCACCATCATGCGCGCCAACAAGCTTCCTTTCGTAGCGGCCTCTTTCGAAGCCAACGAATCCGGCAACCGTCTGCGTGATCTGGCGTCCGACGCCCGTCGCGTACAGCGTATCGCCGAAGGTCACCGTGCCAACCTGTTGGACCTGTCCAACGAAGGCGCCATCTCGCGTTTCCTGAACCGTGATGAAAGCAAGATCGCCAAAGGCATCAACGCCCTGGGCGCTGCCGAAGCTTCCCTGTCGGGTAGCCTGCAATCCCTGAAAGACCACCCGGTCATCATCACTCACGACGGTATTGCCGGGTTCCTGACCCAAGGTGATCAACCTGTCCTGAACCTGAAGCAGGGCGTCGAGAAAGATGCTGCGCATCTGACCCACTGCCACGATTCGGTGACCAAGGCCCTGTCCACCATCGCTTCTTTGGCTAACGGCCTGAAAGCTAGCGGCGCTACCAAGGGCTCTTCCGTATCGAAGATCCTGGGCGGTAACTTTGTGGGCGATCTGAGTGGCTGCGCCACCAAAGGTCCTGGCCTGATGGGTAACCATGCGTTCCTGGTTGACGGCGCTGCCGAACACGGCATCCCTAAACTGAAGCGCGTTCGCAACACCGACAAGGCAGACGCCAAAGGTCGTGGTCGCCAGATCGCCATCGGTGCAGCCATCGGCTTCCTCGTTGGTACAGTCGTAGGCGCAGCTATCGGCGCAGCTATCGGCAACCAGGTTGGTAAGCGTGATAACCGTGAAGGTAGCGGTGCTAAGTCGGCTGCTTCTGCTGCCGATCTGGTTAGCGCTATCAATACCGTGAAGGGCTTCAACAAGATCACCGACTACAAAGTCGACACCGATGCTATCGATAAGGCGTTGAAAGACGCTCGTGCTTCGATGGGCGAACTGTCGGCTGAAGACAAGGCTGCTACCAAGAAAGCGTGCAGCGCTCTGGAAGACGCCATCTCCCGTCTGGTGATCATCGCCGACTGCGCTTACGAGCAGGCGTTCTACGACATCACCACCATGGCGGCTGTTGTTACCGCGGTGGCCAAACAGGCCGGCCAGCAGGCCGGCGACGAATAAGGGGTAGTCATGCGCGAATTCATGGATCTCATTTCACAGGAATCAACTGAAGTAGTGGTTCCTGTCGAAGGTCCTGAAGTCAGCGTCTCTGGCGTACTGGTGGAAGACGTCGCTACGGAACCAACCGTGACTGATCACTTCGATACAATCGAAGATACTCAGGATCTGTCTGTCCAGCTCAATGAGCTGGCTGACCACGCTGATGCCGTAGCGCGTGCTGAACAAAACGGGGAGATCAGCGCTGAAGCTGTCTTCCTGTCCACCGAGTCGATGAATCGTGAGTTCCGCGCTATCATGCGTTCAGCTAAGCTGCCTTACACTGCTTCGAGTTTCGAAGCGGCTGGTAGTGACTCTGAACGTCTGAGCGGTATTGCTCGTGATGCTCGACGCGTCGGCAAGATCGCAATGGAGCATGTGGATCATCTCAGGGACTACACCGAAGAAGGTGCGCTCCTGAGTTTCCTGCGTCGGGATGAGAGTAAGCTTAACAAAGCTCACGATCAACTCGATCAAGCTGCCAAACGACTTCAGAAGAACATCGACAAGTTGTCCGATCGGCCAGTGAAGGTTCGTAACCAAGGCTTTGCTCGGTTCATGACTCGGAACAACCGTCAGGTTACTGACCTGGCTGCGGCTATCGGCTCTGAGTCGAAGTACCTGTCCACCGCTCATGATCAGATCGAATCGGCTATTAAGGCAATGGGCGTAATGTCCAACAACCTTCGTGGTCCGCAAGTTCTGTCTGCTCTGAACGGCTTGGCCAACGCACGTCCATTCACCGCTGCTTCCAACTTGGGTACGGAAGAAGGTTACCTCATGGGTAACTGCACTATCGAATCCAAAGAGACCGACGGTCCTTACCCTCATCTGCTGGTTCCTAAGTACACTCGTACTAGCGCCCTCCGGGTTAAAGGTAAGTCCATTGGTTGGGCTGCACTCGGTGGTTTGTTCGGCGCTGTGAACGGTTGGGCGTGGTCTACCATCATCTGCCTTGGCGGTATGGCTGTAGGCGCTCCAGTTGTCGTTGGGCTCGCTTATGCAGCTCTGCCGGCAATGAAGGTAGGGTTCGGTGCCAAAGGTGCCTACGACTCGTTCCAGAAGTCCGAGGACGAAAGCAACAGTCGTTCTCAAGCATCTGCTCAGGACATGAAGAAAGTCGTGGACATGGTGTTGGGCTATACCCGCTTCACCAATTACAGTGTTGATGCTGATCTGATCCGTGCGAACCTGAAGGCTGCTCGTAAGAACACCGACGGGATGACTCCGGAACAGAAGAAGCAGCTCTCTGAAATCACGAACGCTCTTGACACCAGTCTTGACCGTTTGACGCGTCTGGCTAGCCAGACGTATGAACAGGCGTACTACACGACTACGCTGGCCGCTGCGATCATTACAGCAGCCTGCAACAGGTCGACATAGACGTAACTCCTCCCTACAGATGCCAAAACATCTGTAGGGAGGTTTATGCCGTTTAAAATCGCATTCAAAATAATTACAGTCACACATAGTCATGGTACAATACAACAACGATAGCCATTCCGGATATCGTTTCTATCGACCGTGGAGGTCAATATGTCTAACGCAATCAAAACCCTGCAACTTGCTTTCGACCGTATCGAAAACGTTGTTGAGTACGACGAAGAGTTCAACAACGGTACTGGCTATTTCGACCACCTCGTAAACCACGAGACTGGTCTGGAAGTCGGTCAGCGTTTCAAGATGATCACCCCAATGCCAAACAACCGCAAGGTTATCGGCGTCGTTACTCCTGTCGGTAACGCAGTGTTCTTCGAACGCTACACCGGTGGTGAGAACGGTATCGTTGCCCGCAACATCCCATCGTCCTTCAGCGGTATCTTCATCGAAGGTAGCGTTTCCGAAGAGTTGCTCTCGATGGCTATCGGTTCTGCCGAAGGTTATAACCGCAACATCGGCCACATGCTGAAGGCAGTTGTTTGCAAAGCTGTTGGTAATGGTTTCATGGAAGCTAAGGCTGAGAAGCCAGCAGACTTGAACTAAAAGATTTATAGCTGCACATTGTAATTTCGTAATACCCCAACCCTATCGAAACAATTTGTTATTTGGAGATACACCATGTCTGCTGAAATGATCACCGCTGCTGCTGAAGTTGCAAAGAATGTTTCTTACGTTCAACGCCTGAAAGATCTGGCTACCGCTCACCCGGTCGGCGCAGTTGTTGCTGGTACTGTCGTAGCCACTGTTGCAGTGGTCGGCGGTTACAAGCTCGCCACCAAGTTCTTCGGCGAAAAGAAATCTGACAAGCCACACGCTGACGTAACTGTCAACGTCGACGCTCGCCCAGCTGCGGATGCGACTGCCAAACCGGCGGCGTAACCTCAGTCATCAGATCGGTCGGCCAACGGCCGATCTGATGATTTCTTTTTTTTGTATTTAAATCAAACACAAACCTACATTACCAAGTTGAGAATGCGCTGTAACCACAGCCTCGGTTTCGTAGATTGTTACATTCGTAGTAAACCCTGTGTTCGAAAGTCGAATACCCCTAACCCGTGCAATACAAGGAAATCGCAACATGAGCAAAGAATTGAACCCAGCCGTACGTTCCCTGGCCGATGACCTGAAACCACTCATCGTTCTGGACGAATCCACCGGCGTGGCCGAAGCTACTGGCGCTGAAGACGTATTCGCCAAGCACCTGCCTGAAGGCATCACCCTGGAAACCGTGAAGACCGTTCAAGACAGCATGTTGACCTACGCAGCTGCCCAGACCCTGGCCAACGGCGAAGTACAGCGCGATGCAATGGTCAAGAACAAAGACCTGGCCTCCGGCTCGCTGTCGACCAAGATCGGTTACAGCAAGATCGAATCCAGCTACCACCGCAAGAAGTCCGGCACTGCCATGGGCAAGCCGTGGGAGAAGTTCGGCGTATCCAATACCGACGTTACCCTCGGTGTCGGTCGCAAAGGCGCAGACCTGAAAGCTGTCGTGAACTACCTGAGCGAAGATGCGGCTTCCGTATTCGCCAACTGATCACGCGGCCTGGGCGCAGTCACTGGAGTTGGGGCCAACACTCCTCCAGTGATCGCCATCTTAAAGCCGGGGGTTCGCCTCCGGCTTTATGCCCTTTATTTTTTCTTACTAAGGAAGTGTCATGGTAACTGTTGTATCCGTACCTGTTCGAGTTTCTATTCCGGTGCGGGTTGCGCCAGCACCTGTACGAACCCCTACCCCAGTGGTAAGGACTTCTACAGGTAAGAGCTCGCTTAATGCCGCTCACTATGAAACCACTCCCACGATCATCAATCCTGCGTTCAATAATGCATACTGGATTTCACGCTCTAGTAGTGGTGAACCAGACAAGGATGGATGTATTAGCTTTCTAGCGCAGTACGATTCGATCTCAGCAACGGAAGGCGCAAGAGCTGCCTACGATGAGTGTATCGGTAAACACGACCCCAACGCGCCTGTGGCGGGCTGGGTGCTGCCTTTGGCAATGGGCATTATCCTAGTCATCGGCATTGTCACAATTGTTCTCGCAACCAACAGAGACTAAAGCATGATCTTACGTAATGGCGACTTCAAAACCCTCAGCACCCTTGAACGCGCAATCTTCCGTGAATGCGGTGTTCGCATTGTGTTCCGTGCTAAAGACGACACTCAGTTGTACTCAAGCATTAAACTCACTCGTCAAGGCTATCCGATCATCATTGATCGCATGACTGTGGCTCAGTTCAAGGAAATGATTCGCGGGCCAATGCGCCGGCGGTGCATCAGTACCAACGAGAGTCACTTCTTCGCCACCCTGCCGATGGACATCATCAGCCACTGCGGTATTATCCCTGCTGGCCAAACTCTCATCAAGAACGTGCAGTTCGTATAAGGAAATCAACATGTGTGAAGAAACTGTACAAAGCCTCGAGTCTCTAGCGGCACAAATCGATGTCGCTGGTAGCTACCCTAAGCCGGATGACAGTCCTGAATGGCCGGCGCCTAATGGCACCAACCTGTTCATCGTTCACAGTGGTGATCAGCTGGATAAGGTTGCTCCGTACTACGAAGGTGCGTTGGCCTGCCGTACTGAGATCTTCAAGCAAGGTCACGAAGGCCAGTACATGGTGACTGCTGTTAAGTTCACCGTCGAAGAAAACCCACTGACTCCAGTTACAGTCCTCGGTGTTCACGATCTCAGCGCCATTAACTTTAACCGTGGTGCAGAATCCATCTTGGATACTGCGAACTACCGCACACTCAACAGCTTCATCGACCGTGGTCAGATCGCCATCGCTTTGGGTGTATTCGGCTGCTACTACAGAAGCAATAAAGAAACGTGGGACAACGGCCTGTTGTCGGCTGACGATTGTAACTGGGACGATATCGGCGATATCTTCCTGGGTAGCATCGTTGGTCAATGTCTCTGCGGTATGCCGTGGGACGTAATCCAGTTCATCCACGACGGTATCGCTCACCTCGCTATGCCTCGTGAAGAGTGGGGTGGTAAGACTGGCATCAAGTTCGCCGACACCAAAAGTTGGCAAGCACGTAAAGCGGCTGAGGCTAAACACTCGGACGGTTCGCTGTACTTCCTGTGGCACAGCCTCGAGAACATGGATCTACTGGAACACGGTGGTTCTGCTCCGGGGTGGCTGACTGGTAAGGGTGAGCACTTCTTTACGTTGGTAGATGCTGCCGTTAAAGAGAACGCCGATGATGAACCGGCTGACGAAGAAGAACCTTCCGATTAACAGCATAAAGACCGGGGCGTAATGCCCCGGTCTATGCCACTTCTTTTTTTTGTTACCGTTTGGATGTAATCCGGTACTTGGTGCTCTTCGGCAACACAAGCTTACCGACCATCGTACCAATCATGACCTCCCCAGTCATGCTGATAGATTCCAAACGATAGTCACTTCCTTCCAGAAAGCGACTATCTACACAATTCTGGCTATAGTGGACTACACCACCTACAGCTAGCAGGGCCTCCCCGACCCTACGAACCTCATCCCTGACGTTTTCTTTGTCCAGGTATACGATGCCACAGGTTCCCACACCTTGCAGCCTCAAATCGCTTTCCAGCTCCTTGAGTGACTCAAGCAGTTTGTGTTGTGCTGGCATAGTGCTATCTCTTTTAGTGCTTCACGGTATAAAGCCTGGACTCAACCTTTCGGAAGAGTCCAGGAGTAACGGTGTTACGGAGTTACCAACGAGCCTTTGATCGCATTGATCTGCTCGGTGAAACCCGTTGCAACGGCCGATACGTTGGAATCAACGCCGGTGACGAAGTTGGCCTGGTACTGTGGGTCCATACCGCTTACGCGGACGGCATCCATGAAGCCCTGAGCCAATTTGTCAACTGCGTAACCAACCTTCTGCCAGCCAGTCCAGGACAGGTTGTAGGTGGCAAGCTCACCATCCTGCTGAAGCTGACGGTTACCGATGTTCTCACCAATTTCCTGATGGAGCCAGAAGTTGGTGATCAGCCAGGAGTTCTCGACGTAACGGAAAGTCTTGTCGGGCTCGAAGGCGATGATGGTGCCGCCGTACACGTCTGCCAGTTGGTCGGTAAACCGATCGCTGACACCAGTGAGGAGCGGATGCCCGGTGTCCGGGTCCATGAACAGGTAACGAACCATGTCTTCCATGAAGCGCATGATTGGACGACGATCCTTGTCCACCACGGTGGAGGTGATCTGCGACCGCGCACGCGATACACGGGATGGGGTCTGGAAGACCTCACCGGCGTTACCCAGCTGAGTTTCCTGGGTGTTAACAGTCAGGGTACGGTTGAAGCCGTTCCAGGACTGCATCCAGTTTTCGATGAAGTTCTTGTAGGCAGCTACGTACAGCTGCCCATTAGGAAGCATCATCAGACCGGCGGGCGCTTGCAGCACTTTGATGATCAGCGGCTTACGGATGTAGTCCGTGGCCGATGGGTAGTACTGCATGTCGGTCAGGTAGCCTTGTTGGCCCTGTACCGCCATGTTCAGAACTGTCATCTGAGCGCGTTCAGCGTACGCCTTATTGGTCAGAGTATCTGCATACCGTCCCATTTATTAAGCCTCCGCGTTACGACGGTTTTGCGCGATGATAGCGAGGTTCTCAACGGTGCGAGCGTTGTCACCAGCCATCTCGATATTCAGGTGCCACGAGAAGTTGCTCTGAGTATCGAACGCATCGAAATAAGCGTCTGGAGTGACGTCGACGCGGCCGTCGTACTTACCAGCAGTACGAGCGGTAACCTTGTCGTTCACCATGTCCAGGAACTGCTCATCGGTGAGCTGCGAGTCACCCGACATTTCACGCCAGGTGATGTGCCCGATCCGCGTCAGGTTGCACGCGATGCAAACGTTGATGTAAGCATGCAGGATCGAGGTTTGCTCTTCGTAGATCGACTGGATGCCGGCCCAGAACAGGCGGCCCATATCGAAGTACTCAGCGTAGTTCATCCCGTTGTCCCAATCCACCTGACGCACTTCAGGCTCTTGAGTCACGACGTTGTGGTCGCGATAACGGACGATGGTGTTCTGCTCACCACGGCCGAACGATTTCTCGTTCTTCATCTCGCCGCCTTCAGCGCCCATGTACTCGGTGCCGAGGATCAAGATGTATTCCAGGAAAGGAACGATGCCGTCGTACAGGTCGTCGATCAGATAACCAGCCTGACCGAATACGCAGAAGCGCAGCGCCTTGGTGCCGAACTCGGACGATTCTTGCTGCGCACGGAAGTGCGACCGCAGGGTGATAGCAATCGAGGAGTCTTGCGCCGGGGTGTTCAGCGGCTTCATCACGTCCTGGGTGCAGGTGTGGATGTAGACGTCTGGACGGGCGGTGTGGAACGCCGAGAACTTCAGCTTGGTGGCAACCGGGAAACCCGAATCCCAGACGGAGTCGTACGGCATGCGTGCGATGTCTTTGTATGGGACGCCATTGCTGCTGAGGTCGGTCAGGATCGAATCCATCACGGCGTTGAAGCTGTCGTTACCCAGGTTACCGTCTGCGCCGCCAGTCATCCACAGGTTGGACAGTTCGCCCAAGAGGATGCCGCCGTCAGCAGGCCCTTCGATGATGAAGGTATGGTAAGGGTTGCCGTTGATGTCGGTGCCTGTCAGGAAGTTGAACAGGTTTACATCGGCGAATTCTTCAGTGGTGTAATCCGACTCGGCCGTAGCCAGTTGGGTCAGCAACGCCTGAATGTTCGTGTCGTAGAACGCGAACTTCTCGCACGGACCCCAGCCGGTGAAGGCTTGTGGGTTGTTGGCTTCGTAGTTCTTCTTGATAACCTTGCCGCCGTAGTACTCGGTGGAGGTCGCCAAGTCGATGGTGCCTTTCTTGAACGAGAAGTCCAGGTAAGGCTGGCTACGCAGCGTGCGCTGCAAGGTAGCGGTCGAAGACTTGTTGGCACGGTTCACGAACTGAACGCGGAACAGACGAGCGCCCAAGGCCTCGGCCAGATCTTCGTCAGCAGGTTGTTGCGACTTGGTCGACGGAGCGATCAGGCGCATGCCGATGTTGTTACCCTTCTCGCCTTCGAAGCGAGCCCGGCCGTCCCAGATTGGGATCTCTTTCGAGACCGCACCGTCAACGGTGGAAACCAGCAGACCTTCGGATTCCGAAGCAGCACCGAAGGTAGATTCACCTTCTGCGGTTTTGCTAACAGGTTTCCAACGCCATTGGGCGCGGTGGCCGGTGGCGGTT
>RCUJ01000625.1_pt1 | contig 20099 bp, 20 predicted proteins | sample 2166321 | NCBI WGS metagenome assembly RCUJ01 (sample SAMN09932808, study PRJNA488358) | compost metagenome | feature: garden; material: soil; isolation source: compost soil in an enriched community after 118 h of incubation | place: Germany: Experimental Botanical Garden Goettingen | collected... | reverse complement strand
GCCTGGCCGACCGGACGGGCGACGCCGTGTTCCTGGTGGTGCGCGAAGACGACGATTCCATCAGCTTGCATCGCGAGATCGGCAGCTACCCCGTACAGATTCTTGCCACCTACGCCGGCAAGCGCCAGCCGCTGGGCGTGGGCTCGGGCGGCATGGCCTTGCTGGCCGCGCTGCCGGATGACATGGCGCGCGGCATCGTGGAACGCAACTCGGGCCGGCTCGACGAGTACGGCGGCATGACGCCCCAGGAAATGTACCGGCTGATCGACAACACCCGCGCGCGCGGCTATTCGGTGGTGGGCAACCACGCCGTGCGCGGCGCGCTGGGCGTGGGCTGCGCGCTGCTGGACGCACACGGCTCGCCGCTGCTGGCGGTCAGCGTCACGGCCATCATCGACCGCATGCCGGCCCAGCGCCAGCGCGAAATCGCAGGCTGGATCAAGGCGGAATTGGCGCGGCTGGTCATGCAGGCCTGATCTCCCCCTGGCCAAATAAAAAACGGGCGCCTGGATAAACCGAGGCGCCCGCTTGCATTGAAGACCCAACGAAGGCGATCAGGCCGCCGCGTCGGCGTTGCCCGCCGTCTTGGGGTTCTGGATTTCGCGCAGCGGAATCGGCGGTTGGAAGCCGGCCGCTTCCAGCGACGTGCGAATCTGCTGGTACAGGCCCCAACGCAGGTCCCAGTACTTGCTGCTTTCGGCCCACACGCGCACGTTCACGATGACGCCGCTTTCCTTGTATTCGAACACCTTCACCTGCGGCGCCGGATCCTTCAGCGCATCCGCACGCGCGGCCACGATGTCGTTCAGCTTGGCCAGCACCGCTTCCAGATCGTCGCCATAGCGCACCGGCACCGGGATATCCAGACGGCGGGTTTTATTGCGGCTGTAGTTGATGATGGTGGCGTTCCACACCGTGCTGTTGGGCAGGGTCAGGTGGATACCATCCCCCTGGACCAGACGGGTCAGGAACAAACCGACCTCTTCCACCGTTCCTTCGGAGCCCGAGCTCAGGGCCACGTACTCACCGGCGCGGACGGGCCGCAGGATCAGCAGCATGATGCCGGCCGCGATATTTTGCAGCGTGCCTTGCAAGGCCAGGCCCACCGCCAGGCCGGCGGCGCCCAGCACCGCGATCAGGCTTGCCGTCTGCACGCCAAAGCGCGCCAGCACCGCGATCACCGTGAAGATACGCACCGCCCAGACGACCGTGCTGTAGAACATTGGCACGATGGTCGGATCGATCTTGCTGGAGCGCGTGGCGGCGCGACGAACCCAACTGCCCAGCAACGACGACACCCACCAACCGATGATCAGGATCAACAGGGCGACCAGCAAATTGATGCCCATCTCCACCAGCCTGGGGGCCCAGGCGTTGAATTCGTTCAAGGCGTCTTCCATGGAATCTCCAACAAAAATGACAACCGAAAACTGTATCAGATGGCGGATACGCGAAGGGGCGCGCCGCGGCCTGGCTATGTCAAGCTTTGTAAGCGATACGGCGGGTGCTTGTCAGCACGTTTTTCAGCCTGCTTGTCAGCCCGCTTGTCAGCCCGCTTGTCAGCTTGTTATCAAGCCGGAACGATGCGGAAATGATTGTCCCAAGACAGCTCGCGCGACGGCGGCAGCACGGGCGTTTCATGGCCCGCGGCATCGGTGCGCAGCATGGCGCCCAAACCGCTGCTGACCAGGAAGCCGGATTGCCGGGCGGGCGCCACGCCGCAACCGTCGGCCAATTGCGTCGTGCCCAGGCAGCGGCCGCTGGCCGCGTCCCAATAGATCACCTGCCCACCCACGGGGCTGGACGTGGCGATGATGCCGCCCGCCGCGTCCACCGTGACCGAGCCCACGTAGTTGCGCATGTTGCGCAGCGTCTCGGCCGGCCCTTCGAACAATTCCAGCGCGGCGCCTCGGCGATGCCGTCCCACCAGCGCGGGCCGGTCGGCGGCGGGCCCCATGTATTGGCAGCCGAACCACACGCAGCCATCGGCCGCCAGCGCCAGATGCCGGATCGACAAGCGATGCAGCGCGGGCGCCAGTTCCACCTTTTCCAGCAATTGGCCACTGGCCGCGTCGATGTAGGCCAGCGACGGCCGCATCGTATCCAGGTTGAGTTCCAGCTTGCCGTAGTCGGGATGCGTCAGGATGCCGCCGTTGGCCACGCAAAGCGTTTTGCCGTCGGGCATCAGCACGACCTCGTGCGGGCCGATGCCGCCTGAGTCGAATTCGCCGACGCGCCGCCATGCCCCGCCCGGCGAGGCATCGTAAATGCCCAGCACGCCGCGCCCGGCCTCGAAATCATTTTCCGTGGAGACCAGCAGCCGACCGCCATCCACGAACGCGCCATGGCCGAAGAAATGGCGTTCGTCGGGCACCGGCAGCGCCTGCGGCTCGCCGCCCTCGCGCAGCGAAAACGCCACGGCGAAAAACCCCGGTTGACGGCCGAACACCACGGCGCGCTGGCGAGCGGCATCAATGGCAAAGCTGTGGCCGCGCGCGGGCATCGGCACCACCAGGCGGTCGTGCCCGGCCTCGTCCAGCAGCACGGCTTCGTCACGCCCACCGCGCTTGCGCGCGCTTAGGTACAGCGGGCCGCCGTCGGCCGGCAACGCGGCCCGCGCGGCGGCGGGCGACAGGCCCAGCGCCACCGCCATCGACAAGAAGCGGCGGCGGTCAATCACCATCAAGCGCATTGAATCCGATGGTGACGCCCAGGGCGGGCGCCAGGTTCTGATCGACGATGTCCTTGGCGTTCTTGATGGTCAGGGAAGCCAGCACCAACAAGCGGCGGCCTTCTTCGGCTTGCAGCGCCGCGTCTAGGGGCACCGGCACGGCTTGCAGGGTTTGCGCGGCGGCCTGCAATTCGCCACGCACCGAGCTGTCCACCCACTCATCGCCCGCCGGCAAGGGATACGCGCCGGCCTGGTAGAACGCCTTCAGGCCGTCCAGGTTCGCGGCCACGAGGCGCGTGGACAGCTCGCTGCGCCAGAATGCCGCGCGCTTGGGCCGCGCGGCATCGGGCGATTCGCCCAGCACCGGCAAGATCTTCACGTCGCGCGCAAACTGCAGGCCGGTCGACAAGGCCTTCGTGGCTTCGGCCGCCACTTCCTGCGGATTACGGTACAGGTCGTTGCCCGGCTGCGGCTTGGCGAACTGGCGGCCGAAATCGCCCTGCGCGCTCCAGGCCTGCGCCACATCGCGCGATATCGTCGCGACGTTGGCGGCCACCGCGCGCGCATAGCCGCAAGCGTAGGGGAAGGTGGGCGCGCTGCTTTGCGTACTTTGCTTCAACAGCGCCGGGTCGCCGTACAACACATATTCCAACGCCGGCAGGCCTTGCACCGCCACGCTGCGGCCGGCCAGCGCGCCCGGTGCCAGCAAGGCTTCATCCTTGGCAGCAATCAGTTGCTGCACTTGCCGGGGCATCACGCCCCGCGTGTCGGGCCAGAAGGCCAGCCGCTCAAAGCGGTTGGCCTGCACCAGCGGCCCAAAGCGCAGAATCTCCACGCCCGACCAGGCCAGCGCCAACTGCGTGTAGGCCTCGCCCACACGCGCCGCGCCCGCCGCATCCGGCTTGGCGCACCAGCCGCCCAGCGCGCCGTCCAACGCGGCGGCGGCATCCGCCATCTTGCCCACGGCCGGACGGGCGTAATCACGCGCCAGCCGTTCGCCCAGGTCAGCCGGCAGGGTGGCCTGAGACCCGGCTTGCGTCTGGGCTTGCGCGCTCATCGGTACTGCCAAGGCGGCCGACAACGCCAACACAGCCGCTACAGCAGGCTTGAACACAGCAGGCTTGAATCGGGTCATTGCAGCGTATCGGGCCATCACGGCGTATCGGGCCATTTACAGCGACTCCAGGAAACGGATCAGATCGGCACGCTCTTCAGGCGTCATCGCCACCACGCGGTCGCGCGAGGGCTTGCCCGCGCCGCCATGCCACAGCACGGCTTCCAGCAAGGTGCGCGCGCGCCCGTCATGCAGCCAGGTGGCCGACGGGTTCACGGTCTTGGTCAGGCCAATGCCCCACAGCGGCGGCGTGCGCCACTCGCGGCCATTGGCCTGGCCGTCGGACACGCCATCGGCCAGGTCGTCGCCCATGTCGTGCACCAGCATGTCGGTGTAGGGCCAGATCAGTTGGAAGCGATGCTCCGGCTGTTTGGCGTTGCGGCTCGTCACGTACTTGGGTACGTGGCACGCCACACAGTTGGCGTCGTAGAACAGCTTCTTGCCCGCCAGCACGCGCGCGTCGTCCGCGTCGCGGCGCTGCGGCACGGCCAGGTTGGTGGAATAGATGGTGATGAAGTCCATCAGCTTGGCCGGCACTTCTTCCGGGCCGAAGCGCGGCTGCGCACCGTGCGGCATGTCCAGGCACTGCTTCTGCGCGGGCGTGCAATCGCCCGAATGCTTGGGGAACATCGGCGTGGACAAGCCCATGTCGTTGGAGAACGCCGCGGCGCTCTGCTGTTCGACGGTGGGTTGGCCGGCCTTCAAGTTGAAACGCCCCAACGCGCGCTTGCCGGTGCGCGCATCGGTCACCCAGTTGGGCTTGCCGACGATGCCGTCGCGCTTGTCCGCCCCCACGTTGGCCAGGATGTCGGCTTCGTGGATGGATTCCAGCAAACCCAGGCCGATCATGGGTGGCGCCAGGCGTGGCGAGATCTGCGTGTCGGCGCGCATCGGGCCGTAGCCGGGGTTCTCGATGCGGTAGGTGGGCTTCATCAGCGTGGCGGTTTCGCCGCCATTCAAGGCCACCGGAATGGGCTCGTATTCGATCTCCATGCGGCCTTCGGCGGGCAACCCCGCCACCGCAAAGTTCTGCAACTGCACGCCGTAGACGGGTTCGGGCAGTTCGGCGATTTCGCCCGGGGCCAACTTGGGGTGGCCACGGTCGGGGCCGTGCGGCACGGCCAGGCGCAACAGCAGCGCCACGGCGTCCGTGCGTTCCAAGGGATCGAACCCGGGCACCGTGCCGCGTCCGTCCTTGGTATGACAGGCCTGGCACGAGCGCGCGTTAAATAGCGGGCCCAGGCCATCGGAGGCCTGCGTCGAGGCAGGCGCCGACACCCAGTCCTTGCGGAACAGGCCATTGCCGACCTGAAATTCCTGGCGGCCCTCGAAGCTCATGTTGGCCGAGGGCTGGGAAAAGATATCGGCGTTGATCAGTTTGTTGGTGGTCGCGGCGCCCGCCTGCATGGTCTCAAAGGATTCGACCTTTGAAAAATCGCGCGTAGGCGCGGTGATGGCGGTGACGCGCTTTTGGTCTTCGGGCGTGAGGTCATCACGCCCGGCAGGCACTTCGGTTGCGGCGGCGGCGCCGGCGTGAGCCGACGCCGCCAGTACGGCGGCTAGTACGAGTTTCACTTGAATACGGCGTCAGGTTTGTCCAGGCTGTCGGAACCTTCGATGGCAACCTTGCCCAGTTCAAGCAGCGTGATCACGCGCTCCAGGCTGCGGGTTTGATCCACGAGGCGGTCAATGGCGGCCTGCACCACGGCGTTGCCTTCCTTGTTGCCATCCGCAATCATCTGGTCGTAGGTTTCGACCGTTTCAGCGCGGGTCTTCATGGCCTGCATGGCGGCCACGGTGGCATCCAGCTTGGCGCGCACTTCGGCATCCAGCTTCGGATCGCGAGCCTTGACCAGTTCGGACAAGCTTGCGCCCTTGACCTCTTTGCCGTCGATGCGGGTGTAGGTGCCCAGGTAGACGTTGCGGATGCCGATCTGGTCGTAGTAGTGCGAGTTGTGGGTGTTATCCGAGAAGCAGTCGTGCTCTTCCTCGGGGTCGTGCAGCATCAGGCCCAGCTTCATGCGTTCGCCGGCCAGTTCGCCGTACGACAGGCTGCCCAGACCGGTCAGCATGGCAATCAGCCCTGCCTTGGGATCTTCTTCGACGGCCTTGCGCGCGGCGCCGTCCTTCTTCCAGTTACCCACCATTTCTTCCAGGTCGGTCACCAGCAGATCCGTCACGGCCTTCAGGAATTCAATGCGGCGCTCGCAGTGGCCGCCCGTGCATTGCTTGGTGTCGAAATCGGTGTGCGGGCGGTTGCCCGAATGGCGCTCTTGCGGCGTGCCCTTGCGGTCGGCCGGCGCGGGGCCGGTGCCGTTCAGGTCCTGACCCCAAAGCAGGAATTCGATGGCGTGATAGCCCGTGGCCACGTTGGCCTCGTTGCCGTCGGCTTCGTGCAGTACTTCAGACAGCAGTTCCGGCGTGATCTTGCTGACGTCCACCGTCTTGCCGCCCACCGAGATCTTCGAATTGGCGATGACGTTGACGGCGTAGAAGGCGTTTTCGTCGTTTTCGGTACCGTACGAGGCGTCGACATAGTCGATCAGGCCTTCGTCCAGCGGCCAGGCGTTCACGCGGCCTTCCCAGTCGTCAACGATGGGGTTGCCGAATCGATACGCTTCGGTTTGCTGGTACGGCACGCGGGCCGCCAGCCAGGCTTCGCGCGCGGCCTTCAGCGTGTCGGGGCTGGGCTTGGCGATCAGCGCGTTGATGGCCGTGCGCAGCGTCTTGGCGGCGGTCAGCGAGTCTTCATAACCCGCCAGCGCCAAGTCCGAATAGGTGGCGACCACGGCGCGAGGCTCTGCCGCCGCGTGGGCCGTTCCCCCGAATACCGCTGCGGCCAACACCGCTCCCAACAACAACTTGCGCATCGACTTTCTCCCGTGACTCGAACGGTGTCCGCCCCCGCGGCGGGCCATTCCGACTTCAGTTTTGAGGATGCGAGTGTAAACAATTTTCGTTTGATATTCAGCCCAAAGTCAGATACCTGACACTTTTTTGAACGGTTTTCCCGATGAAATCCGCGCAATATCAAGGGCTCGCCGGTACTATCCGGCAATCTCTCTCCCCTCTCGTTATCCATGGAACTTCGACAACTCCGCTATTTCGTCCGGGTGGCCGAACTGGGCAGCATCGGCCGCGCGGCGCGTGATCTGGGCGTGGTTGCTTCGGCCCTGAGCCAGCAGATCAGCCGGCTGGAAAGCGAGCTGGCGACGCGGCTGCTGATGCGCACGCACACCGGGGTTGTGGCCACCGCCGCCGGCACCGCCTTCTTGCGCCAGGCCCGCTTGACGCTGCGGCACGCGGACAACGCCGTGGCCGCCGCGCGCGAGGCCCGGCTGGCCGGCATGGTCAGCGTGGGCTTTGCGCCCACCACCGCATCACTGCTGGCCAAACCGTTCTATGCCGCCATGGCCGAACGCTATCCCAACGTGCGGCTACATCTGGTGGAAGGCCTGTCGGGCAACCTGGGCGAACAGCTTGGCAGCCGCCGCCTGGACCTGGCCGTGCTGTTTCAGAACGACAGCGGCCAGGGGCGCAGCGCCATCCCCGTGCTGGATGAACGATTGTTCCTGTTGGCCCGGCGCGGTATGTACGCACTGACCGATGGCGAGCCCACCACCATTGCCGAATTGGCGGGCCTGCCGCTGGCGGTGACCAGCAAGGCGCACGGCCTGCGCGCCTGGGTCGAGGCCGCCTTCGAACGCGCGGGCATCGAACCCTGGATCGCGGTCGAGGTAGACGGCCTGACGACCTTGATGGACCTGGTGCAGGCCAACCCCATCGCCACCATCCAGCCCGGCGCGGCGGTCGCGCGGGCCGAGGCGGGCCTCTTGAACATGCACCCCATCGACGACCCGTTCCTGTATCGGCGCAACGCCGTCTACTGCATCGACGAAGAGGAATTGTCGCCGGCCGCGCTGGCCGCCCGCGTGGTGCTGGTGGACGTGATGCGCGCGCAAGTGCGCCATGGCGCCTGGCCCGGCGCCACCCTTCTGGATTCGTGATGCCCCCATGCCGGGCGCATGGCTAGGCCGAGACCAGTCACACGGATAAAGTGGGTTCATGGACGCTGCGGCATCGTGCCTCGGCCAAGGACCTTCTCGATATCCGATGACGACTGACAACCGACGCCCGGGCTCGCTCCCTGGGGTGCTCTCTATTCCTTCGATGCGGCCGCATTGTTCCGAACAGGAATGGCAGGCCCGCGTCGACCTCGCCGCCTGTTACCGGCTGGTCGAACACTACGGCATGGCCGACATGATGGCCAACCACATCTCGTCGCGCGTGCCGGGCGAAGACAACGCCTTCCTGATCAACCCCTACGGGATGATGTACGAAGAGATCACGGCGTCCAGCCTGATCAAGGTGGACCTGGACGGCACCATCCTGGCCAAGCCCGACTTCGGCGACCTGGACTACGGCATCAACAAGGCCGGCTATGTGATCCACAGCGCCGTGCACGCCGCGCGCCATGACGTGGACTGCGTGATTCACACGCATAGCTGGGCGTCCATGGCCGTGGCCTCGCTGGACTGCGGCCTGCTGCCGCTGACACAGACCGCCATGCGCTTTCTGAAGATCGGCTATCACGACTACGAAGGCGTGGTGCTGGACCTGCAAGAGCAGGAATCGCTCTTGCGCGACCTGGGCCAGGGCGAGGCGCTGATCCTGCGCAACCACGGCGCGCTGACGGTGGGCCGCACGGTGGGCGAGGCCTTCAACTGGATGCACCGGCTGGAACTGGCCTGCCGCGCGCAACTGGCGGCCATGGCCACGGGCTCGCCCCTGCGCGCGGTCAGCCCCGCCGTGCTGGAAGAAACCTGGAACAACTATCAACCCGGCACGCGGCGCCCTTACGGCGTCATGGAATGGCCGGCCCTGCTGCGCAAGCTGGACCGCATGGACCCGAGCTTCCGGAGCTGATTGACCGGCTGACTGAAACCCCCTTTTAGAAAGCGCTGGCCGACGTGGCGGCACGGCGCTGACACCGCCAACACAACAACCACGAACGGAGACAACATGAACACTGCCCGAGCCCTGCTCGCCGCCGCAGCGACGGCCTGCGCCTGTACCTCTCTGTCCGTGGCTGCCGCGGACTACCCCGACAAACCCGTCAAGGTCATCGTCGCATTCACCGCCGGCGGCACCACCGACACCCTGACGCGCAGCGTCTCCAATACCTTGGCCAAGCAGTTGGGCCAGCCCTTCGTCGTGGAAAACAAGCCCGGCGCCGGTGGCAATATCGGCACGGAATTCGTGGTGCGCGCCGCCCCCGACGGGCACACACTGATCGTCAATTCCGTGGGTCCCATCGCCGTCAATGCCTCGCTGGCCAAGCTGCCCTTCGATCCGCTGACCGACCTGGTTCCCATGGTGCAGATCGCCACGGTGCCCAACGTGCTGGTGGTGCCCCCGTCGTCGCCCGCCAAGGACATCAAGGGCTTTCTGCAGTACGTGAAAACCGCCAAGCAACTGAACTACAGCTCGACCGGAGTGGGCACGTCATCACACTTGGCCAGCTACATGCTGATGGACCAGTTGGGGGTTGAAGCCACGCACGTGCCGTACAAGGGCGCGGACGCGGTCAACGACCTGTTGGCCGGACGTATCGATTTCATGTTCGCCACCATTCCGTCGGTGATCGGGCAGATACGCGCGGGCAAGCTTCGGCCATTGGCGGTCAGCACGCTGCAACGCTCGGCCACCTTGCCCGACCTTCCCACCATTGCCGAATCCGGCTACGCGGGTTTTGACGCCGGATCGTGGTTTGGCTTCTTCGCGCCCAAGGGCACGCCGCCCACAGTCGTGGCGACCATCAACCGCGAAGTCAACGCCGCGCTGCCGGGCCTGCACAAGCAAATGTTGAATGAAGGCGCCGAACCCGTGGGCGGCACGCCGGCGCAGTTCTCTACCTTCATCAAGCAGGAACACGACAAATGGGCGGCGCTGGTACGCAAGTTCCAACCCAACCCCAACTGAGCCCCTGACGCTTAGCCCCTGACGCTTAGCCCCTGACGCCAAACCCCTATGCCGCAAGAAGAGATCCGCATCCTGTGTTCACCGGCCGAGGCGGACACACTGCGCCAAGCGCTGCCCGCCGGCGACGGGCGGCGCTTCACGCTGTGCCATCCGCAAGCCGGCCAGCCCTGCGATGCGCAGGTAGCTTTTGTGTCTCGCGACATCACGGGTGAATCGACCAAGTTCCAGATCACGCCCGACACGGCGTTGTATTACGACGCCATGCGCGATGCGCCCGCGCTGCAATGGGTGCACGTGCATTCGGCCGGCGCTGACCGCGAGATCTATCAGCACCTGCACGCGCGCGGCGTGGCCATCACCACGTCGCAAGGCGCGACCGACGCCGTGGTGGCGCAAACCGCCATCGGCGGTGTGTTGGCCTTGGCGCGCCGCCTGCCCTTGCTGGCGGCCGACCAACGCGCGCGCGCATGGCGACCGCTGTTGGGCGCGCGCACGCCGCGCGACCTGGCGGGCCAGCACGCGGTGGTGGTGGGCTGGGGCGCCATCGGCCAGCGCATCGGCGCCTTGCTGGGCGCGCTGGGCCTGACGCTCACCGTGGTGCGCCATTCCGCCACGCCCGTGCCCGAGGCGCGCCACACCGCTACGTATGACGAACTGGCCGGGCTGTTGCCCCAGGCAGACTGGCTGGTGCTGGCCTGTCCGCTGACATCGGCCACGCGCGGCTTGGTCGACCGCCGCGCGCTGGCCGCCCTGCCCGCGCATGCATCGGTCATCAACGTGGCGCGCGGCCATGTCATCGACGAGCCCGCGCTGATCGAGGCGCTGTCGGCGGGCCGGCTGGGTGGTGCGTTCCTGGACGTCTTCCAACAAGAGCCGCTACCGCCGGAATCCCCGCTATGGAGCCTGGACAATGTCATCGTCACGCCGCACAGCGCTGGCTTTTCAGATGGCAACAGCGCCCGGGTTCGCGCGCTGTTCCTGAACAACCTGCAACGCTGGGCGGGTGGCGAGCCGCTGACGAACCGGCTGGTGGGCTGATTGATTGGCTGATTGGTTAGCTGATTGGTTAGCGAAGTGGCTGGCTGAGCGGCCAGCCACGCTCGGCACGATACGTCCCCTTAAATGGTGCGCCATGCACCAAAATGGTTCACGCCAGGCACCAGCCCGAGGCCCGCACGGCCACTACCTCGGTGGAAACCCCAGAAGAAGCCCCAGCAGGAACCGCACGCGCAAACCTGGCACGGGTTTTGCTTGATGACTGGTATGCAAGCTTGTCTACAAGACAGGCCTCAGACCCAAATCAATGCAAGCCCTCCAGGAGCCCTCATGATCAACCGCAATGCGCCCTTCGCTTTCAACGCCACCCGCCGCCGCCTGATCCAGGGCGCCGCCATGGGCGCCGCGACGCTGGCCGCGCCCGCGCTGGTGCGCGCGCAGTCGGGTCCCGTGATCCGTATCGGCTTCTGGCCCGTTGCCGCCGGCCTGCCGTTCTACGCCGCGGTTGAAAAAGGCTATTTCAAGGAAGCCGGCCTGAATGTCGAACCGCTGAAGTTCGCGGGCGCGCAGCAGGTCATGGAAGCCATGCTGGCCGGCCGCGCGGACGGCAGCGCCAACGGCACGGGCTCGGCCAACCTGGCCATCGGCGAAATCGCCTCGCCCGGCCTGTTCAAGATTTTTGCGTCCAACCCCAGCAACGTGAAGAACGTGCTGGATGAGTTCATCGTCGCGAAAGACAGTCCCATCAAATCCATAGCAGACCTCAAGGGGAAAAAGGTCGGATCTGGACCCGGCATCCAGAACGCCACGCTGGCCAAAGCAGTACTGGAGCGCGCCGGCGCAACCGGAGCAACCGTGGTCGAGTTGGCGATCAGCCAGCACGTGGCCGCGGTTGCCGCCGGCCAGTTGGATGCGTGCTACACGCTGGAGCCCACGGGCACGGTGGGCCGCCTGAACGGCACCACCCGCGTGCTGGAAACCGGCGTGATCGCCAAGTACGTGCTGGGCGATCCCATGGCGCCGTGGTTCGGCGGGTCGGCCTCGCTGACCACCGCCTTCCTGAAAAAGCATCCGGAAGAAAGCAAGAAATTCATCGCGGCCTATGCGCGCGGCATTGAACTGATCCGCACCAAACCGGCCGAGGCGCGCCCCTTCATGAAGGGCTACACCGCCATCGAAGGCCCCATGACCGAAGAAGTGCCGCTGGCCGCCTACACGCTCTACAACGAGTTCACGGCAAGCGACATCCAGTACTTCCAGAAATTCTTCGACCTGTTCACCGAAAAGGGCATCTTCGCGCAGAAGGTCGACGTGTCGTCCATGCTTTACAAGGGCTGATCCATGACAGCAACAACGTCTGCAACGCCCGCCGCCGCCACAAGCGGGGCCGCCCCTGCAAAGTCGCCGCCGCGCAAATTCGATGCGTCGCGCTTCCTGCCGCTGATCGGCCCGCTGGCGCTCTTCATCATCTGGGACCTGGTCGTGCGCCTGCAACTGGTCAGCCCCGTGCTGTTGCCCACCCCCAGCGCCACCATCGTGGCCTTGGTGAAGGGCCTGGCGGGCGGCCCGCTGCTGTGGGACTTCCTGTCGTCCCTGAACCGCACACTGCAAGCCTTCGTCATTGCCGGCGTTATCGGCGTGCCGCTGGGCGTGCTCTTGGGCAGCAACGAAAAGGCGTATCGCAGCGTGGAGTTCCTGGTGGACTTCTTCCGCTCCACGCCGTCGTCCGCGCTGATCCCGCTGTTCCTGATGATCTTCGGCGTCACCGACATGAACAAGATCGCCATCGCGGCGTTTGCGGCCGTGCTGGTGATTCTGTTCAACAGCGCCTATGGCGTCATCAACGCGCGCAAGCAGCGCGTGATGGCGGCCCGCGTGATGGGTGCATCGCGCTGGCAGATCTTCAAGGACGTGCTGATCTGGGAAAGCCTGCAACCCACGTTCGTGGGCTTGCGCAGCGGCGTGTCGATGGCGCTGGTGATCGTGATCGTGGCCGAGATGTTCATCGGGTCCGACAGCGGCCTGGGCAACCGCATCATCAACGCGCAGCAGGTGCTGAACGTGCGCGAGATGTATGCGGCGATCCTGGCGGCCGGCGCCCTGGGTTATGTGCTGAACATTATTTTTCTTGTGCTGGAAAAGCGCGTGGTCCATTGGAGCGGCCGATAAATGTCCACCGTCATCAACCCCATCATCGCCCCCGCCCCCGCCGCCGCGCCGTTCGCGCCCGGCCCCTTGGGCACGCACATCACCATCCGTGGCCTGACCAAGTATTTCGCGGGCTGGCCGCTGTATGAAGACTTCAACCTGGACATCCCCAAGGGCAAGATCGTCTCGGTGTTCGGCCCCAACGGCTGCGGCAAATCCACGCTGATCAACATGATTGCCGGGCTGATCCCCATCGATTCGGGCGAGATCCTGTTCGACGGAAAATCGCTGGCGCAGACCAAGATCGGCTATGTCTTCCAGAACTACCGCGAAGCCATGTTCCCGTGGCTGCGCACCATCGACAACATCGCCTACCCGCTGCGCCTGGAAGGCCGCAGCAAGGCCGAAGTGGATGCCCGCGTGGAAGAACTGGTGGCGTCGTTCGACGTCAAGTTCGACCTGAAGCGCTATCCGTATGAACTGTCCGGCGGGCAGCAGCAGACGGCATCCATCATGCGCGCCCTGGCGCCCGGACCCGAGGTGCTGTTCCTGGACGAACCGTTTTCGGCGCTGGACTTCGAGATGACGCTGTTCATCCGCGAAAAGCTGCAAGAGGTGTTCCTGCAGACCGGCACGACGATGTTGTTGGTGTCGCATGACCTGGAAGAAGCCGTGTACCTGGCCGACCAGGTGCTGCTCTTGACCAAGCGGCCCACGCGCGTGGCTGAAATTCTGGACTACACCGACGCCCGCCCGCGCACAGTGGAAACCTTGTCCGAACCCAGCTTCATCCAGATGAAGAAACTGAGCCTGGAAATTTTCCAGCGCGAAGTGCGCAGGTAAGCAACGTAAGTAAGCAACGCAAGTAAGCAACACAGGTAAGTCAACACAGCGTCTATCGGGAGCCTCCGCCATGACCCAGGAAACCATCGATCAATACGTGCGCAGCGCCTTGGCGCTGTCGGGCTATGCCTTGCGCGAATCCACCACGGCGGAAGTCGTGCAGCAGTTCGCGCGCATCCACGACATTGCGGCAAGCTTTGTGGACGAGCCGCTGCCCGTGGAGCTGGAATCCGCATCGGTGTTCCGTCCATGAGCGGCCCCGCCACCGACATCGCCCGCCAGATTGCCAGCGGCGAGCGCAGCGCCGTCGCGGTGCTGGACGCCACCTTGGCGCGCATCCGCGAACGCGACGCCCGCTACAACTGCTTTACCGCCATCACCGAAGCCCGCGCGCGCCAGGAAGCCGCCGCCATCGATGCGCGCCGCGCGCGGGGCGAAGCGCTGCCGCCGCTGGCCGGCGTGCCCTACGCGGTCAAGAACCTGTTCGACATCGCCGACGAAGTCACGTTGGCGGGGGGCCGCGTCAATGCGGCGAATCCGCCCGCCCGCCACGACGCCCGTCTGGTCACGCGCATGCGCGAGGCCGGCGCGGTACTGGTCGGCGCCTTGAACATGGACGAACACGCTTACGGCTTCACCACCGAAAACACGCACTACGGCCCCTGCCACAACCCGCATGACGTCACCCGCATCGCGGGCGGCTCATCCGGTGGTAGCGCGGCCGCCGTCGCGGGCGGACTCGTGCCGCTGACCTTGGGGTCCGACACCAACGGGTCCATTCGCGTACCGGCGTCCCTGTGCGGCGTCTTTGGCTTGAAGCCGACCTATGGCCGCCTGCCCCGCACCGGTTCGTTTCCGTTTGTGGGCAGCCTGGATCACCTGGGGCCGTTCGCGGCCAGCGCCAGCGACCTGGCCGCCGCCTACGATGCGCTGCAAGGGCCGGACGCCGACGATGCCGCCTGCGCGCAGCACGCCGCCGAACCCGTGCTGCCCGCGCTTGCGGCCGGCGCGCGCAAGCTGCGCGTGGCCGTCCTGGGCGGCTACTTCGCCGATTGGGCCGGCCCCGCCGCGCGCCGCGCCGTCGAGATCGCCGCGCGCGCCCTGGACGCCACGGCCATCGTCGAACTGCCCGGCGCGACGCAAGCGCGCGCCGCCGCCTTCATCATCACGGCGGCCGAAGGCGGGGCCTTGCATCGGCGCAAGCTGGTGACGCACTACGACTACTACGAACCCTATTCCCGCGACCGCCTCGTGGCCGGCAGCCTGGTGCCCGCGGCCTGGGTGCAGCAGGCGCAACGCATCCGCCACCGCGTCTACCGCGAGGCCTTGGCGCTGTTCGACCAGTACGACGTGCTGATCGCGCCCGCCACGCCCGTATCCGCCACGCCCATCGGCACCGACTGGCTGACGCTGGCGGGCAAGGAACTGCCGGCGCGCGCCAGCATGGGGCTGTTGACGCAGCCCATCTCGTGCATCGGCCTGCCCGTGTGCACCGCGCCCACCTGGCCCGAGGCCGAGCAGGACGGCCACCTGCCGCTGGGCGTGCAACTGATCGGCGCGCCCTGGCGCGAGGCCGATTGCCTGGCCGCCGCCTACGCGCTGGAACAGGCCGGCGCGGCGAGCGTACGGCCCGTCTGATCGATTAATCGCCCCGCCCCCGACAACGCCCGATCGCCCCGAATCCTTTCGCAATCAAGGCCCCGTTATGGAAACTGCTTTCGCTGCCATCGACATGCCGCGCACCCTGGCCGACACGGCCTACGGCGCTTTGAAACGCGACATCCTGGACTTCCGGCTGGCGCCGGGCGACCGCTTCACTGAAACCGAAATCGCGGAACGGCTACAGGTCAGCCGCACGCCCGTGCGCGAAGCGCTGTTCCGGCTGGAGCGTGAAGGCTATCTGGAAGTACGGCAGCGCAACGGCTGGCTGGTCAAGCCGCTGGACTTCAACACGCTGGACCACTTCTACGAACTGCGCAGCGTGCTGGAAACCGCTGCGGTCCAGACCTTGTGCGCGCCGCAACAACTGCCCGATCCGCTACGCGCGCTGCAAGCGCTGGCGGACACGTGGCTGGTCAGCCCAAGCGAACGCTCCAACGATGGCGAATGGCTGGCCGACCTGGACGAACGCTTCCATATCGACTTGGTGGCAGCCGCCGGCAACCCGGAAATATCGCGCGTGCATCGCGCCGCCACCGAGCGCATCCGCATCGTGCGCCGGCTGGACTTCACGCTGCAGGACCGCATCGACAATACCTACGAGGAACATGGCGCGATCTTGCGCGCGGTGCTGGCGCATGACGGCGCCAGCGCCACGCAACTGCTGCAAGCGCATATCCATGACAGCCAGACCGCGGTGCGCAAGATCACGCTGCACCGCCTGTACTCCACGCGGCATGCCAAGGCGGCATGAATGCGTGGCGATGCCGGAGGCCGGGGTTCATGCCCCGGGTTCATGCCCGGGTTCATGCCCGGCTTGATCGCACCGGGGTTGATGGTTCACCGCCCGCGGTCACCCCGCCCGCAGCCAGCGCTGCAACACACGCGAAATGACCGGGATGCAGATGAACACCATGATGGGCGTCAATATCACACTCGTGATCAGCACGCGCCAGAACACCGGCATCATGTTCAAGTGCTCGCTGACCAGAATCGAAAACACCAGCAGCACCGGAAAGTAAGCCAGCCAGATGCTCACGGCCTGCTTCCAGCGCGGCGGCGCGCTGGCCGCCTTCGGCGCGAACCAGCCGTCGGTGCCGCTGACGCGGTGCTCATGGCTCGCGCGCACCAGGTTCGCACCGCGTTCCAGCCACATGCGACGCGGCAAGGACTTTTCCCAGCGCAACAGGCTGGCCTCGTCCGTAAAGCGCAGCACAATCTGGTATTGATCCCCGCCCTCGGGCGGTTGCAACACGCCCGACCCCAAGAAGCCGGGGAACCCCGCCGCCAAAATTTCGCCCTGGCGCATCCAGGACAGAAAATCGCTATAGCGTTCGGGCGCGATGTGACGGGTGACCAGCATGGTGACCGGGGCGGAAACAGCGGAACTGGACATGACGGAACTCCTGAGCAACGGTGCAGCTTGTTATGCAGTGTTAACCCTAGCAATCCCCGTGCCAGCCTTGCGGCGCAGCATTTCCCTGGCGTGAATGACCGCACGGCGTCATGTCCGGAATTTTGCGCACCGCAGCACACACCATATTGGTGATTACCCCTACTTAACGCACCATGTCGGTGCATTCGGAGAAAGCTCATGGACATCAACATGCCCGACGTCGTCGCCGAGGTCACCACCGCCTTCGAGCGCTACGAAACGGCGTTGGTCACGAATGACGTCGAGGAACTGGACGCGCTGTTCTGGAACAGCCCCCACACGCTGCGCTACGGCGCCAGTGAAAATCTCTACGGCTATGACGCCATCCGCGAATTCCGCGCGGGGCGTTCGCCGCAAGGATTGGCCCGCCGCGTCCTGCGCACCGCCATCACCACCTACGGCAACGACTTCGCCACCACCAACATTGAATTCCAGCGTGAAGGCAGCGACCGCATCGGCCGCCAAAGCCAGACGTGGATGCGCACGCCCGCGGGATGGCGCGTGGTGTCGGCGCACGTCAGCCTGATGGCATGACGGATTGAATGACACATCTCGCATCAAGACTTCACGCGCTTGATGATTGAGCGCATCGCGCGCCAGGTCTACACTGACCCTTCCTTTTCCCCGTCGGAGAGTTCGCCCATGAGCACATACAAGATTGCGGTTTTTGTCGGCAGCCTGCGCGCCGCCTCGATCAATTTGCGATTGGCCCGAGCGCTGGAAAAGCTGGTTCCCGCAGACTTCAAATTCGAGTATGTGAGCCTGGGCGACATTCCCCTGTACAACCAGGACAACGAAAACAACCTGCCCGCCCCCGCCGCCAAGCTCAAGCAGCAGATCGCCGACGCGCAAGGCATTCTTTTCGTATCGCCCGAGCACAACCGCTCGGTGCCCACCGCCATCAAGAACGCCATCGATTGGGGCTCGCGCCCGTGGGGCCAGAACTCCTGGGCCGGCAAGGCCGTCGGCATCGTGGGCGCTTCCCCCAGCGCCGCCGGCACCGCGCTGATGCAACAACACCTGCGCAACATCCTGGCCGCCGAAGGCGCCAACGCGCTGACCACGCCGGAAGTCTTCCTGCAGTATTCCGATGGCCTGGTCGACGACCAATACACCATCACCAATGAAGGCACGCGCAAGTTCCTGCAAGGCTGGGTCGACCGCTACGTCGACTGGGTCAAGAAGATGAGCACCTGATTGTGAAGCGCTGATCGCCGCCGCTGCCGGCAGGGCTCAGCCCGCCGGCGCCGATCGCCCGATCTACCTCCGGGCGATCAAGCCCCCCGATACGTCGGGGGGCTTTTTTATATTGGGCCTTCCTGAAACTTATCCCCGCCATCTGTGGAGAAGGCTGAGGACAGTCTTGGGGCACAGTCAAAATCTCCTGTCCCGCCAAGCACTTGCGTGTGCTGATCAAACAATGCGCAATCGTTCTTTTGGATGAGATTCGGCGGACTTATCCCCGAAAAGGCTGGATGTCCGACCAGCAGTTGCCGATGCGGCGACGCGCTTGCTTATTTGTCCCAGCATTCTGTGGAAAAGCATGAGGACAGTTTGAGGGCAGGTACGAAAACGCCATTGATATCAAGCACCTGCGGGGGGTGGTCAATAATGGCCCAACGGTGCCTCTCTAGGCGCCAAGTTGTCCCCGCCAAATGTGGATAAGGCTGAGGACAGTATGCAGGTAGTCGCTAAAAACGCTTGCAGGGCAAGGACTTGCCCCTGGCGAGCAATAAACGCTCAGCGGCGTATCCCGCCCGACTTAGCCGCAACGGGCGCGGCACGTTGGGGATAAGCGAGCAGGCTTGTCCCCATGGAATGTGGACAAGCCTATGAACAGTCGGATAACAAGCCCAAAAACTTCTTATCCGACAAGCACTTGGAAGTGCTGCTCAAAGAAAGACCAGCCGAGGAATTACTCGTCGCCTTCCAGGCGCATGCCGATCTTCAAACCGACCTGCCAGTGGGCCACCTTGCCGTCCTTGATGTGGCCACGCACTTCGGTGACTTCAAACCAATCCAGGTTGCGCAGCGTTTCGGATGCGCGCTCAATCGCCTTGGCGATGGCGTCATCGGTTGAGGTGGTGGAAGAGCCCACCAGTTCGATTTGCTTGTAGACATGATTCGACATAGCTCGTCTCCGCTAAGGGGGTGAGTCGTGAACTGTCCGGTCTGCACGCGATGTTCCGGCGCTTACGACCGGCAATCCATTCGAATACACAGGATACCGCCGCGGCGCTATTGGGGTGTTACTAGTTTCGTCGCGATTAAGCCGCGTCGAACTGCCGAAAGCGTTCTTGCAGGAACTCCCGCATGCGCTTGACGGCGGGCGACAGCAGCATGCGGTGGACGCATAGGAGGTACAGCGGCGAGGGCTCGGTGACGTAGTTGGGCAAGAGCGCAACCAGGCGTCCGGCGCGCAGATCGGCCAGCACGTCGTAGCGTGACTTGTACGCCACGCCATGCCCGGCCAGCGCCCAGCGGCGCACCAGATCTCCGTCGTCGCCGACGCGGTCGCCCTTGACCGGCACCGTCGTCGCCGTGCCCTCGTGTTCGAAAGCCCAACGGTCGTGCAGCGTCTCGCCCAGCACGAACGACAGGCAGTTGTGCCGACGCAAATCGGCTGGGGTCTGGGGCACGCCGTGACGCGCCAGGTACGCGGGCGACGCGCACACGACGCGGCGGTTGTGTTCGGCCAGCGGCAGCGCCACCAGGGCAGAGTCATTCGGGGTGCCGTAGCGGATCGCGATGTCCACGGGCTGGCGGTACAGGTCGGCCAGGCGGTCGCTGATGCGTACCTGGAAGCTCACGCGGGGATACTGGGTTTGGAAATCATCCAGCCAGGGCAGCAGCACGTGACGCCCCAGGTCTGAGGGGATGGACACCGACAGCGTGCCGGATATGGCGGTCTTGTCGCGCGCCATGGCGTTCTTGCCGGCCTCTAGCGTGGCGATGGCTGAACGGGCGTATTCCAGATAGCGCTCGCCGTCCGTGGTCAGCCGCAGGCTGCGCGTGGAGCGCACGAACAGGCGCGCGTCCAAGGTCTGTTCCAGGCGCTTGAGCGCGGCGCTGGCTACCGCTGGCGACACGTCGAGTTCGCGCGCGGCACCCGAGAAACTGCCGTGATCGGCCGACGCCACAAAGATCCGTAAGTCCTCAAACCGCACCATACCTGGCCTATTTTCAAAAAAATATTGAAACTGAGTGCGATGCTAGCCGGTTTTTCATCGGTGCGGACTGGGTAATGATGG
>RCUJ01000622.1_pt1 | contig 20134 bp, 22 predicted proteins | sample 2166321 | NCBI WGS metagenome assembly RCUJ01 (sample SAMN09932808, study PRJNA488358) | compost metagenome | feature: garden; material: soil; isolation source: compost soil in an enriched community after 118 h of incubation | place: Germany: Experimental Botanical Garden Goettingen | collected... | reverse complement strand
GCGACCCCCGGCGTGACAGGCCGGTATTCTAACCGACTGAACTACCGCTGCGCGTAACTCCCAAAGCGAGTTGGTGGGTGATGACGGGATCGAACCGCCGACCCTCTGCTTGTAAGGCAGATGCTCTCCCAGCTGAGCTAATCACCCTTCACTCTCGAAGTGGGGCGCATTCTAGACAGCCGACCCCACCTTGGCAAGCACTGATTTAAAAATTTTTTATCGACGTGCCAAAGGCTTACACAGGGTTGGCCTGAGACGCCGAGGAAGGGAATAATGCGCGCCTTGCGTCGACGGGAATGCCGCGAGAAGCTCCCTGAACCATAAGCCTCTCACGGCATTCCCGCCTCCCTCACCCGTCGCTGCGCGCCACCTTCTTCCAGAGGGAGAAGGACATCAGGATGGCGTCGCTTCGCGACTTTCACGCTTATGGAGAATCACCCCCTCATGTGGTTTCGCAACCTGCTGGTTTATCGCCTCACCCAAAACGTCCCCTTCGATCTCGAGGCACTCGAAGCCGCACTGGCCGCCAAACCGGCGCGCCCCTGCGCCAGCCAGGAATTGACCACCTACGGCTTCGTCGCCCCCTTCGGCAAAGGCGGCGATGCGCCACTGGTGCATGCCAGCGGCGATTTCCTGCTGATCGCGGCGCGCAAGGAGGAGCGCATCCTGCCGGGCAGCGTGGTGCGCGATGCCCTGAAGGAGAAAGTCGACGAGATCGAAGCCGAGCAGATGCGCAAGGTCTACAAGAAGGAACGCGACCAGCTCAAGGACGACATCGTGCAGACTTTCCTGCCACGGGCCTTTATCCGCAAGTCGGCAACCTTCGCCGCCATCGCGCCGAAACAAGGCCTGATTCTGGTCGACGCCTCCAGCCCGAAGCGTGCGGAAGACCTGCTCTCCACCCTGCGTGAAGCCATCGGCTCGCTGCCGGTACGTCCACTGACGGTGAAGATTGCTCCCGGCGCCACCATGACCGAATGGGTCAAGACCCAGAAAGCCGCCGACGACTTCCATGTGCTCGACGAATGCGAGTTGCGCGACACCCACGAAGACGGCGGCGTGGTGCGCTGCAAACGCCAGGATCTGACCGGCGACGAGATCCAATTGCACATGACCTCGGGCAAACAGGTCACCCAATTGGCGCTGGCCTGGCAGGACAAGCTGTCGTTCATGCTCGACGACAAACTGGTGATCAAGCGCCTGCGCTTCGAGGATCTGCTGCAGGATCAGGCCGAACAGGATGGCGGCGACGACGCTCTCGGCCAACAGGACGCCAGCTTCACCCTGATGATGCTGACCTTCGTCGACTTCCTCCCGGCGCTGTTCGAAGCCCTGGGCGGCGAAGAGACGCCACAGGGCATCTAAGCCTCAACCAAGGCTGCTCACGACGCGCGCGACCATGAACAATGCACTGCCCGCGCACGCCCTCATCGCCCTGAGCCGCTTGATCGGCAACAGTTTCACCCTTTGGGTGCTGCTGTTCGCCGTACTGGCGTTTTATCTGCCCAGCGGCTTCCTGCCGCTGACCACCTGGATTGCGCCCCTGCTCGGCTGATCATGTTCGGCATGGGCCTAATCCTAAAAGGCAACGATTCCTGTGAGGTCGCGCGCCGCTCACTGCGCGTGCCGATCGGCGTGCTGGCGCAGCTTGTCATCAAGTCGGCTCCTGCCAGGCTGTTGTGTAGATGGCTTGAGCTATCAGCGGAAATCACCGCCGGAACACTTCTGCTCGACTGCTATCCCGGGGGCACCGCTTCCAACGTGATGACCTGGTTCGTCGGTGGCGACGTCGTCCTGTCGGTATCGATCACCGCGGTGACCACCCTGCTCTCCCCACTGATCACCCCCGACACCAATCTGGCTGCTGGCTTCGGCATGGCTGCCAGCATCCTTATCGGCGATGTTCGTCTCGATCCTCAAGGTAGTGCTGCTGCCGATCATCCTCGGCCTGATCGTGCAGCGCCCGCTCGGCGAACGGATGAAGTTGGCGATGGACGTGCTGCCGCTGATCCCGGTGGCGAGCATCGTCGCCATGGCGGCCGCCGCCAGCCAGGCAAAGATCGCCGAACCCGACGTACTGATCATGGCCGTGGTGATTCCGCACAACGACATAGGTCTGGCCATCGGTTACTTCGCTGGGCGCGTTGTTGCTATACCGCTGGCGCAACGCAAGACCCTGTCCATTGAGGTCGGCATGCAGAGCCCCGGACTCGGTGCCGCTCTGACCAGCGCGCACTTCTCGCCGCCGGCCGCAATGCCCAGCGCGCTGTTCCGCGCATGGCACAACCTATCCGGCCCACTGCTGGCAACGCTGTATCGTCGGACGGGTCAGGATTATGGGAAAACCTAGAAATAAACCAACCACTTCCGTTGATCCGCTGCTACTTGCCTAGCCTCGTGAACCGTGCAAAATAGCGCACAATACGAGGACGACCTCAGCACTCTTCGAGTGACCCAATCCAGGGGACGACCCCTACCCTTGTCGTTCCTGCTGAAGGTCACCATGTCCTGGATCATTCTGCTTTTTGCCGGCCTGTTCGAAGTCTGCTGGGCCATCGGCTTGAAATACACCGATGGCTTTTCGCGGCCGATCCCCACCCTGCTTACCGTCGCGGCGATGATCGTCAGCCTGGCCCTACTCGGCCTGGCCATGAAGGAGTTGCCGCTGGGCACTGCCTACGCGATCTGGACGGGGGTCGGAGCAGTCGGCACGGTAGTCGCCGGAATTATCCTGTTCGGCGAATCCATGGCGCTGATCCGTCTGGCCAGCGTGGCACTGATCGTCTGCGGCCTGCTCGGCCTGAAGCTCAGCCACTGAGCGCCTGATTTCAATGCAGCATCGCGCAAACACCCTCCGAGGCAAGCCGCAGACTCGACTGCACGCAGCCAAAGCCGCTACATGCTTGCGGCCCGAACAGGCTGCGAGGGATCCAGCACAAGACCCGCGTCCGCCTGCAATCACACCTGCAACAGACGTTCGCGCAGCTTGTGGATCTCATCGCGCAGCTGCGCGGCGGCCTCGAACTCCAGGTCCCGGGCCAACTGGTACATCTTCTCTTCCAGTTGGCGGATGCGCTTGGCGATTTCGCTCGGCGAACGCAATTCGTTCTCGTAACGCGCGATTTCTTCCGCCGCCTGAGCCATGCCCTTGCGCTTCTTGCTGCGCGAGCCCGGCACGGTGGCGCCTTCGAGGATGTCCTGGACGTCCTTGAACACGCCCTTGGGGGTGATGCCGTGGACGGCGTTGAAGGCGATCTGCTTGTTGCGCCGCCGCTCGGTTTCGCCGATGGCGCGCTCCATCGAGCCGGTCATGCGATCGGCATAGAGGATCGCCCGGCCGTTGAGGTTACGCGCAGCGCGGCCGATGGTCTGGATCAGCGAGCGCTCGCTACGCAGGAAGCCTTCCTTGTCGGCATCGAGGATCGCCACCAGCGACACTTCCGGCATGTCCAGGCCTTCGCGCAGCAGGTTGATGCCGACCAGCACGTCGAAGGCGCCGATGCGCAGGTCGCGGATGATCTCGACCCGCTCCACCGTATCGATATCCGAGTGCAGGTAACGCACCTTGGCGCCATGATCGGCCAAATAGTCGGTCAGATCCTCGGCCATGCGCTTGGTCAGGGTGGTGACCAGCACTCGTTCGCCCAGCGCCACACGCTTGTTGATTTCCGAGAGCAGGTCGTCGACCTGGGTCAGCGCCGGACGCACCTCGATCTGCGGGTCGACCAGCCCGGTCGGCCGCACCACCTGCTCGATCACCCGCCCGGCGTGCTCGGCCTCGTAGGGCCCCGGGGTGGCCGAGACGAAAATGGTCTGCGGGCTGGCCGCCTCCCACTCCTCGAAGCGCATCGGCCGGTTGTCCAGCGCCGATGGCAGGCGGAAGCCGTACTCGACCAGGGTTTCCTTGCGCGAACGGTCGCCCTTGTACATGGCGCCGACCTGCGGCACCGAGACGTGGGACTCGTCGATCACCAGCAGCGCCTGGTCCGGCAGGTAGTCGTAGAGGGTCGGTGGCGGCTCGCCCGGCCCGCGCCCGGAGAGGTAGCGCGAGTAGTTCTCGATGCCGTTGCAATAGCCCAGCTCGAGAATCATCTCCAGGTCGAAACGGGTGCGCTGCTCCAGGCGCTGGGCCTCGACCAGCTTGTTGTTGCTGCGCAGGTAGTCCAGGCGCTCGGCCAGTTCGACCTTGATCTGGTCCACCGCCTCCAGCAGCACTTCGCGCGGGGTGACGTAGTGGCTCTTGGGGTAGAAGGTGAAACGCGGCAGCTTGCGGATCACCTCACCGGTCAAGGGATCGAAGGCCGACAGGCTCTCCACCTCGTCGTCGAACAGCTCGACGCGCACGGCCTCCAGCTCCGACTCCGCCGGAAACACATCGATCACGTCGCCACGCACGCGGAAGCTGGCGCGGGCAAAATCCATATCGTTGCGCGTGTACTGCAAATCGGCCAGACGGCGCAGCAGTTCACGCTGATCCATCTTGTCGCCGCGATCGACGTGCAGCACCATCTTCAGATAGGTCTCGGGGCTACCCAGACCGTAGATGCACGACACAGTGGTGACGATGATCGCATCCGGTCGCTCCAACAACGCCTTGGTCGCCGACAGGCGCATCTGCTCGATGTGATCGTTGATCGAGGCGTCCTTCTCGATAAAGGTATCGGACGACGGCACATAGGCTTCGGGCTGGTAGTAGTCGTAATAGGAGACGAAGTACTCCACAGCGTTGTTCGGGAAGAAGCTCTTGAACTCGCCGTACAGTTGCGCGGCCAGGGTCTTGTTTGGCGCCAGCACCAGGGTCGGCCGCTGGATCTGGGCGATCACGTTGGCGATGCTGAAGGTCTTGCCCGAACCGGTCACGCCGAGCAGGGTCTGGTGCGACAACCCCGCCTCCAGGCCTTCCACCATCTGCCGAATGGCCTCCGGCTGATCGCCGGCCGGCTGGAAACGGGTGACCAGTTGGAACTTGGACATGACTAACCTCGACAAACGACTGTGACGCGATCTGAAAGCCTACGTCAAAACAGTTGAAATGCGTGTACTCGCTGTCGCGACGCACGTTATGGGTCGTTATACTACCGGCCCACTTACGCAACCCCTAGCGGGGCGTTGCAGACATTCACCCCTTCCCCCGAGCTGCCGCATCCATGAGTCTGTTCTCTGCCGTCGAAATGGCTCCGCGCGACCCCATCCTGGGCCTCAACGAAGCCTTCAACGCCGATACCCGCCCCACCAAGGTCAACCTCGGCGTTGGCGTGTACACCAACGAAGAAGGGCGAATTCCGCTGATGCGCGCGGTGGCCGAGGCCGAGAACGCACTGACGGCAAAACACGCGCCGCGCGGCTACCTGCCGATCGAGGGCATCGCCGCCTACGATCAGGCCGTGCAGACCCTGCTGTTCGGCGTCGACTCGACTCTGCTGAAGGAAGGCCGGGTGATCACCGCCCAGGCCCTGGGCGGTACTGGCGCGCTGAAAATCGGTGCGGACTTCCTCAAGCGTCTGCTCCCGGATGCAACGGTCGCCATCAGCGACCCGAGCTGGGAAAACCATCGCGCGCTATTCGAGGCGGCCGGCTTCCCCGTGCGCAACTACCGCTATTACGATGCCTTCAGCAACGGCGTGAACCGTGGCGGCCTGCTCGAAGACCTGAACAACCTGCCCGCCCGTTCGATCGTGGTGCTGCACGCCTGCTGCCACAACCCGACCGGCGTCGACCTGAGCATGGACGACTGGCAGGCCATTCTCGACATTGTTCGCGAGCGCGAGCATGTACCTTTCCTCGACATCGCCTACCAGGGCTTTGGCGACGGTATCGAGGAAGACGCCGCAGCCGTGCGCCTGTTCGCCGAATCCGGCTTGACCTTCTTCGTCTCCAGCTCCTTCTCCAAGTCGTTCTCGCTGTATGGCGAGCGGGTCGGCGCACTGTCCATAGTCACCGGTTCGCAAGATGAGACCGGCCGGGTGCTGTCGCAACTCAAGCGAGTGATCCGCACCAACTACTCGAACCCGCCGACCCATGGCGCCAGCGTCGTCGCGGCGGTGCTCAACACCCCCGAACTGCGGACCATGTGGGAAGCCGAACTGGGCGAAATGCGTGAGCGCATTCGCGCCATGCGCCTGGCCATGGTCGAACAGCTGACGGCCCTGGGCGCCAAACGCGATTTCAGCTTCGTCGCCCAGCAACGCGGCATGTTCTCCTACTCGGGTCTCACCACCGAACAGGTCGAGCGCCTGAAAAACGAGTTCGGCATCTACGCCGTCGGCACCGGGCGCATCTGCGTCGCTGCGCTGAACCAGCGCAATTTGCCGGCCGTGACCCAGGCCATCGCCCAGGTCCTCTGAGCCGCTCAGGGGAAGTCCGCAACACTTGACTTCCCCTTCCTAATCAGTAGGATACGCACCGTTGTTCCGCGATAGCTCAGTCGGTAGAGCAAATGACTGTTAATCATTGGGTCCCAGGTTCGAGTCCTGGTCGCGGAGCCAAATTCGAGAACCCGGCCATCCAGCCGGGTTTTTTATTGCCTGCGGACTCTCACCGGGACTGCGTCCCAGGTTATTCGCCAAGGCTCACCCCTTCGGGGCCGCGCTAAAGCGCGTTCAGCTGCGCTGTCGAGTCCTGGTCGCGGAGCCAAATTCGAGAACCCGGCCATCCAGCCGGGTTTTTTATTGCCTGCGGACTCTCACCGGGACTGCGTCCCAGGTTATTCGCCAAGGCTCACCCCTTCGGGGCCGCGCTAAAGCGCTTTCTGCTGCGCTGTCGAGGGAGCCAAATTCGAAAATCCGGCCAGCCAGCCCCAATGCCGTTCACTTAAGCCACTATCACTGGGCGCGTATCGTACGCCATGCACCCACCCGTAGTCCGGATGCAATCCGGGAGCGATTTCTCAGGCGCCAGACTTCCCCGGATTTCATCCGGGCTACAAAAAAATGCTGCTCACTTGGTTTAAGTGAACAGAATTGGGCCAGCCTGCCGGTTTTTTTATTGCCTGCCGGACAACGCCAGGCTTGTGGGAGGGGCTTTAGCCGCGATTGATTTTGAGGGCGCTGAAATATCGCGGATAAAGCCCCTCCCGCTGGCCGCGACAGATGATTTGTGTCGCGACACTAAATGCAAAAAGGCCAGTCAGTGACCGGCCTTCATCTTCCAGCTTGCAGGTTAATTGACGCTCAGCTTGTCGCGGTTCTTCGCCAGGATGGACTCGCCGATGCCCTTGACCTCGAGCAGTTCGTCAACCGAGGCGAATGCGCCATGGGTGTCACGGTACGCCACTATCGCCTTGGCCTTGGTCTCGCCGATACCGCTCAGCTCACGCTGCAGCGTGGGAGCATCGGCCGTGTTGAGATTGACCTTGCCGACCTCCGCCACTTGCACGGCCGCAGGCTTCGCGGGTGCAGTCTTGGTGGTTTCGGCGGCGGAGACGTTGAGAGTAACTGCGGCCAGAACAGCACACAGCAGGGTAGAGAGGTAGCGTTTATGCATGTTGGAACTCCATTTCAGAAAAGCTCAAGTCAACGGTGAGCGACGCGGGACTTCCATGCGCCGCGCCCTTCAAGTTAGCCGCCCGCATCGCCTTGTCAAATTCGTTTGAGCATTTTATTGACGACTTTCGCTGCTTCACACTGCTCGACAGGCTTTTAAATTACCAAATACTATCGACACAATTTGAATGAAATATTTATTCAATCGACAAGGAGCCGCTAACCTGACAATCAATCGCTAGTACTTCTCATTAGAGGCGTCCCATGCTCAAGACCCTGACCTTCACCCTGATGCACTTCTGCATCGCCTTTGCGGTGACCTATGCGCTGACCGGCAGTGTCGCGGCCAGTGGCCTGGTGGCGGCCATCGAGCCACTGTGCAACTCGGTCGGCTTCTACTTTCACGAGAAGATCTGGCAACGCCTGGAGAAACATTCGAGTCCGATACCAGAGCGGCCGAAACATGCCTGGTTGCACCATCAGGCTTGAGCACTGGTGATGAGCGGCGAACGTCTGGAAGCAGCTTGCTTGCGCTGGCATTCGATAGCTTCACAACTGCAGCCGATCGCGTGAACACCCCTTGCAAGACCCCATGGCCACACCGCATGCTCGCCTGACCAGCAACTCAAGGAACGACCATGCCCCTTTTGCACATCCGTAGTGCCCAGCGTGACGATGTTGCGCTGATCATGGGCTTTATCCGCGAACTGGCCGAGTACGAGAAACTCAGCGATCAGGTGGTAGCCGACCCGGCACACATGACCGAACACCTGTTCGGAACACGCCCCTTTGCCGAAGTGCTGATCGGCGAAGTCGATGGCACGGCGGCAGGCTTTGCTCTGTTCTTCCACAACTACTCGACCTTCCTTGGTAAACCCGGTATCTATCTCGAAGACCTCTATGTGCGCCCCAGCGCCCGCGGCACGGGGCTCGGCAGCGCCTTGCTCGGCAAGCTGGCGAGCTTGGCCATGGAGCGCGGTTGCGGACGCCTGGAATGGTCGGTGCTGGACTGGAATGAACCGGCCATCGACTTCTACAGGCGCCTCGGTGCCGAGCCGCTGGATGACTGGACGCAATATCGCCTTAGCGGCTCGGCGCTGCATGAGCTGAGTCAAAGACCGGCCTGACCGGCACTCTCTGCAGGTTCGGTTGTCTCAGCTCTTCAACTCGTTCAATCCGCCCTCTTTTAAAGGGATTTAAGTCATGCCGCTGGTATATCGCCTCGCCGCTCTGCTTTGCGGCATAACCCTCGGTGCGCCACTGTTGGCCGCCGACATCGACGCGCAAAGCTATGGCTACCCACTGACCAACCCGTTCGAGGCGACCATCGCCACCACACCGTCCGAGTTGCAACCGCAACTGCCGGCCGATGCCGACATCGACCAGCAGGACTACCGGGTCAAACTGCGTCCGGAGCGCGAATTCGAACTGCCGGATAACTTCTGGCCGGTGACCAAGATGGGCTATCGCCTGGCCAAGCAAAAAGGCGAGGCGCCGCTGATTTTCATCATCGCCGGCACGGGTATGCCTTACTCCAGCAGCACGGCGGATTACCTGAAGAGGCTGTTCTACGGCGCCGGTTACCATGTGGTGCAGCTGTCCTCGCCGACCAGCTACGATTTCATGACCGCCGCCTCGCGCTTCGCCACACCTGGCCTCACCGGCGAAGATGCCGACGATCTGTACCGGGCGATGCAGGCCGTGCGCGCCCAACACCCACGCCTGCAGGTCAGTGCCTTCCACCTGACCGGCTACAGCCTGGGCGCCCTGCAGGCGGCATTCGTCAGTCAGCTCGACGAAACCCGACGCAGCTTCAACTTCAAACGTGTGCTGCTGCTCAATCCACCGGTCAACCTCTATACCTCGACCAGCAACCTCGACCGCCTGGTGCAGACCCGGGTCGAGGGCATCGACGACAGCACCACCTTCTATGAGACGGTGCTGGCCAAGCTGACCCGCTATTTCCAGGAAAAGGGCTACGTCGACCTCAATGATGCGATGCTCTTCGACTTCCAGCGCTCCAAGGAACAGCTTTCCGACGAGCAGATGGCCATGCTGATCGGTGCAGCGTTCCGCTTCGCCGCCGCCGATATCGCCTTCACCTCTGATCTGATCAACCGGCGCGGCCTGATCACCCCGGCACGCTACCCGATCGACGACAGCACCAGCCTCACCCCCTTCTTCAAACGCGCCCTGCAATGCGATTTCGACTGCTACATCTCCGAGCAGTTGATTCCGATGTGGCGGGTCCGGCATAACGGCGGCAGCATTACCCAGATGATGGATCAGGTCAGTCTCTATGCCGTCGAGGACTACCTGAAAAACAACAGCAAGATCGCCGTGATGCACAACGCCGATGACCTCATCCTCGGCCCCGGCGACCTGGGCTTTCTGCGTCGAACCCTGGGCGAGCGCCTGACCGTCTACCCGTTCGGCGGGCACTGCGGCAACCTCAACTACCGCGTCAACAGCGACGCCATGCTGGAGTTCTTCCGTGGTTAAGCCTCTTGCTGCAACCCTGCTACTGAGCCTGCTGCTGACCAGCGGCCCGATCCAGGCCGAGCATCAAGCCGATGACGACGGTTTCAAGCAACCGCTGCAACACCTGCAGTTCAATCCGGGGCTGGATCAGCGCGAGTTCGAACGCTCGACCCTGGGTGCCCTGCATGTCTACGACCCCCTGGAGTCCTGGAACCGGCGGGTCTACCACTTTAACTACCGCTTCGATCAGTGGGTATTTCTGCCCATAGTCGACGGTTACCGCTATGTCACCCCGACTGTCGTGCAGCATGGGGTGAGCAACTTCTTCAGCAACCTCGGCGATGTGCCCAACCTGCTCAACAGCCTGCTGCAGTTCAAAGCCAAGCGCTCGATGCAGACCACCGCCCGCCTGCTGTTCAACACCACCATCGGCGTGGCCGGACTGTGGGATCCGGCGAGCCGCATGGGCCTGCCGAAGCAGCGCGAAGACTTCGGCCAGACCCTGGGGTTCTACGGCGCGCCTGCCGGCCCTTACCTGATGCTGCCGCTGCTCGGCCCCTCCAACCTGCGCGACACCGGCGGGCTGGTGGTGGACTTCAGCGCCAAGAGTCAGGTCAACTGGCTCAACGCGGCCGAAGCCAGCAACAGTCATCCGGAAATATTCTTGCTCGAGACGGTCGATCAGCGCGCCACCGTCAACTTCCGGTACGGCCAGCTCAACTCGCCGTTCGAATACGAGAAGATCCGCTACTTCTACAACGAGTCGCGCAAGCTGCTGATTGCCGAATAGCCTGACCATGGGGGACCGCCCCGGAGTTTTAACCCGACGCGGCTCGGCTATCGAGCGCCGTCGCGAGGCCGCCTTAGGCGTTCGCGGCAAGACGCGCTTATCATCTAATAATTCGATTCTTATCCCGCGAATTTCGCAACCATCAATCTGATCTATAGGCATAGGATGGGCATATTCCAACTTGAGGAGGTGCCCCATGAACCCATTGCGCAGCGTACTCGCCATCCAGCCCGGCCAACCCGCGTCCGACGGCGCTGGCGTGCGCCTGAACCGGGTGATTGGCGGCAACGGGATCGAGCGCTTCGATCCCTTCCTGATGCTCGATGAGTTCGCCTCGGACGATCCGGACGACTATATCGCCGGCTTCCCGCCGCACCCGCACCGCGGTTTCGAGACCATCACCTATATGCTCGAAGGGCGCATGCGCCATGAAGACCACTTGGGCAATGTCGGCCTGCTGCAAAGCGGCGGCGTGCAGTGGATGACCGCCGCCCGCGGCATCATCCACAGCGAGATGCCCGAGCAGGAACAGGGGGCCATGCGCGGCTTCCAGCTGTGGCTCAACCTGCCGGCCAAGGACAAGCTCGGCGCCCCCGGCTACCGCGACATTCCCGCCAGCGAGATTCCGCACCTGACCACCTCCAGCGGCGTCGAGGTGGTGGTGATCGCCGGGCAGTTCGACGACGGCGAGGTTCAGCAAAGCGGCGCCGTGCAACGCCCGCACACCGAGCCGCAGCTGTTCGACTTGCGCCTGCCGGCCGGCAGCCAGATCGCCCCGCGCCTGCCGGACGGCCACCGTGCCCTGCTCTACGTCTACGCCGGCACGCTCGAGTTGCCGGGCGCCAGCGCACAGGCGGTGCCCGCCGGACGTCTGGTGCGCCTGTCCGACAGCGGCGAACTGCACCTGAGCAGCCGCGATGGCGCCAAGTTGCTGCTGATCGCCGGCAAGCCGCTGGGTGAGCCAATCGTGCAGTACGGGCCGTTCGTGATGAATACCCGGGAAGAAATCGAGCAGGCGCTGCGCGACTTCCGTGATGGTGCGCTGGCCTGATCGCGACATATGACCGTAGCCCGGATGCAATCCGGGGAATCTCCCGCTTCCCCCCGATTGCATCCGGGCTACGCGGAGCGGCGGCCTGACGCAGAGACAGCGTTACTGCGCGTACCGCCGGTACAGGCCCGGCGGCACGCCGCTGCTGTCGGTCGGCTGCCACGGCCCTTGCGGGTTGGTCGCCCAACTCCAGCCGCTGCTCCAGCGGTAGTAGGTGCGCTCGCGGTAATACAGGTCACGCGCGCCACCCACCACATAGACCCCCAACCCTGCATCCCAGTGGCTTTCCACCCCCGGCGGCGGCGCGTAGCGCGGGTGCGACTTGCTCACCACCGGCACCTGGCTGATCGGCGCCATGCCCTGCACCGCGCAGCCGGCCAGACTCGACAAGCCGATGGCCAGGGCAAGCGCCAGCCATCGGCTCATTGCGCCTGACCGTCCGCGGTGTCGATGGTCAGGTGCTGCGCCTCGGTGGTGCTGCTGGGCAACGGCTGGCTGCGGCCGATCCATTCGCCGGCAGAAGCATTACCGCTGCGCGAAATGCGCGCCACCAGCTGCACCTGCTCGAACCCGGAGATTTTCAGCTGCGGCATCATCGCGTCGCTGTCCGACAGGCTGACCTCGGTCGGCAGATCGGCCACGGTCAGGCGCTTGACCGCCAACGGCATCGGCGGACCAGAGGCGGCACGGGCGAAGACGAACACGCTGTCACTCGGCTGCACCTTGTCTTTCAAGGCCGCAGCCAAATCGACCTTGACCCTCAGTTGCCCGGTCGCGGCAGCAGCCGGCGGCGCGTCCGGCGGCGCAGCCAGGCGTTCGCGGGCACGGGCGATGCCGCCCTGAATGGCCTGGCGCGAGGGGTCCTGCTCGGGCAATACGGCGACCAGACGCTCCCAGAAGCCTATGGCCTCCTCGAAACGCCCTGCTTCATAGGCGGCGATGCCGAGCAGGCCGAGGCTGGTGACTTCCGCCGGGTCGGCCTGCAACGCTTCATCGGTCAGCGCCTGCAGCTGTTCGGTCCATTGTTTGTCGCCGGCGAAATACAGCGCCTGGGCCCACTGGCCGAGCAACTCCGGCTTGCGCCCGGCGAGCGCCACCGCGCGCTCGAATGCGCCGGCAGCATCGGCGGCACGCTCCTGGGCCATGTAGGTGCGGCCAAGGAAGTACCAGCCTTCAACGGACTTCGGATCAGCCTTCACAGATTCTTCCAGGCGCGCGGTCATGGCTTCGATGGTCTGCGGTTGCTCGACGAAGGTGCGCGCACGTTCGACATCGTCGATCGCGCCCCAGTACAGGTACAAGCCGTAGCCCAGCAGCGGCATCAGCAAGGCGGCGGTCAGCGGCACCTTGCTGCCGAGCACACCGACCCGGGCGGTGCTCTCGGCTCCGTCGGTGTCGGCCAACAGTTCGCGGGCCGCTTCATCGCAGCCGTTCTGCCATTGCTCCTCGCTGAGCGTACCGGCCTGACGCTGATTTTCCAGCTCCTGCAGGCGCTCCTGATAGAGGGTGACATTCAATGCGGTACGGTCTTCTTCGGCCTGGACCTTGCGGCCACGCAGAACCGGGATCAGCAGAAAACCCAGGGCAGCCAGCAACAGCAGGCCGGCAGACAGCCAGAATTCGATCATCAGTCTTTCTTATCCCGAGGCGCTTGATTGGTAGGCTTTTGGCTGAGCAGAGCAGCCAGGCGTTGCTGCTCATCGGCGGAAAGGTGGCTCGTGCCCGCGGCTTTTTTGCCCCGACGACGCAGTACAACCACGCCAAGCAGGACGAAACCACCGAGCAGCAGCCCGGCCGGGCCGTACCAGAGCAACAGGGTACGGGTCGTGAGCGGCGGCTTGTAGAGGACGAAATCGCCGTAACGCGACACCAGGAAATCGATGATCTGCTCGTTGCTCTGGCCTTCTTCCAGCATGCGATAGACTTGCGCACGCAGGTCCATGGCAATCGGCGCATCGGAATCGGCGATGTTCTGGTTCTGGCACTTGGGGCAACGCAGCTCCTCGATCAGGCTGCGATAACGCTGGCGCTCGGCCTCGTCGGCGAACTCGTAGGTGTCGATGGCCGCCTGGGCGCCCAGCGACAGGGTCAGACCCAGCAGGCCCGCCGTCAGCAATCGTTTCATCGGCCGGCCTCGTCCATCAGTTCACGGTACAGCGGCGCCAGTTGCTGACGCCAGACGCTCTCGTCGATGGCGCCGACGTACTTGTGGCGGATGATGCCGCTCTTGTCGATCAGGAAGGTCTCCGGCGCACCGTAGACGCCGAGATTGATGCCCAGGCTGCCCTGCGGGTCCTCGACGTTGAAGCGGTACGGGTTGCCCAGCTCGATCAGCCAGCGGCGTGCAGCGTCGCCGCTGTCCTTGTAGTTTATCCCGTAGACCGCCACGCCCTGCCCGGCCAGGCGGTTGAGCATCTCGTGCTCGGCGCGACAGGTCGGGCACCAGGTCGCCCAGACGTTGACCAGCGCCGGTCCCTCGAAATCGGTGGTGCCGAGGGTGCGCGCCGGCTCTTCCAGCGACGCCAGGGCGAACTCGGGCAGCGGCTTGCCGATCATCGTCGAGCCAATGTCGCGCGAGTCGAGGAACAGGCCCTTGTAGAGGAAGCCGGCCAGCACCAGGAAGCCAGCCAACGGCAACAACAGGATCAGCCGCTTCATGCTTGCGCCCCCGTCATGCCCAGGGCTTCACGCACGCGGGTGGTGACCTTGATCCGGTAGCGCTTGTCGCTCGCCGAGAGGAAGCCGCCCAGGCCCATCAGCAAGGCACCGAGCCAGATCCAGCGCACGAACGGCTTGATGTGCACACGCACGGCCCAGGCGCCGTCTTCCAGCGGCTCACCCAGGGCCACGAACAGATCGCGGGTAATGCCGGCGTCGATTCCGGCCTCGGTCATCACCGACTGCTGCACGCTATACAGACGCTTCTCCGGGTACAGCACGCTGATCTGCTGGCCATCTTCGAGGATCCGCACCGTGCCTTTGTCCGAGCTGAAATTCGGCCCCTCGAAGTGTTCGGCACCGTCGAAGATGAACTGGTAACCACCCATCTCCACCGAGTCGCCCGGGGCCATGCGCATGTCGCGCTCGAAGCTGCCCATGCTGGTCAGGATGACCCCGAGGGCGCACACGGCCAAACCGAGGTGCGCCGTCTGCATGCCCCAGTAGCTGCGGCCCAGACCTGGCAAGCCCTTGAGCAGCCCCTTGTGGCGGGTCTTGTCGAAAATGTCGCGCACACCGGCCAATACCACCCAAGCGGCCAGCAGACAGACACCCAGCACCGCCCAGCTGAAGTCGCCGTGCAGCACGCTCGCCAGCGCGGCCAAGGCCACGCTGCCGATCAGCACCGGGGCCAGCATGCCCAGCAGCCAACGCAGCGGCGTGTCCTTCCAGCGCACCAGCACACCGATCGCGATCATCACCATCAGCAGGCCCATCAACGGCACGAACAGCGCGTTGAAATACGGTGGGCCGACCGACAGCTTGGCCCCGCTCATGGCATCCAGCACCAGCGGATAGAGGGTGCCGAGCAGAATCATCGCAGCCGCCACCACCAGGATCAGGTTATTCACGAACAGCAGGGTCTCGCGCGACCACAGGGCGAAACCGACCTGACTCTTGACCACCGGCGCGCGGATGGCGAACAGGGTCAGCGAACCGCCGACCACGATCAACAGGAAGGCCAGGATGAACACGCCACGCGCAGGGTCGGTGGCAAACGCATGCACCGAGGTCAGCACCCCGGAGCGGACCAGGAAGGTACCGAGCAAACTCAGGGAGAAGGCGGCAATCGCCAGCAGTACCGTCCAGCTCTTGAACACGCCGCGTTTCTCGGTCACCGCCAGGGAGTGGATCAGCGCGGTGCCGACCAGCCAGGGCATGAAGGAGGCATTCTCCACCGGATCCCAGAACCACCAGCCACCCCAGCCGAGCTCGTAATAGGCCCACCAGGAGCCCAGGGCGATGCCGATGCCGAGGAAGGCCCAGGCGACTATGGTCCAGGGTCGCGACCAGCGCGCCCAGGCCGCATCCAGCTTGCCGCCGAGCAAGGCGGCGATGGCGAAGGCGAAGGCCACCGAGAAGCCGACGTAACCCATGTAGAGCATCGGCGGATGGATGATCAGGCCGAAATCCTGCAGCAGCGGATTGAGGTCGCGGCCGTCCAGCGGCGTGTTCGGCAACAAGCGCTCGAACGGATTGGAGGTGACGATCAGGAACAGCAGGAAGCCGACACTGATCATGCCCATCACCCCGAGTACGCGGGCGAGCATCTCCTCGGGCAACTGGCGGGAGAAGATCGACACGGCGAAGGTCCAGCCGCCCAGGATCAATGCCCAGAGCAGCAGCGAGCCTTCATGGGCGCCCCACACCGCACTGAACTTGTAGTACCAGGGCAGCGCACTGTTGGAGTTGTGGGCCACATAGGCGACGGAAAAATCGTCGACCATGAAGGCGTAGGTCAGGCACAGGAAGGCGAAGACCAGGAAGGCGAACTGGCCCCAGGCCGCGGGCTGCGCCAGGCTCATCCACTGCCGATCGCCGCGCCAGGCGCCGATCAGCGGCAGGCTGGCCTGCACCAGGGTCAGGCACAGCGCCAGGATCATCGCCAGGTGACCGAGTTCGGGAATCATTGCGCACCCCCTTGGGTGGCCGCGTCATGCTTTTGCTTCATTGCACTTTGCTCCAATGCCTGCATGACTTCCGGCGGCATGTAGTTTTCATCGTGCTTGGCCAGCACCTGGTCGGCGATCAACACGCCATCGGCATTGACCTTGCCCATGGCCACGATGCCCTGGCCTTCGCGGAACAGGTCCGGAAGGATGCCGCTGTAGCGGATGGTCACGTTGGCCGCCCCGTCGGTCACCACGAAGTCGGTTTCCAGCGAGTCGCTGGAGCGCTTGACCGAGCCCACTTCCACCAAGCCGCCGGCACGGATGCGCGTGTCTTGTGGCGCCTCGCCGCTGGCGATCTGGGTCGGGGTATAGAACAGATTGATGTTCTGTTGCAGCGCACTCAGCGCCAAGGCCACGGCAATGCCCACACCGGCGAGGGTCGCCAGGATGATGAGCAGACGTTTCTTGCGAACAGGGTTCATTGCAACTCCTCCCGACGCAAACGACGCGCCTCGTCTTGCAGGTAACGGCGACGTGCCAGCAGCGGCAGCACGACATTCAACGCCAGCACGGCCAGGCTGATGCCAAAGGACGTCCAGACATAGAGGCCATGGGTGCCCATGGCGAGAAATTCGGCGAACGAGGTGAAAGTCACAGGCCTTTCTCCACTTGAGCTCTGATCTCGGCCTTGGCCCAACTGCTGCGCACCTCGCGCTTGAGCACCTCCAGGCGCATGCGCAGCAACAAGACGGCGCCGAAGAAACAGTAGAAGCCGAGCACCATGATCAGCAGTGGCAGCCACATTTCCAGCGGCATGGCCGGTTTCTCGACCACGCTGAAGGTGGCAGGCTGGTGCAGGGTGTTCCACCACTCCACCGAGTATTTGATGATCGGAATGTTGATCACCCCGACGATGGCCAGCACCGCGCAGGCCTTGGCCGCGCTGTCGCGGTTGCTGATGGCCTGACCGAGGGCGATTATGCCGAAATACAGGAACAGCAGGATCAGCATCGAGGTCAGGCGTGCATCCCAGACCCAGTAGGCGCCCCAGGTCGGCTTGCCCCAGATGGCGCCAGTCACCAGCGCGATCACGGTCATCCAGGCACCTATAGGCGCAGCCTGTTGCACGGCAACATCGGCGAGTTTCATTTTCCACACCAGGCCGACCACGCCGGCCACCGCCAGCATGACGTACACCGACTGGGCGAGAAACGCTGCCGGCACATGGATATAGATAATACGAAAGCTGTTGCCCTGCTGGTAGTCCGGCGGCGCAAAGGCCAGGCTCCAGACCAGCCCGACCGCCAGCAACAAGGCGGCGGCCGCGCTCAGCCAGGGCAGCAGACGCCCACTGATCTGGTAAAACCATTTGGGCGAGCCCAGCTTGTGAAACCACGTCCAGTTCATCGGATTACTCATCAGTCTCCGGGGTAATGGCCGCGCATGGCCGTCCTCGGTAGCACGGTTGTAGATCACTCGCCGACGCTGATGGTCAGACCGGCGGCAATCGCAAAAGGTGTCAAGGTCACCGCCAACGCGGTGAGGCTGGCCAGCCACAACAGGTGACCGACCGCCGGCAATCCTTGCAGGCTGGCTTGCAGCGCCCCGCTGCCAAGAATCAGCACCGGGATATACAGCGGCAGAATCAGCAGCGCCAGCAGCAGGCCACCCCGTTTGAGGCCCACCGTCAGCGCCGCGCCGACCGCGCCGAGCAGGCTCAAGACCGGCGTGCCGAGCAACAGCGAGAGCAACAGCACCGGCAGGCAACGCCCCGGCAAGCCGAGCATCAGAGCCAGCAATGGCGCCAGCAGCACCAGGGCCAAACCGGAGAACAGCCAGTTTGCCAGTACCTTGGCCAATACCAGAAGAGGCAAGGGATGCGGCGAAAGGACCCACTGCTCCAGCGAGCCATCCTCGAAATCGCTGCGAAACAGCCCATCCAGCGAGAGCAGCACGGCCAATAGCGCCGCCACCCACACCAACCCCGGCGACAGGGTTTGCAACAGCTGCGTCTCCGGCCCCACGGCCAACGGAAACAGGGCGATCACGATGGCGAAGAACACCAACGGATTGGCCAGCTCGGCGGGCCGGCGAAACAACAGTCGTGCTTCGCGCGCGACCAAAAGACTGAACACATCGCTCATAGAATACGCTGTCCCAGATCAAGCTCGCGGTAACCGGCGGGCTTGACCGTCAGCGTGTGATGAGTGGTCAGCAGCACCAGGCCGCCCATTTCGCAGTGCCAGGCCAGATGGTTTTCCAGTTGTGCCACGGCGAGCTTGTCGAGGGCGGTAAAGGGTTCGTCGAGTATCCATAACGGCGGCCCGTCCAGATACAACCGCGCCAGCGCGACGCGACGCTGCTGGCCGGCAGACAGGGTATGACAGGGCACATCCTCGAAACCGCGCAGCCCAACGGCCTCCAGCGCCTGCCAGATCGCCGTGCGCTCAGCCGGACGATGCAGCGCGCATAACCAGGCCAGGTTCTCTTCGGCAGTGAGCAGGCCCTTGATCCCGGCGGCGTGACCTATCCACAATAAATTGCGCGCCAGTTCGCTGCGCTGCGAAGCCAGCGGCTGACCGTTCAGGCGAATCTCCCCGGCCGTTGGCTGCATCAATCCGGCGAGCAAACGCAGCAGGCTGGTCTTGCCGCTGCCGTTGGGACCGGAAATCTGCAACATCTCGCCGCCCGCCAAACGCAGCTCAAGCCGTTCGAAAAGCATGCGCCAATCCCGCTCACAAGCGAGCGCCACGGCTTCGAGAAGAGGGCTTGTCACGGTATATCCACCTAAAAAGCGGTTCAAGTCGGCAGTATCCCGGCCGCTATACTGACGCAAGTTAAATACGCAGCCGACCCAGACGGGGCGCGATTATACATGCTATGCCCTGCTCGCCGCAGTGGGCATTTTCGACAGGGTGTTACCCGCCAATGAGCGAAATCAGCAGTTCCCGCCCGCTAGCGCCAGCGCCGCCGAACAACCGTGCCAGCGCGCCAGGCAGCGCTCTGGCGCTTAAGCTGCTGCAGCCGCTACAAGGCTTGCTGGCCAACGGCGAAACCGCCAAGGCCGAGGTGGTCGCCCTCAAGGAAATGGCGCACAGCTTTCAACTTTTGCTCAAGCTGACGCTGGACAATGGTCGCCAGGCAACCCTGCAGGCCAGCAGCCCACGCCCCCTTGCCCAAGGCACCCCACTGATGGTCACGGCGCTGTCGCAAAGCCGCCTGACAGTAGCCCTGCTAGCCGGCGGCGAGAAAGCCCTGACCAGCCTGGATCTCGAGCAACTGCCGATCGGCACCTTGCTGCAAGGCAAGGTCGTGGCCCGCGAACAGCTGGTCCAGGCGAAATCACAACAGGCGCTCTACAAGGTGGTCGTGAGCCTGCTCAATACCCCGCTGGCGGGCAGCAAGCTGTCGCTGGAAACCCCCTTGGCCCTACCCCTCGGCAGCCTGCTCAGCGCGCAGGTACAAGGCAGTCAGGCTCTGAATTTTCTGCCCCTCAGCGGGCGTCTCGACCAGCTCGAGTTAAGCCAGCAACTGGCCAGCCAACAAAACCGCCAAGGCTCGCTGGAAGGCCTGTTCAAAGCCCTGCAAGGCGCAGGGGGCAAGGAGGCACTGCCGGAAGGTCTGCGTAGCAGCATCGACAAACTGTTCAATGCCCTGCCCGATGTTGCCCAATTGAGTACCGGCAAAGGGCTGAGCCAGGCCATGGAGAACAGCGGCTTGT
>RCUJ01000619.1_pt1 | contig 20162 bp, 16 predicted proteins | sample 2166321 | NCBI WGS metagenome assembly RCUJ01 (sample SAMN09932808, study PRJNA488358) | compost metagenome | feature: garden; material: soil; isolation source: compost soil in an enriched community after 118 h of incubation | place: Germany: Experimental Botanical Garden Goettingen | collected... | reverse complement strand
AAAAACGTTAAGTGTTTTTTGTTTATGCAGGAACTTCAGTTAATGTTACTGCTTCTTTGATTCTGCGTAATGCTTCTTTCAATAATTCTTCGCTAGTAGCATAAGAAAAACGAATACAGTTTGGATTACCAAATGCATCACCAGTAACGGTAGCTACATTGGCTTCAGCCAAAAGATACATAGAGAAATCATTAGCATCCTTGATAACAGTTCCTCTCAATGTTTTTCCGAAGAAAGAAGATACATCTGGGAACACGTAAAAAGCTCCTTCCGGAACATTGATTTTGATTCCTGGAATTTCTTTCAATAATCCAACCACTAAATCTCTACGGCTATGGAAAGCATCAACCATATGTTTTAAAACACTTGGATCAGCATCAACAGCAGTAATAGTAGCGCGTTGTGCAATACTGTTAGCACCACTGGTTACTTGTCCTTGAATTTTTGTACACGCTTTAGCAATAAATTCTGGAGCACCAATATATCCAATTCTCCATCCTGTCATAGCGAATGCTTTTGCTACACCATTTACAGTAATTGTTCTGTCTAGCATTCCTGGAATAGATCCGATACTGCAAAAAGTCCCTGAGAAATTGATGTGTTCGTAGATTTCGTCAGCAACAACAAAAATGTTTGGATGTTTTTCCAATACTTTAGCCAATGCGGTTAATTCTTCTCTGTTGTAAACTGATCCACTTGGGTTACAAGGAGAACTGAACCACATCATTTTTGTTTTTGGTGTGATTGCTGCTTCTAATTGTTCTGGAGTAATTTTGAAATCAGTATCTACAGAAGTTGGAACTTCTACAGGAACACCACCTGATAATTTTACGATTTCGAAATATGAAACCCAGTATGGTGCCGGTAAAATTACTTCGTCACCATCATTAAGCATTACTTGTGCAATGTTGTATAAAGATTGTTTTGCTCCTGTTGAAACTACAATTTGAGATGGTTTGTAATCTAAACCGTTGTCTCTTTTGAATTTTCTGCAAATCGCTTCTTTTAAATCACCGTATCCTTCAACTGGTGAATACGTGCTGTAGTTTTCATCGATAGCTTTTTTTGCTGCTTCTTTGATGAAGTCTGGTGTATTGAAATCAGGTTCACCTAAGCTTAAACTGATAATGTCTTTTCCTTGTGCTTTTAATTCTCTAGCTAAAGCAGCCATAGCTAATGTTTGCGACGTAGACAGATTGTTAATTCTGTCTGAAAGTAGATTGTTCATTAAATTTGTGTTGAATACCCGAATTTCCATTTGGAAAGTAAGGGAGGTTAATTATTGTTTTTTAGTTTTTTAATGTTTTATAGCGATGTATAACAGTACATCTTGATTTTTATGTAAGCTCCGGTTTCATTCCCAAATCTTTCAAATGTTTGAAATGTGCTACAACCGCAGATCTCATGGTTTTGTATTCGTAATACGGTAAGTTACATTCTTTAGCGGTTTCTTTTACAATTTTTGCAATTTTACCGTAATGAATGTGGCTTATATTTGGGAAAATATGGTGCTCAATTTGGTGATTTAGACCTCCTGTATACCAATTGACAATTTTGTTTTTTGGCGCAAAATTGGTCGTTGTAAATAATTGGTGAATAGCCCAAGTGTTTTCGATTTCTCCATTTTCATTTGGAATCGGATTAGTTGTTTCTTCAACAACGTGAGCCAATTGAAAAACAACACTTAATATAAGTCCGGCAGTGTAGTGCATAATAAAGAATCCAATAAGTACTTTCCACCATGTGATTCCAATGACGATTGGTAATACAATCCAAATGGAAACATAGATTATTTTTGTGATGATTAAGGTAGTCCAAAGTATTTTTGGGCTTTTTGGTTCTCCATAAGATAATTTTCTTTTCAGGTAATTTCTCATTTGCTTAAAATCGGTAGTAATAGCCCAATTGAAAGTTAATAAGCCATATAAGAATACGGAGTAATAGTGTTGGAAGCGGTGGAAACTATGCCATTTTGCTTCTTTTGTAAATCGGATAATTCTTCCTGCATCAAGATCTTCATCATGCCCTGGAATGTTGGTGTAGGTGTGGTGCAAAACATTATGTTGCACTTGCCAATTGTGTACATTTCCTGCCAAAACATAAATAGAGCCTCCCATGATTTTATTTACCCAACTTTTATTGGAATAAGATCCGTGGTTCCCATCATGCATTACATTCATTCCGACTCCGGCCATACCAATTCCGATGACGATAGTTAAGAGTAAATGTGCCCAAAAAGGCATGTCAAGTGTAAGGATTAAAAAGTAAGGGGCCAGAAAGACAGTGAATAGAATTATTGCTTTTAAATGCAATTTCCAATTTCCTGTTTTTTGGATATTGTTTTCTTTGAAATAGCTGTTTACCCGTGAGTTAAGCGTTCTGAAAAATTTCAGATTATCTTGCTTTGCAAATGTAGGTGCGTTGTTGATCATATAATTTTTTAATAATCCCCAAAGATAATTATTATAAATTTTCAATATGCAAAATTGAGTTAAATATTTCAAAGGGAAAAAGAGTACTTTTGTTAAAAAAATAGAGTAATGGACGAGATTCTTAAGTATTTTCCTAATTTAACTGATCTTCAGAAAGATCAGTTTCAAAAATTGGATTTTTTGTATCATGATTGGAATGAAAAAATAAATGTTATTTCAAGAAAAGATATCGATGCTTTGTATACGAAGCACATTTTGCATTCGTTGGGAATTGCAAAAATTATAAATTTTGAACCAGGGACTTATGTTTTGGATGTAGGCACTGGTGGTGGTTTTCCAGGGATTCCATTGGCGATTCTTTTTCCGGAGACCCGTTTTTATTTGATTGATGTTATTGCCAAGAAAATTAAAGTCGTTCAGGCTGTTGCTGATGCTTTGGAATTGAAAAATGTGAAAGCGGAGCAAATCCGCGCTGAAAATGTAAAAGGTGATTTTGATTTCATTGTGAGTCGTGCGGTGACTAATATGCCTGATTTTGTTTCCTGGGTAAAAGGTAAAATTAAAAAACAGCAGAAACACGAATTAAAAAATGGTATTCTCTATCTCAAAGGGGGAGATTTAACCGAGGAACTAAAAGATTTTCCTAAAGCAACACAGTATGATTTAGCTGATTTCTTTGAAGATGAATTCTTTGAAACTAAAAAAGTAGTGCATTTGCCTTTGAAATTTACGGTGTAGATCAGATTCATTTTGTGTTTCTAAATAGAGGAATTTTTAACTTTAAAACAATTCAAAATTAAATGGTAAATAAAGTAAGATCGTTTTGCTTTTTGTTCTTGCTGTTTTTAACAGCTAATGTAAATGCCCAAGATTCTGATGTAGGAAATTGGTTTTTGTATTTCGGTAACCAAAAAATTAACAATCGATTTAATTGGCACAATGAAGTCCAATACCGAAACTATAATTTCATTGGAGATCTCGAACAATTGCTCATCAGGACAGGTTTAGGTTACAATTTATCTGAAAATAATAATAATGTCTTGCTTGGATATGCTTACATTCATTCAGAACCGTATGTGCAAGGAACCGATGATAAGTTAAAAACGGATGAACATAGGATTTTTGAGCAATTCATAACAAAACAAAAATTCGGGAGAGTGAATTTTCAACATCGGTATCGTTTTGAACAGCGATTTATTGAAGATGATTTTAAAATGCGTTTGCGTTATTTTCTCTCTTTGAATGTTCCTCTAAATAAAAAAGTAGTAAAAAAAAATGCAGTTTATGCTTCTGCGTATAACGAAATTTTCATCAATACAGAAGGAAATTATTTTGATAGGGATCGTATTTATGGTGGCGTTGGATATTGTTTGAGTGAAAGTTTTAAAGTGGAGGCGGGTGTAATGACGCAAATTTTGCCGGACAAGAGCCGAACACAATTTCAAATTATGATTTTTAATAATTTGCCTTTTTAAGTTTTAGTATAAAAAATAAAACCCACAAGAATTCAAAATACTTTGATTCTTGTGGGTTTTTTAATAGTTGTACTTGGTGTATCTAAACTACTACCTGGAAAATTATTATCCTAAAAATGGATATCTGTAATTTTCTGGAGTAACAAAGGTTTCTTTTATAGTTCTAGGAGAAACCCAACGCAACAAGTTCAATACTGATCCTGCTTTGTCATTAGTTCCTGAAGCTCTTGCTCCACCGAATGGTTGTTGACCAACAACAGCTCCTGTAGGTTTGTCATTGATATAGAAATTACCTGCGGCATTTTCTAATGCTTTCATGGCATATTCGATAGCATAACGATCCTGACTTAAAACAGCTCCAGTCAATGCGTACTCAGAAGTTGAATCAACTAAAGCTAGAGTTTCTTCCCATTTAGCATCTTCGTAAACATAGATAGTCAATACTGGTCCGAATAATTCGGTTTCCATTGTAGTGTATTTAGGATTGGTAGTCACGATAACTGTAGGCTCAATAAAATATCCAACAGATTTGTCGTAATTTCCACCTGCAATAATTTCAGCATCAGCATCTTTTTTAGCTTGATCAATAAAACCAGCAAGTTTGTCAAATGAACTTTCTGAAATTACTGAAGAAACAAAATTATTTGTGTCTGCTGGTGATCCCATTTTCATAGAAGCCAAATCAGCTACTAATAATTGTTTTACTTCAGGCCAGATTGATTGTGGGATATAAGCTCTTGAAGCAGCAGAACATTTTTGTCCTTGGTATTCGAAAGCTCCTCTTGAAAGTGCGGTAGCAACTTGTGCAGGAATTGCAGTTGAATGTGCTACAACAAAGTCTTTACCTCCAGTTTCACCAACGATTCTTGGGTATGTTTTGTAGTTAGCAATATTTTGTCCTATTTTTCCCCAGATGTCATTAAATACACGAGTTGATCCGGTAAAGTGGATTCCGGCAAAGTCACGACTTGCAAGAAGTGTTTCTGAAATCATGGCAGAATCACCATTAACCACATTGATTACGCCATCAGGTAAACCTGCTTTTTTGAAAACTTCCACGATTACATTTGCAGAGTAAACTTGTGTTGCGCTAGGTTTCCAAATCACAACATTACCCATTAATGCTGGAGCAGCCGGTAAATTACCTGCAATTGCTGTAAAGTTAAATGGGGTAATGGCATATATAAAACCTTCAAGAGGTCTGTGTTCTAATCTGTTCCAAACTCCTTCTGAAGAAGCTGGTTGTTCTGCATAAATTTGAGCCATAAATTGCGCATTGAAACGCAAGAAATCTATAAATTCACAAGCAGCATCAATTTCAGCTTGGTGTACTGTTTTTGCCTGAGCAATCATAGTGGCAGCATTTATCTTTGCACGGTAAGGTCCTGCAAGTAAGTCTGCGGCTTTTAAAAAGATAGAAGCTCTGTGTTCCCATGCTAAATTTGCCCATTTCTTTTTAGCTTCTAAAGCTGTAGCAATAGCTTTTTCAACATGTTCTTTTGTAGCTTCATGATAATGTCCAACTACATGTTTGTGGTCGAAAGGAGGGTTGATTGATTTTGTGTTTCCTGTACGGATTTCTTCTCCTCCAATGTATAAAGGAACATCTACGGTCTCGCTGTACATTTTTTTGAAAGTGGCTAGAACTTCTTCTCTTTCCGGACTTCCGGGAGCGTAAGACTTAACGGGTTCGTTAAACGCTTTAGGGACATTGTAAATTCCTTTTGGCATATCGAATGGATTTTAATTGTAATTAAAAATAAAACTCAGTAAATCAAATAATTTGACGCAAAAATACAACGATATTTTAAAATATTGTTATTTTTAACAAAATTTAAGTCAAATTAATTCAAAGCGAATGGAGCGCTTAGTCTGAAAGTAGGGACAATAACTTTGAAGGTTTTTGTGGTCGTAAAATTAACCATATCAAAATGCCCTTTCATAGCACCGTGAGGAGATGATAATAGACAGCCAGAACTGTAAATGTGAAATTCACCAGGTTTTAAAACTGGTTTTTTTCCAATTACACCTTCACCATCAACCACTTCTAAATCATTAAGGGAATCGTAAATTTCCCAATGTCTTGAAGTTAATTGAACGGAATCTTTGCTGTGATTTTCAATTTTTATTTCATAACTAAAGGCAAAATGAATTCTGTAGTTTTTGAAGTAAGTCCCTTCAAAACTAGTCAAAACTGAAATTTTTATGCCTCTTGTTATTTGAGAAACCATATTAAAGTATTAAATATGTGTTTAATATGGACAAATTTACAAAAAATTGATTTCGTTCAGTCAATTTTTGGAATGTTTTTTTTAATTGGTGATATTTAATGAGTTTGCCGTTCCTTTTCCAATTACTCTGTCGTACCGATCATTGTTTTCCTTGTAGTAGACAAGAACAGTATATTCATTCTCTGTTTGGTAGAAATTTCCGTCAATCGCATTTTCGAAATCAATATTCCCTTTGTTATCCGCAATTGTATATTGAAAATTTGTAGTTCCTTGTTTTATTAAAACTGCTTTTTCAAAAATGGCTTTTTCCGAATTATAATCCATTTTATATTCTGAACTCAGACTGTAATTATTGAAATTTCCAGTAATATAGATGTTTTTATTCATCCTAAAAGTAGGAGCGGAAAGACTAAAATAGACCCATGCATAATCTGCTTCAATATCGCTGTTTTCGGCATTTAAATTACGGGCCATAAAATTACCGTTAATGTCTTCGGTGACGGAATATGGAAAATTAGCTCTGGCATTATTAGTATATAAACGGGAATTATAAAGCGATTCGTTTAAATCAACGCGTGCTACATTATTATTGGCTGCCCGGAGGTCCTTATTGTCAAAAAACATAAATTCATTTCCGGCCCAAAATTGAGTTTCTGTCTCGTATTTGTAAATTAAATCATTCCCTATTGTGTATTGTGGCGGGACATTTTTAATTGCTGTGGCAAATTGCCCGTTTTGAAGCAAGACTACTTTTACGTTTTTTAGTGGGTTCTGAAAATTGAAGGCATTCGTTTTTATCATAAATTCCAAATTGTGTTTGGTTTCCAGATTGCGAAGCGTTCGAGGTCTTTTTACTTTAATAAGAACGGTGGCAGGATTTTCATAGAGAATAAATTTTCTGGAAAAAACTACTTCTTTGTCTTCGTTCAAAACTTTCAGTATATAATTGCCGCTAATGCGTAATTTGGTATATTCATTAGGAATTGATAAGCTGTAATGAGAGTAGGTCTGTAAGGTGTTGAAGGAATTTGAATAATCCTGGATCCGTTGGGTGTCAAAACCTTGTAAATAGTCGCTTTTGGGAATATCTGAAGGAATCCAATTGTAATCACAATGGGTTATTTCGTAGTAGTAATTGGCTTCATTGCCAAATAAATCATCAAATTCCAACTGAAAGCCATCGCCAAAAGGGAAGATAGGATTGACATTTTCGTTGTTTTGTACAAAAGTGACGGTCTTGATGTTATAAGGAGGAGCAACCTCATTTTCCACTTGGGCAGAAATTGAAGTGACGAAGAAAAGAAACATTATTTTTCGAAAAAAAGAAATCGGCATAATGGTCTACTTATAAGAATGTAAATATAACGAATTATGCCGACCTATAGTATTTTCGAAAAACGATTCTATTTGAAACAAACTGGAATGATTTCTCCTTTTGCTAAACAGTATTTTTCTACCAATTCGGGAGCTATTTTGTTGGTGTAATCTTCTTCAACAACTTTAAAACCAATACTTCTTAATTTGTCAAAGTAATCATAACCGTAGATACGAACGTGATCATATTGACCGAAGATTTTGGCGCGCTCTTTTTGGTCAGTAATGCTGTCGTCAGTAAAAGTAGTAGCTCTGGATAATTCTTGTGGAATCTGTAAAATCGCCATTCCGCCTGGTTTTAGCACCCTGTATAATTCCTGCATGGCTTTGGTGTCATCCGGTATGTGCTCTAAAACGTGATTGCATAGAATAACATCGTACTGATTATCTTCAAAAGGTAAATTGCAGATGTCTGCTTTGACATCGGCCAAAGGCGAAAATAAATCGGTTGTGGTATAATCCAGATTTTTTTGATTTCGAAACAATTTATAGAAAGCTTGTTCTGGTGCAAAATGCAGTACTTTTAATGCTGAATTCGTTTCAGTATTTCTTAGTTTTATTCTTTTAGTGTTGGTAACTGCAGAATCTGAAACAGGTTCAGATTGAAAAAAATCTGTTTTTTCGTTCAAATATAACCATAGCAAACGGTGTCTTTCTAAGGAGAGTGTGCTTGGAGAAAGTACATTGTTTCTTTGTGTTCCATAACCGTAAGGCAGGAACATTCGAAAACTCTTCCCGTCAATAGGGTCAGTGAATGTGTTTCCTTTTAGTGCTAATGCAAGAACTGGACGTGCCACGTAGCTTAAACGAATAAGAATAGGACGTGGTATGGTATTGAGTATGAGTTTAAAGAGTTTTTTCATAGTTGTTGCGCAAAGATTCACAAAGTAAACACAGAGATTCGCTAAGTTTTAAATAGTTGATTTCGAATTTATAAATCTTTTGATATTGTTTTTTAAAATGGTGCTATTGTAATTTATTAGCAGTCCTAAAGGATAATTGCCTAATTTCAAATAGGTTAATATTTGAGCAAAATGGGCAGCAGTATAGTTTTCAACTGTTTTTAATTCAATAACTAATTTGCTTTCGACCAATAAGTCTATTCTGTAGCCTTGGTCAAGTTTAATTTCTTTATAGATTATTGGAAGTGTTATTTCTTTTTCAACTTTTAGTCCTGCTTTTTTAATTTCATAGAAAAGACATTCTTGATATGCCGATTCTAAAAGTCCAGGTCCTAATTGCCGATGTACTTCAATTGCTAATCCAATAATTTTATATGACAGTGATTCTAAGTCTTCAGAGATTTTCGATAATTCTTCGCTCATTATTTTCGCAGTTATTTCTAACTTAAATCTTTGTGGATCTCTGTGTTTACTTTGTGAATCTTCGTGAAATAATTTACAAGATTAAAGGCACTTTTCTAAATTCATCCTCTTCGTTGCTCACAATTCCCAATGCTTTATAGATGTATCCGAAAGTAGATAAGATTTCAGGTTTTCCATCAATAATGGCTACGTCGTGCTCAAAATGTGCACTCGGTTTTCCATCAGCAGTAAGGATTGTCCAACCGTCTTTTAATTGTTTGATGTTTCTAGTTCCCATGTTAATCATAGGTTCAATGGCTACCACCATTCCTTCCACCAAAAGTTTTCCGCGACCACGTTTTCCATAGTTTGGCATTTCAGGGTCTTCGTGCATTTTTTGTCCTACTCCATGACCCACTAATTCACGAACAACACCATATCCATGAGCTTCAGTGTATTTTTGAATAGCGCTTCCTACATCTTCTACGCGGTTTCCTGCTTTTAATTCACGGATTCCAACGTATAATGATTCTTTGGTTACCTGTAATAACTTTTTAACTTCTGGTGCGACTTCTCCAATTTCAAAAGAATAGGCGTGATCCCCATGGTATCCGTTTTTATAAGCACCACAGTCTACTGAAATTACGTCTCCGCTTTCTAATGGTTTGTCATTTGGAATTCCGTGAACCACTTGTGCGTTTGGACTCATGCAAAGAGAATTTGGAAAACCGTATAAACCAAGAAAACTTGGCTCAGCTCCATGATCACGAATGAATTCTTCAGCTAATTTGTCTAGATATAAAGTGGTGACTCCTTCTTTGATTTCAGAAGCAATCATTCCTAATGTTTTTGATACGATTAATGCGCTTTCTCGCATTAATTCTATTTCTTCACGTGATTTTACAATAATCATAATTTCAAATTTTCAGTTTGCAAAAGTACGATTTTATAAATTATTTAATCGGGATTGGCCATAATTTTAAAAAGCTCTGAATTAGAGACATAAAATCGGTTCTCTAAAGCAATTTGAGAAAGTTGAGCACTGACCAAATTATTTTCACGCGTATTGACTAAAAACAAAGAACTTTCACCAAAAGTAAACAGTCTTTCTTCTGAATTTAACATTGTGAGATTATCTTCTACTAAACCTTTTATTACCTCTTTTTGTCTTAGCAACGATTCAATCTCCATTTTTTGAGCATTGATTTTATTAGACAATTGCACTTTCTCTAGGTCTAATGCAAATTCAGTTTCCTGAACTTTGTATTTTGCCAGTTTCAAACTTCCGCGCTCTTTTCTCAGAAATAAAGGAAAATAAAAATCCAATCCAATTTTGTAATCCTCAAACTGATAATTATCAATATAGCTGGGTTCTGATAGATAGGAGTAGCCTACATCAATTTTTGGTAAGAGCATATTGGCTTTTAATTTTTTTTCCACATTCAAGATGTCAATTTTGCTTTGTAGTGCATTTATTTTTGGATGATTGGTGATGGAAAAATCGGTGTTTAATAAATCATTTGTTTTTAAACTTTCCTGAATTGTATATTCTAATTGCGTTTCAGGAATCAATTCGTCTGATATTTCCATAGGAATGTTGTTATCCAACCATAGGAAATTTGATAGTTCTAATTTCGCTTTAGCTAATTTAAGCGTAGCATCTTCTAAATTTAATATTCTATTTTTCATGATGATACCGGCTTCAATACTGTCAATTGCTGCTTTGTCCCCCTGTGCGATTAAGGTTTTGATTCCTTTGAAGCGTGTTTCGGCATTTTTAGCATACTCTTGATACAGCCGTACTTCGTTGAAGTTTTTTTTCCAATTAAAGTAAGCTAGCGATGCCTCATATAAAACTGCGATTGCCTGTAATTTCCTTTCGGATTGGCTTAATTGTATTTGCATTTTAGCTTTGCGAACATCAGCCATTCTTTGATTAATGAATAATCCTTGTCCAAGCGGAACACTGATTCCAAATGACGTTAACCCTTGATTGGGAACTGTGTTTTCAGGATTTAGATAAATTCCTTCATTGTTATCAAAACCTGCTTTAAGCTCAACTCCATACCAAGTTGGGATTTTAAAACTGTTATTCAAAATCGAATAATATTCTTTGTCTTTGAATTGTTTTTTACTGAAATCGACTTCTACTTTTGGGTCAAATCCACCGCGTGCCATCATCAGGTTAGCTTGTGCTTTATTGATTTCCAGGTTGGCGTTTTTAACCAACGGATGATATTTTTTTACATACCCCAGGAACTCATTATAGGTGAGTTCTTTGGAGGTAAATCCTTGTCCAAAAGCGGCAAAGCCAAATAGAAAAAAAACGAAAAGGAGTTGTTTCATTATTTCTTTTCTTTTGTTGTTTTTGTTGGAGTATTGTAATAATTAGGAGGAAAGCCGTTCAATGTTCTCCATATTTCAAACCATATTGGGACATTGTCTAATAAAGCAATAGTTTGGGCTCCGGAACCAATGCTTAGTTGCTTAGGCCATTTTACTTCAGAAGAATCGGGAGCGATTAATACCCTATACTTACCATTTTCACTGATAAAATTTTCTATGGCAACAATTTTACCTCCAAAAGTTCCATAAGATATATCCGGCCATCCCGAAAAAACGATAGTAGGCCATCCGTCAAACCAAACACGTACTTTTTCACCTTTTTTTAGTAAAGGCAAGTCGATTGGGTTTACATATGTCTCCACTGCAATATCATAATCAGAGGGCATAATGGTGGCTATTGGAGTTCCTTCTTTTATGTTTTCTCCTATGCCAGCTTGTAATGCTCTGTTAATATAGCCGTTTTGTGCGGCCCTGATGTAATACATTCCGTTTCGAATGCTATAATTGTTATATTGATTTTCTAATTTATTTACCTGTGCATCGGTATCATATTGATTGCTCAAAGCTGTAAATTTATCGCTATTGGCTTTAGAAATTTTTTCTGAATACTCTGCAGTTATCCTGTTGATTTCTACTTTGGCATTTATAAATTCATTTTTACTGGTTAAGTATTTGTTCTCTTGTGTAATAATTTTTGCTTCAACTTCTTGTAATTTGAGTCTTTTGTCTTCTGTGTCGCTTATTGGTTTTAAGCCTTCTTTGTTCAATTGTAAAGACCTGTTAAATTGTGTGTTTGCAATCTTTAATTGTGTTTTAACAGCAATCAAATCCATACTGTCGCTTTTTATTTTCAAAAGCGATTGTTTGATTTTGTTTTGGGCTTGTTCCAGTTTTAATTTTTTTTCGGTTTCAATAGCTTGAATTTGACTAGAAAGGGTATTTACTTTTGAACCATAGGATTGTAACGATTGTTTCTTGGCATTGATTTGCTTTTTAGTGTTTTCTACCAAATTAGGATCCATGTAATCTTCTTTAATCTCTGATATGAAAAGAATAGTATCGCCCTTGTTTACAAAATCACCTTCTTGTACGTACCATTTTTCAATTCGACCAGAAATAACACTTTGAACAGATTGTGGCCGTTGGTTCGGTTTTAATGTCGTTACAGCTCCTGTTCCTGAAATATTTTGTGTCCATGGCAAGAAGAGTGCAATTAATCCAATTATTGAAACACCGGCTATGATTCTGTTTAAGATTTTATAATGCGTTCTATTGGCTAAGTTTTTCACCGTTTCATATTGATCAAGTGACTGTAGTTTTGTTTTATTGTCAGATATATTTAGCATGATCTTTCAGTTTTTGAGTCCAATTGAATTGATCCGTTTTGCATAACGATTTTTCGGGTACATTTGGTTTTCCAATACGGATTTTTTGAGGAAACTATGATGGTCCATTTGTTTGCATCAGAAGTGATAAAGTCAATAATTTCATTAGCCACTTTTTCATCCATACTATCAGTCGGATCTTCATAGAAAAGTATTTTAGGTCTGTGAATAATACTTCTTGCTAATAAAATTTTTTGCGCATTAGAAGAAGATAACTGTTTGCCTTCCGCTAAAATCCTTGAATCTAGACCTTTGGTTAAAGATTTGATAAATGGGCTTAGTTGAACCCCGTCAATTGCCCATTTTATATCTTCGAAAGGTATTGCTGCATCTTTAAAAGTTATGTTTTCTAATATTGTTCCTTCAAATGGAGTTTCACTATGGGTAATACTGCCTATTTGAGATCGGTATTGTTTTAGGTTTATTTTTCTAAAAGTGTCATCATTAATATAGAAAGATCCCGATGTAGGTTGTAATAAACCTGATAATAATCGAATTAAGGTTGTTTTTCCGGAACCGTTTTCTCCTTCAATCACTATTTTTTCTCCTTGCTCGATTTTTAGGCTTATTGCATTTAAAACTTCGTTTTTAGAATCCGGAAATTTGAATTTAATATTTTCTGTTTCTAAGACGATATTCATATAACAATTGTCGCCTTTTGTGGTTGCATCCTCTTCTAGTTCAAAATCGGTCACCTGTCCGATTTTTTCAATAGAGGTCAATACATCATAAAAGGTTTCTAGCCCAATAATTATTTTTTCAACCGAATTAATTACCAATAAAATTATGATTTCGGCTGCCACAAACTGGCCAATGTTCATCTCTTGGGACAATACTAAAAATCCCCCTATCGATAATAAACTGGCGGTAATGATGATTTTAAAAATAATTAACTGACTAAATTGTTTTTTGATAACATCAAAGTGTTTTTCACGGTAAATAAGATAATCTGATACAATTTGATTGTTTTTTTCTAAAGCAAAATCATAATTAAGTTTATTTCTGAAACTGAAGTTATTTCTTGCGACTTCTTGTAACCAACTTGCTACTTTGTATTTGAATTTGGATTCTTTTAAGCTGGTTTCCAATCCTGATTTATAAGAGAATTTGAAAATGAAATAGAGAAGAATGAACAATAAAATACCAAATAGGATGAAATAAGGGTGGTACAATGACAATAATAGAATTCCAAAGGCAATTTGAAGTAAGGCTGCCGAAAAGTCAATTAATAGCTTTGAAGTTCCTTTTTGAATCGTCATAGTGTCAAAAAAACGATTCGCTAATTCAGGTGGATAGGTGTTGTATAATTGCTCTGATTTTATTTTCGGCAAGCGTGCTGCGAATTCAAAGGAGGAACGAACAAATATTTTTTGTTGCAAGTTTTCTGTAATTCGCAATTGCATTAAGGATAAAATCCCGACCAAAGCGACACCAAAAACAACAAGAATTATAAGCACAATCCAGGAGGCGCTCACTCTGCCGGATTGAATAAAATTTATTATAGCTTGAATTCCCAATGGAAGAGACAGACTGATTAATCCTGCGAAAATAGCATAGAAGAATATTTGATAAACATCTTTTTTATCTAGTTCGAGTAAGTTGTAAAATCGTTTTAAAGGAGTCATAATATGTATATTAGCGTAAAACGTTTTCTGTCAGATTGAGATAAAATTGGGTTGTGCTTACAGAATCATTGCAGTCGGTTATCGTGGTTAAATGTGCCATTAAAAACTGTTGATGTAAATTTCCTTCCACAATTGTAGATATCAGAGATTTAGCATAGGGGTAAGTTGGATTTACTTCGTTTACGATAGCCACAATTCTGTTGATAACTCTTTTGTAAATCAGGAAAAAACCTTCTTTGTTTTCTTGGTCAACTTCTTTGGTTTGAAGTGTTTTTGTGAATTCGGCAATAATTATTTTGTTTAAAATAGCTTCATTGATGTGTTGAGTGCTATTGTCATCTTCCACTTTTTCGGTAATGATGGTAATTGCTTTTCGGAGTTTTTCTTTAGGGTCAGTAATATTGCTGGTAGCAAATACCAGTTTATATTCCATCCAGCTCCAATACCACGAAGACAAATAAACTAATAGTTTGTGCTTGTTTTCAAAATAACGATAAAGAGAACTTTCGTTTGAGCTAATTTTTTCACCTAGCTTTTTGAACGTAAAATTGTCGAATCCAATTTCATCAATCAAAAGGATACTTTGTTCTATTATTTTTTTTCCCAAAGCAGATGTTTCGGGGTCCTTGACGTATATTTTTTCGTTGACTTGAATTTTTAAATTCGAAAGTATTGTGTTCATAAATAATTATATTTTATGCAAATATAATAGTAATACTTTTAAAATTTAAATTTTAACTTTTATTTACAAAAAAAAAGCTACTCGTTTTGAGTAGCTTTTTTTGAAATGAATTAATTTTTTAAAGTAAAGAATGGCAGGTCATAGCTGCGGGTTTCTCGATTCCCATTAATTCTAAAATCGTTGGGGCGATATCACCTAAAACGCCATCGTGTATTTCTTTCAAATCTTTGTCTACCAAAATAATAGGCACCGGATTTGTAGTGTGAGCTGTATTTGGACTACCGTCAGGATTAATCATAGTTTCACAATTTCCGTGATCGGCAATTACAATTGTTGTGTAATCGTTAGCCAAAGCTGCTTCAATAACTTCTTTTGTACAAGCGTCAACTGCTTCACAAGCTTTAATAGCGGCGCTCATGATTCCTGTATGTCCTACCATGTCACCATTAGCGAAATTAAGACACACAAAATCTACTTCTCCTTTGTTTAATTCAGGAACTAAAGCGTCTTTAAGTTCATAAGCGCTCATTTCAGGTTTCAAATCGTAAGTGGCAACTTTTGGAGAGTTTCTTAAAATTCTGGTTTCTCCTTCAAAAGGGGTTTCTCTTCCGCCTGAAAAGAAAAAAGTAACATGAGGGTACTTTTCTGTTTCAGCAATACGGATTTGTTTTTTGTGTGCTTTTTCTAAAACTTCACCTAGGGTTTCTGTAATGTTGTCTTTGTTGTAAACGACTTTTACATTTTCGTAGGTTTCGTCGTAATTCGTAAGGGTTACATAATACAAATTAAGTTTATGCATGTTTTCCTCATGAAAATCTTTTTGAGAAAGTGCTTCGGTCAATTCGCGACCTCTGTCTGTTCTGAAATTGAAGAATATAACAACATCATCTTCTTGAATAGTTGCCAGAGGTTTGTCATTTTCATCCACCATAACCAATGGGTGAATAAACTCATCGGTAACATCATTTTTGTAGCTTTCTTTAATTGATGCTACAGCATTTTTAGAATGTGTTCCAATCCCGTTTACAACCAAATCATAGGCAAGTTTTACTCTTTCCCAACGTTTGTCACGGTCCATTGCATAATAACGACCTATAACTGAAGCTATTTTAACGGAAGTGTCAGCAATATAATTTTCTAAATCCTGTATGTATTTTTTTCCGGATTTTGGATCAACATCACGACCATCAGTAAATGCGTGAACGAAAACATCTTGCAATCCGTATTGTTGTGTTGCATCTATTAATCCTCTTAAGTGAGAAGTATGGGAGTGAACGCCCCCATCAGAAACTAAGCCTAAAAAATGTACTTTTTTGTTGTTTTCTTTTGCGTAAGTAAAAGCATCAATGAGAACTTGTTCTTTTATTAAAGTATTATTGGCTACGGCCAAATTTATTTTGGCTAAATCCTGATAAACAATTCGGCCTGCACCTAAATTCATGTGTCCTACTTCACTGTTTCCCATTTGGCCTTCAGGTAAACCTACATTCAAGCCATCTGTGCGAAGTTGAGCGCTCGGGTAATTTTTATAAAGACTGTTTATGAACGGAACATTTGCATTATCTATTGCGGAAACTTTCGGGTCTGGAGATTTTCCCCAACCGTCTAGTATCATAAGAATTACTTTTTTATTCATGGTAATTTTTTTATGCAAAGATAAGTATTTCGAAAAAAAAATGTTGAGGTCAAAATCACTATTATACATATTTAAGTGAACAGAACCATTAAATAATAATTCTGTTATATTGGGCTATTTTTTTAGAAAAAATGCCTATAAAAAATAATTTTTCACCTGATTGTAGTCTATAAAATAGCGAACACTTATTGATAAAGTATGGCCTAAAGCATCATTATTAAGTAGATTGGTGACGTTTTGATCAAAATTTTTATTGATATTGCTTTCGTATTTTGAAGCAATGTTTCGGTATAAAACAGAGACTTGACTTCCGGGAGCAAACCACCAGGAATAGGACAGGTCGAAATTCCAAGAGTAATAACTGGAGTCTTTGTTTTCTGAGTACGTCATGTTATCCGTAAGTCTTCCGTTTTGTTCCAAAGACAAAAAGTTTTTATTTTCCGCATACGACCAGTATTGACGTGCTGATAGGTCAAAATTCATTTTACTGTTGATGGAATATTTGCCGGCAAAGGTATTCGAATAGGTTATTACGTTTCTGTTTGCAAAAATAATGGTGTTTTCTGTTACAGGATTCAGGTCTTCATCGATGCTGTCTACAAATCCTTTATCATTGTTCAGTCTGGAAAAATAGAAATTATAATTCAAGGAAAATTTATCACTAAAACGATATCTCGGACCTAGAGAAAACTCGTATGAAGTTCTTCCTGACTCATTCAATATCTCATAACCCGGATTAAAATCGATGGCAAATTTGTTGTTGTAATTGGAGGAGATGTAAAACCAGCCTGCATATCTGGTAGGTTTGATTACATATCTGTTTTCTGCCCGTGGTTCGTAATAATCGTATTTTTCAAAAGGATCAACATTGATTCCAAAACCAAAAAAATGATTCTTTTTGGTTTCAAGATTCACATTTACATTGAAGTTATTACTTTGTATTTTTCCTGTTTCTTTTTGAAATTGAAAGTACGTATTGTAGTTTACCCTAAAGCTGTTGAAATACTTTGTCGGGTTAAGGATTCTATAATTGGCATTGCCGTACAGACTATAATAATTGGTTTCAAAATTAATTCCCAGATCATTGTTGTCAAAATCTTTCGTGTACAAATCTCCTCCCACAGTGTATCTGTATTTTCCGGCGGTTTCGGAAAATTTTAGGGTTGTGGCAATTCCTTTTTTATCCTCTATGTCATTCACGTAACTGTACTTGAAATCCCCTGCGAGATTGTAAGTGTTCTTTTTTGTGTTTAAATCCCAAACTAGGGCTGATACATTTCCGTCACGAAAATTTCCGTCACGTATCACATCTGTGTTAACAAAAGCGATTGATGAGTTTTTTCGAAAACGCTGGTCTAAAACTAATACATTGTAGTTAGCCAAAGGTTCAAGCAGTTCTTTTCTGGTTTCCTGAGTGTCCGTATTCTGGATGATTGCATAGGTTTTTTCGGTAACCGCGTTTAGAAGTCCAATGCCTAATCCATCTTTGGTTCTGCCGGAAATTTTTAAGGCATTGATGAGGTTGACATTGGCAGGATTGTCTATTATTTCTTCATTACTGGCAGCTGTTGGATAATTGGAAGGGTTTCCCCCAATTCTTCTTGTATAAAGTAAATTTCCTTTGCTGAATAAATCAGTTCCTTCGGTGAAGAAAGGTCTATTTTCATTGAATTGCTGCTCAAACGGGCCCAAATTCAGGATTTTTTCGTCGTATTTGGTTTGTCCAAAATCAGGAACTAAAATAGCATCCAGAGTAAAAGCGTCATTGATTCCGTATTTTACATCCAACCCGCCTTTCAGAGTTCCATACGTTTTTTGATGGCCATTAGCATTTAAATAAAAAGAGGAATAAGGTAAAAGAAAGAGACGGATAGGTGGTTTGATATTCTCGATTCCTTCGATAATTCCGTTTTGCTGTGTAAAAGTTCCAATTTTTGAATCAATATAATTCCAAGAATATTTTTGACGGTCCCGTCTGATTTCCCGAAAGAAGTTGAGTCCCCAGGTTTGTTTTTTCTCGCCGGAAAAACGCAACGCAGCATACGGAATTCTCATTTCGACAACCCAGCCTTTATCTGTAATTACAGCTTTGCTTTTCCAGACAGCATCCCAAGAGTAATCTTCTCCGTTGGCATCTGTTGCCATGCAATCAGCCTGGCCATCTGCTGCATTTACAAAAAACTGAAAATTTTGTTGTCCGTCATTAAAACCGTTGAGGAAGACACCAAAGAAATCCGAGGTTCCAAATTCGTCCCTTTTTGTGATTTCTTTCAAAATTTTGTTAGGCTCATTGTCATATAGGATGGCGCCAATATAAATGGCATCATTATCATAGAGTACTTTAACATCTGTCTTTTTGTTTTCTGGAATTGGTTTCCCATTATCAGGAGCAAACATTATGAAATCTGTGGCTACAGGAACCGATTCCCATGCTTTTTCATCTAATTTTCCGTCAATCAATAGGTCTTCTGTGCTGAATTTGGTTTGTAGCACTTTCTTTTGGCTGTAGCCAAAAAAGGAAAATAGAAGGATGTTTATAAGAAATATTTTTCTCATACGATTTTTGATTGATTGAAAGGATTGATGAAAGACTAAAAAAAATTGTCGTGGTAATAGACTCTGTTTTTTTGTGTTTGTTACAGTTTTTAATAAAAATAACGTTTTAGGAAAATTATTTAACAATCCACCCAATTGAAAATAGTGATTCCTAAATTTTTATTCTGAAAAAAGAGAGTGTTTTTAGAATTTGTTTTTCACAACATTATAGTCTATAAAATAGCGGACGCTTATAGATAAAATATTGGTTAAGTTGTTGTTAAGAACATTGTGGATATTTGTAGACAGATCTTTTTCTACAATATCGGTTCTTTCCAAGGAATAATTGCGGTACAAAAATACTAATTCGCTACCGGGAGCAAACCACCAGGAATAGGAGAGATCGAAATTCCAAGAGTTGAAATTTCTGTCTTTGTTTTCAGAGTACTCGTTATTTGGGAGTAAATAACCATCATCCTGTAAAGTGAAAAACTCATGATTTTTGGAATAGGACCAATAGTAACGGGCAGTTAAATTGATAGTCATTTTGTTATTGAGGGCATATTTACCGGTAAAATCATTTTGAAATATTTCGCGATTGCGCTCAGCAAAGATGATTCCTGTGTCATTTGTATCGACCCATCCACGGTCATTTTTTTTATTGGTGTAATCTAAGGCATACGCCAATGAAAATTTGTCGTTGAACCTGTATTTTGGGCTTGCATAAGTACCAAAAGTAATTCTTCCCTCCTCGTCAAATTTAGTGAAAGAAGGGGTGATGTCAAATGTTAGAGGATGATTTCTATTGGATTCAATTCCAAAATAGGAAGCAATTCTTTTTGGGATATAAACATATCTGTTGTATTCGCGGGGTTCATAAAAGTCGTAGGTCTCAAAAGGATTAATTACTAAGGCGAATTCAAAATAGTTATTGCTTAATGAGGTTGCTTTAATAACTGTTTTGTACCAGGCTTCTTGTTTTTTACTGGTTGTGTTTTGAATTTCCAAGTTCAGTTCTTGTTCTACCTTGAAAGTATTGAATATCGATGTTGGATTCAATATTCGGTAACTTCCATTAGCCAAAAAATTATGGTAATTAGTGTAAAAAATAATTCCTAAATCATTGATATCATAGTT
>RCUJ01000617.1_pt1 | contig 20181 bp, 26 predicted proteins | sample 2166321 | NCBI WGS metagenome assembly RCUJ01 (sample SAMN09932808, study PRJNA488358) | compost metagenome | feature: garden; material: soil; isolation source: compost soil in an enriched community after 118 h of incubation | place: Germany: Experimental Botanical Garden Goettingen | collected... | reverse complement strand
CCCATGCTATCGTCATGTTTAAACGCGCAATGCGTTTGCACGGCGTTAACTCTACCGAAGCAAAACACTGGGATGGACTCTTGAACGAACTGGAGAAGATCCTCCACTCTAAAGGAATCATCCGCATTGACCACAAAAGCTTCTTGATCACAGAGGATAACTAAACAGTTGTCTTCTGCTACAGAACTGCTACAATGGACTCGTTCCAAAGTAGTAGTGCAACACCCCGTGTAACTAACGACCGTGGAGGTCAAGATGTCGTATGGAGACAAGTTCAGCTACGACGAAGATTTCGTCGCTCTTTCATCTGATCTAGGTCAGGCGGTACAGGAGCTTCGAGATAAGCGAAACGAACTGAACGAGAGCTACAGGTTGTTAGGAGCGGAGCGCATGACGATGCGCCTGCAAGGCTTAAGGACGGATGAGATTGATATTAAGATCTCGGAAGTATTGGGGGCAATCCGTGAGATTGGAGCTAAGATTGATTCCACTCAGTCCGCCCACTTAAGTTACTTGCGAAACTGTCAGGTTGGTTATACTGACAGGTAGCTGTAGGAGACGGGGGTAACACCCCGTCTTTTTTTTGTCTGAATAATCGTAATGAAAAAGATTACAGTCATACATCGTCTGCGTAGTGAAGCACTTCATTTACCCGACTCTGTAAAGGACTATCGCCATGCTTACCTACCTTAGCAATCTGTTTGACACCAGCAATAACGAAACCCGTGAGAAAGCTCGTAATGAGCTGCGTATCGCAAAGAACTGCTTCGAACGAGCTATGCGCACCCATGGTGTAAACTCGGAACAAGCAAACCACTGGGCAGCGAAAGCTGACGAAGCTGAGAAAGCCCTGGGTCTGTAACCCAGAAGGATGCAACAAGATGAACTTTAAACTCATCGTTACGACAGTCTCATTAACCGTCGCTGGAACGGCGGCTGCTTATGCTGCGTATCGAATAGTGAAGAAGTCCCGTGAGGAAGGTACTCCAGTCCTCACGGTTATTGTGCAAGCCTACAATACCACCGTTGATGAAATCCGTAACAAACTCTGAACACCCTAACGACCGAGGAGGTCAACATGAACACTGCATTCCACGAACAAGCAATCCTCAAACTGAACAGCCGCTACATGGCTCTGCGTGATCGACTGAAGCTGATGGCTATCCAGCCTTGCGCATGGCCGGTTGCTCAAGATCCGCTGTTCCAACGTTTCACCGACCTGATGTTGGATACTGATCCTACTCCTGATAACATCGAGCAGATCACTTCCGGCATCAATAAACTGATCATGGTAATCGACGAAGAAGTCGATGTCCTTGCTCTGGCTGACTAACTGAAGCACCCGGCGGGAATGTTCCCGCCAACACCTTTCTTATTAACGTCCGTGGAGGACTAGCATGAAAAACCGTACCTTTATCATCGGCGCACCTATCAAAACCACCAGCCTGGTTGCAGTACATCTCGAAGGCGTTGGCATGGTCCGCTACGCCTGCGATCGCCCGATCTCCGATACCTTCGTTCACATCGAAGAACATGGCTACTTCGTACGCTATAACTTCTTCACGATGGGCTACGAAGATTACGTAACTGCGGCGGAGTATCTTGAGCTTCCCGTAATTACTAACTATAAGTACAACGAATATGCAGCACAGTTGGAGAAAGAGTACGCAATTGCTCAAGCTCTCAAAGGTGCGTTCACCGACAAACAATTCGAGGCCCTTAAGCAGGGTCTAGAAAAGCTCGATGCCGCTTTCCCAGGCGAGTTGATTCGTGCTGAAGATGACTACGACGTTGTCGTGGCTAACATCCTCTGCATAAAGCGCTGCGCGGTAATGGAAGGTGACAAACCATTCGACGTCGGTACGGTGATCATTAAGGAGCGCGAAACTTACACTCGCCTCCAACATTACGCACTGTACCTGATCTGCAATTCCAAGCAATACTAACCCGCAACGAAAGAGCAGCTAACCACTGCTCTTTTTTTTTACCCTTAAAAGGAATACCCTGATGTTCGAACAAACCGAATCGCGTCAACTGACTGAAGCTCAGAAGAAAGACATCCAGAAGAAGTACGAGCAAGGTCTGAATCAGGACAAGGTCAAGAGCGCCCTGCACTCAGTCGACATGTCTCTGGGCATCTTCGGCGGCGGTAGCAAGATCTCCCTGATGGAACGTCCAATCAGCCGCTTCGTCTTCCACGCAATCTTCTCCAGCCCGAAGGTCGAATCGTTCTTCCGCCGCTGCCACGAAGCCGAGACTTACATCACGGCCGAAGAGTTCGCCGAGTTCGAGAAGATCTGCCAAGACATCACCGTCAAGATCTCCAAGACCTCCATCGAACAGAACTTCCTGTCGGCTGCCAAGCTGCCGCACACCAACGTTGATCTGTGGGTGATCGAAGCTGACTGGCGTGACCTGACTGCCCGCATCACCTGGACTCCAGAAATGGAAGAAGCGATCGAGCAGCAGATGGCCGGGATCTTCAACCACCTCGAGCGTCTGCGCGCACTCACCAGCCGTGACGTCCAGTACTCGACTCTGGCCGACGTACTGACCGGTGAGGCTTCCGCTGAAGCTCGTGGTAACGAAGCGCTGATGGAAGCGTCCTGCGCTCTGCTGCGTAACTACATGCTCTCCATGCCGATGCAACAACACATCGGCTAAACGAATGGCGCTCCTTCGGGGGCGCCGCTCCACTTTCTTTTTTTTATCTGGAGATTGGAATGAATGGTCTAAGGCCCACAGTCCGTAATGTCTTCTTCTACATGGCGGTTATTCTCCTCGTACTCGCTGCATTGAAGTGCGGGGCTGTCTACAATAAGTACGGCATTGAAGAACCGCGTGAGGTTAAGTTGACTGAAGCTTGGTCGTACCTGAGCGGTAACAAGCAATCGATGTCGGAACATTGGAAAGGCTACTTCATTGACGTGAAGTCAGGTAAGAGTTTCGAGCGTGAACTCGAAGGTCGTCTTTATAACCGGTTCCGTAATAACGGCCCTATCACGATGACGGTGAACTTACCACGAGAATACTGGGCTGAGCCCGGCGACAGTGTTGAGAACCGTGAGGAAGCCATCTCCTTCTTCGGTAAGTGGATTCTGTGGATCGTGGTAGGGCTCCTGCTCCTCAAGTGGTGGTTCGGTTCTTGGGGTGAGTGGGGAGACAAGTACAATTATTGATGCTATGCCCACCTTGAGGATAGCATCATGGCATCAAAAGAAAGAACGTTTGGTAATCTGGACACGCGTGAACTTGCACGACAGGACTATCTCTTATTAGGGGACTTCTGGCGTCAAGACACAGAGCTGGGACTCATCGTTGCGAAGAGAGGTTTCCGAACCAACTACGCAAGTATCGATGTCCTACTCAAGACTGGCCTGATCTTCTTCTACGCCTTCTTGGCGAGTTACGGGGATCAGTCAGCTACCATCCACGACTGGCTGTACAGCGGCTATGGCATCGAGCGTGCAGACGGTACTGTCTATTACCCTACACGTAAAGAATGCGATGAAGCGTTCCACAGGGCCTTGCTAGATGAAGGCGTGGGACCTATCAGAGCAATGATGTTCTATCTCGGCGTTCGCATTGGTGGCGCTGAGCATTACTCGAAAGTTCCGGTTAAGTTTGTGCCTCAGGCAATCCTAGAGGCGTAGTAGATTAATAGAAGGGCGACCATGGAACGATTTCATCGTAAGAAAGAAGCAGAAGCGAAAGGGTTCTACTTTCTAGATCATGAATGTACCGGCAAGGTGTATACCGGGAAGTCCATGAACATCATGAAAGAAGTATTGGCCATCAGAGCGGCCTTGAGAGTCGGGAACTGTAAATGCAAGAAGCTTCAGAAGCTCTTCAATTCAGATCCTGAGTTTGATGTGCGGTTTGTATTAACGAAGGCAATGCCTGACGCTGCGCTACTCGAGAAAGAGTTCCGTCGTGGTAAGCCCAAACATCTATTGATCAACTGAGGTAAAGGCATGAAGTCTATCTGGACTGTATTCAAACCGTGGAATCTTCCGTGGCTACTCATCACTATCGGGTTGGCGTTTACGTCGTTCCACTATTACGGTGAGTATTCAGCTTACCGTAATAAGGCGCCTCGTGAAGTCGTTCTCCTCGATACGTGGAGCGAAATGCGCGGATCGAAGCACAGCGTACATGAGGAGTTCGTTGGATACTTCCGCGATAACCTCACTGGTGCTGGTTTCGAGTATCCGGTAAGTGGCGGCCTTCACAAGTCGTTCTCCAAGACACTGAAGGCAATGCCTCTGAAGTTCCCATTGGCTGAACGGGATCTGAAGATAGGGCAGCACAAAGACTGGATGATGTTTGTCTTCCTGATCTCAGGAGTTCTGGTATTGGTGTCGATCATTGTACGCATCGGCATCTGGGGTAAGTACATAGACGAGTAATGTTTGCAGCATAAAGCCCGGCCATGAGCCGGGCTTTATGTCGTTCGTTACTTGATGGAACGATCCAACCAAGTCAGGAGTGCCACGATGATACTCTCCGCCATCAACTGGTGATGAGGGAGTGAATCACTGAGATCCGACTGCGCCGTCTGGAAGTAGAAGGGCTGGAAATAATCCATGTACAATGGCTCATTGAAGTCCTGCAACTTATTCCAGATAGGCGAACCATCCTCGAAGTCGAGCCAGCCTTGATTGAGGTGAACCTTCTCATTGGCGAGCTTGATGCATTCTCGAATAGTCTTAACCGCAGCCTGAACTGTGGCGTCCTTTAGAGCCGGCAATTGCTTCGAGTATTCGAAAGGAACACGCTTACCAACAGCCTCGACACCAAAGTAACCTTTCTCGGCCTTCATGACGACAACGTCTTCGTTACCGACGAAGGACCACTTCTGACCGATCAGTTTCTGGAGTCCACACTTGGCAGCGATCTCTTCAGCTTCCTTGTTGGCTTCGTCACACGCCTTCTCAACTTCATCTTCATCAGCCTTACGGTTGATGAGAGCGAGGATGATCTTGGAATGCTTCTCGAAAGCCTGATCGACTTCCTTATCCATCGGATCAAGCGCAGTGTTGAACTTCTGGATGACGGTTCTGAACTCGCTCAGGTTACGCTCAATATCAGACGTAGCCCGTGCAGGATCGAACTTACCACCAATAGCCAACTTGTTCGCAATACCAGCAGGCGATACAGTGTCAGCGAACTCCCGCTCCTTCATCCACGTTGGGTTGTCGAAGTATTGCTTGAGATAGTTCTCGACCTTGCTGAAGTCCAGATACTTGGAACCTTCCTTATTCAGCTTCGTGCCATCTTCTTTCTGGTTATTACTGGAGAACAGCTTCTTGACCATATCGATCAAACCGCTGAACCCTTCGAAGGAAGGTGGTACGACCTTGATCTGAATCGAGTAGCCGTGCAACGCCTGCTTGACATCAACCGGTACACAACGAACAATGTTCTTACGAACCTCATCCTGAGTCTTGTACTCACCAGACAATCCATTGACTGGGTTGAAGTTCTCCATCCACCCATCTTTGACGTCAGGTTTGATCGTGTAGATGAACACCTGCAACGCATGAACATCAGCGATGGTCAGAGGTTCTTCAGACTCGATCTCGATACGGCGGCCAGTGAACTTGTAGCGGTTCAGTTTGAACTTCTTCTCGATAGCCGAGGAGATGCCCAGCATTACCGCCGCATCCTTATCGTCAGATGCGTACAACCATTCATTGGACTCGCACTTATCCCAACGCACGATCTCACCGCTACGCTGGAAGCCCGGCAGTAACTCACCTTGCTTGAACGCAGAACCGTGATACAGGTACTGAGGCAGGTTCACTTCAGGCTCTTCCTGTACTGCGAATGGAGTAACGGTATCGGCCATTTCACGAGAGTAGGCAGCCGACTGGGAGTTCCAGCCTTCGCCACCACCGCGGTGCATGTCGCCTTGGAAGATACCCAGTAGGTCAGCAACGAACTCACCCAACCCGGACATGAAGTCGAACACTTCCAGAGACAGAGTCTCAGTGTCCACGTTCTTGATGCCGAGGATAGATGCGGTCATTTCAGCAGACCACGTCAGGATGTCGTTACTGCGAGTGGAGATGTTTGGAGCATCGCCAGTATCGAGTAGGAAGTCGAAGACGAATACAGGACTGTCTTGACCCAGTCGAGCAGCACGGGCGATTGTCTGTGTGCGGATCGCATCACGGAACGGTTGGTTGAGCATCAGGATGGTGTTTGCCACAGTCAGCGGAACCGCTGTAGACAAACTCTGGAACGTAGCGACCAGAGGATTGAGATCCTCATCCTTGTAGTACTTGGCCACGATGGTTGGTAAGTCCTTGTTGGTCTCACCGTACACCTTCGCTGGGGTATACCCATCGTGGTACAGTTTGTCGGCAGCAGCTTCCAGCACTTCAACGTAACTGGTGAAGACCAGCGTCTTCTTCTTAGCCGCATCGATGTACTTCTCGAGATCGATGTGCGCCAGCATATCCAGGTGACATGCACTGCGAGCCTTACCAAGCACCCCGCCGAGTGCTTCACCCATGATTTTCAACTTGACATACTTTACAACACTACGCGCACCTTTGAACTCTGCTTTCAGAGAACCACTCAGCTGTGGCATGATGGTCTTCAGCTCGTATCTGTTGCAGAGCTGAGCCTCAGCCTTCATGGCCATCGGATCAAATCCGCCAGATACAGTTGCAAAAGCAGATCTGTAAGCATTGAACTCACGACGATCAAGATCAGTACGAAGAGTCTTCTCAAATTCATTGAGACCTTCCTTGTACTTATCTTCGTAGAACTTCCGGTTCTTCGCGTAATATTCCTTGCGTTCATCAATGAACTTGCGCATCCGATTGCCGATGGCTTCCAACGTATAGTCGTTACCATTAGGCATCTTCACCATGACCTGCTCTACAGTCACCACGGTGTCTACCACGTCCTGTTTAGGAACGTGATATTTCAAGTGACCGATACGGTTACGGAGAATGTCGTTTGCGCGCTTGGCGTCCTTACCGTAGATCTTACGGAAGGCTTCTTCGCAGTTGTCATCAAAGTACGGATCGACACACTTAAGGAACGGGATACATTCAGACCCCATCGCTTGGATTGGCGTGCCAGACATCCATAGGCAATAAGCAATAGTCGGCATCTTGCACATCTCGACCAATGCTTGAGTTCGGTCAGCAGCAAGACGGTTGAAGTTGTGCGACTCATCGACAATGATCATCGTGTCTTTGAATTCGCGAGGGTTGGCTTTAACGAAGTCGTAAATCGTTTGGATCGACTCGTAGTGGCAAACGTAGAAATGCTCGTCCAGCGTCGGGAGACGACCTTCAGTACTCACCCAGTAACGACGCTTGGTCATCATGATGTCTTGGATGGTGTCTTTCCAAACACGCTCTGCGGCGTTTTTAGGAGTGAAGATGATAACCTTCGGCGCATGTAAGCATTCACTCAGCACGAGGCTGGTGACGGTCTTGCCGGTGCCTGCGCCAGCATCCAGCAGATAACCTTTAAGCTTGTAAGCAGGAACCATCCGCCCGTACAGTTCAGCGAACTCACGCTGGAACGGTTTCAATGGGAATGGCACTTGCTTATCAACGACAGACATGTCAGTGATCGACTTAACGTCACGATCGACATCACCGAGCCAAGTCTTCTCACGCAGCTCCTCGATGACCTTAGCCAGTACACGCTTCGGCGTACGGGTCTGCTTGTCATCGTACAGCGTTTGACACATGTAGAGGAAGTCGAATCCAAAGAAGTGACGCATCTTGAATTCGCTGCTCCGAACATTCTGGAACATGTGTTTGTAGAGGGCACTGGTTCCCCAGAGACGATACACGTCCTTGAAGAACAGCATCGTACTGATACCTTCCACTACGATGAAATCACGGGTAGTGGTCACGTCCACTAATCCTAGACGACGCCTTAATCCTGCTAACATGGTGTTCCCCGTACTTCAAATAATGGAAGGTAAATGACATAAAATGTGTTGCTACTTACTGAACGGTTTTATAGACACACATAATCAAAGTACATAACCGCAATCGACTGAGGAAGTCAGCATGACCGAGCTTAAAGATCCGTACGTTTTGTTTGAAGCACTGGTAGCAATTTCTAAGGGCTGCACTAACGTAACCCAAGCCAAAAGTATCGCTGCACAAGCACTCAAAGACTACAGCGCAGGCGATGTACGCTTGGCTGTCAAGTCCGGCGTTGACAAAGTAACCGGTGCGGTATTCCAACCAGTTACTCCGGGGATGTATACGAAGCCCGGCCAGAACTTAACTAGCTACGTTCTGGACATTCCTTATAACGACGAATGCGAATATCGCTGCGTGTACGTGAGTTATCGTAACGGCGATTCCACTCGATTCATTCTTGAGACTCCTAAAGGCGTTGATACTAACGTCCTCAAGAACGAACTCAAAGATGCTGGTCTGGGCTGGTATCTGCGTAACAATCCTGAATTCAAATACTGGATTCTGGATGATGTCGCTAAGACCAAGATCGAAGCAGATTTCAAACCAACCACTCCGGTAATCACCATCCGCGAGTGGAACCACAATAAACGTTTCCGCCACGGCTACATTGTGGTGGGTAAACACTCATGAGGAACCCATCGATGTCCAGCACTACTTCCATTGCGTTCACCACCGTCAACCGTTACGCGCCTCAAGCGGCTTACCCGGTCGGCAATCCTGTCAGCGTACTTCCTGACGAGATCACAGCTGCAAACTTGGCTGAACATTTCTGTCACCGGAAAGATACACTGCACGACCGTGTCTTCGATGCTTCCCAAGAGAACCGTCTGCAATTCGTCATTACCCACATGGTAAGTCAGTCTGCGAACTCGACTCTGGTTTACCACCTGTTCGGGTATTCCGATCACGACGGTAACCCTGAACTCCTGTCCGATGACATGAAGCTCTATTTCAGCCGGGCTGTCACAATCCGCTCTACGCTGATCCGCGACATCACCGGTTGCCGCACCATCTCCAACGTGGTAGAAGATGCGCTGCTGACTCAGGGGTGGTTGGACGGCGCTCGGGTTCTACGTCCTAGCGACATCTTCCAGAACCTGGGTTCCGAGGCGGCTTTCAATGCGTTCATTACACCCGGCATGAAATGCATCAACCTGTCTGGCGCTTTCAATAAGAGTCAGGTGAAGATGATGCACACGAGTAACGAGAGTCCTGCTCGTTACATCAAGACCATCTCCGATGCACTTCACGGTGCCATCAAAGACTGCATCGCTGATCCGATAGAAATGAAAGACGACTATCTGTTCAGCGCGGCGATGGATCGTACCTGCGAACCTACACTCATGCACCACTGGTTCCTCAGTGAACTGGCTCGTTCAACCAAGTTCGAATTCGACGGGTTCGTAACTCTCGGCGACTTCAAGCAAGTGTTTGAACCTGAAACGGTATCGGCGATGATCACCGAGTCTGTTGATCGTACAGACCTAACGCCGTGGACTGGCTCGGTAGAATCTTATCTGGCCAACCTTCTGATCAACACCGTCAACGCGAGTATGACTGACTACGGCTACATGTCTGTTCGCGTTGACGGGGTAATTGGCAAGGTTACCACGGCAGCACTAAACGGCTCCAGTATGCTGGATAAGAATGCGTTCGATGATCTCATTCCTGAGTTCGACATCAAACGTCCTCCGTTTGTCAGTATCGTGAAGAACGATCTGAAGGCCTTCGTGTGGAATTCAGCAGATGCGGAAATCCAGTTCAACGTGAAAGTCGATATCGCCGGCGTTGCTACAGTCACCATTATAGTTGGCGATGAAGCGCCTCAGATCTTCGAACGTCCGATGTACATGGTCGGTATGTTGTCCGGCCAATGGGCTGCTGATGAAACTCTTATCGAACGCACTCGTGCGTACTTCAAGGATGCTATCAGCGTTCTCACCAGTCGCGCTGTAGTTCACCAGTAAGCGGCATAAGCACCCACTCCTTTGGGAGTGGGTGTTGTCACTTCTTTTTTTTTATAGCTGGGATTCAGGAATGTCAACCATCGACACTGTCTGACCAGCCAATTCATGCGTACAGTCATTGAGGAATACCCACTGACCATTCTGGATAAAGCTGTGGCAAACAATCGGGATGTTGTGACGACTCCAGTTAACCAATACGCTTGGTGAGTAGGTCGGCATATTGACGTTACCATCCCACTGCCATTGCTGGTTGGTCTCGCTCGGTCTGTCGATTGCGATGTGGTGCATCCACTTACAGCCGGGGCAATAGAAGCCGTGCATGAAGTCAGCGAAGTATTCAATCTTCGGAGATAGCATTTCGCTCATGATTTGTATGTCCTATAGAACCGTTGGGGAACTAACATGTTGGCCGTGATAATCAAAGGTAATCCTAAGTTCATCAATACAGCATTAGCGAGAACGTATTACTCCGACATCGAGAAGTACCTCAAAGCCCTCGGCTATAAGGTTGAATTCGATGAGGGTAATGACTACACCAGACCCCGACAAGATGCTGATCTGTACGTCGCACACTCCCGCGGTGTCGGACGTTACGAGTTCATGGAAGAGAGGAATAAATCGAAGTTCGTGAAGCTCGGTAGTCTGGATGGTGCAATCAACCCAGTTGATCGTAAGTGGCAGGAAGAAGTCTGGCATCCGGGTATCAAGACACCTCCGCCACATGAACACTTCATTTTCACTGACATTCAGAAAGATGCGATCCTTCGAGTAGGCGGTGTTTCGATTGATTCGCTCAAGAAGGTAAATGGTCTATCCAGCACTCTTAGTCCAGATCTTCGAAGACTCGTAGAGCTGGCGATGAAGGACCCTTATCTTGGGGCTCCTGCATTGAAGAGTAACATGGAGAACATCACACCTCTCATCTATAAAGGCCGCACAGTTGGATTCGCAGTTCCGTTCCGTGAGAGTGATGGTTATTGGCGTACTGGTTCTATCTATATCGAACCTGCATTCCGACGTAAAGGGATTGCTCACGAGTGGATTGAATCCTTCATGGAAGGTAAAGCTGGGCGTGCCTGGATTGACCCACGTAATGCATCGAGCATCGCAGCTTACACTGCGGCAGGCTTTACCAAGTCAGGAAGACGCGTCAAATCAGAGATCTCTGGTAACTGGTTTGATGAGTATCTGACAGAAGAAGCTGGGATGGAGAGCAAGGCCCCTATGACGCTGCTGGCGTGGTGATCACTATTATATATGTACTAGGCTGCTTCGGGCTGATGAAGCCAAGTATCATGCTAGGTGGGCTCACACGCTCCTCCACCTAGCCACTGAGGTCGAGACGCTCTCCTCGGCCTAGACGTTGATGTTCGCGGGTTCGTCAACGTCTTGTTAGGTACTCAGTACTTAGCCGTTTGTTCAGGGTATTGCGAGAGCGCGCCTTGAGCAAACGGATAGCTACTGCGCCCCTGTGTGTTATCGGTATTCTCCCCACCTACTGGAGTAATCTGGTAGGTGGGGTTTATGCTGCGTGTTAAGAAACCGCAGTCACACATTACCAATTCGCAATCAAATAAATTACAGTCATACATAGCGCTAGTACAATACAACAACGATATCAATTCCTGATACGTTAAACGTCCGTGGAGGACCGCATCATGACTACTAACAACCCTACCGTTGCAAGCATCGAAGCACTGTTGCGCGATGTCATCACTGCACCTACCGGCGCTCACCTGATCATCATCCCTGATGCATCGTTGGCGCAGCTTCAAGCTGTAAGCGATGCCTTCGTTGAGGCTTCCAATCTCGACGTCAACAACGTCGCTGAGGAAGCTCTGATGATGGCGCAGATGGCTGCTGAGATGTACAGCAAAGATCACATCACCGGTGAGATCGTTAAAGGTGAGTTGATCGCCTACGATGACGAGGCTCTGCAAAAGAACCTCAAATCCATCCGTGAGAATCCGGATTGGGTCAACGAAGGTTTGGCACTCACCATCTACCTGCTGAACAAGATCTTCGCCGAAGTCAAACAATTCCGCCGTTAAGGAGTTCGCTATGCGCTGGGTAGAAGTTCATGGACTCACAATCGCAGCAGCGATGACTGCACTTGCTTCCCTGATTCTGTTGGGGATGGTTCTCTACAAGTATAGTCGCTTCAATCCCGACAACGACGAGTATTGGGAGCGGGCTATCAAGAAGATGATCATTCGGATTGATAAGCTCGCACAGAAGAAGAACTTCAGGTTAAGGCCCGCTGACGCTGCACTGATCATCTGGATCGGCGCACACAGCAGCATACACAACTTCCGAAGGGAAGAGCTGGAAACGCATTTCATTCAATTGAAAGACGTGCTACACTTGATTGAGAAACACTAGACCACCTATCGCCCGAGGAGGGCAACATCATGTTCTGCGCAACCCGTAATGAAGTAGCACTGACCAAGAAACGTTTTGAAGCTAAAACTCAAGACGACTTCACGGCCGGCATGTACACCATCGCGACTAAGCTGAACAAGTTCGCCGATTTCGCAATGTTCGATTCGTCTCACGACAATGACGGCATTCGAATGACTTTCTTTGTAGAGAATGCCAAAGGCGAGGAAATCGTTAAAGGGATCTACCGCAAGTGGGCTCAGCTTCTGGCTAGCTCGATGCCAACCGGTGGCGTGAAACGCAAGATGTACGCGACGACTCAAATCGCAGTACGTCAAATGCGCCATCCGTACGCGGAAGGTCGTGATATCCCAGTGTGGGTTTGGGAGATCTCTACCGGATACGAACCTCGCACCAACGTCGGTACAGTCTACGAGTTATTGAAGACTGCTATCGAATACGTTGAGAAGCATCATTAATTGAAACCCAGGCGGGGTTCCTCCCCGCCAACCTCATTTCTTATTTAGGAGCTTCACCATGACTACTACAAATAACGCTGTACGTGTAATGGCTGCACTGGTTGAATCCGGTGGTCGTTACATCGATGGTCACAACAACCAGACGACCGCCGTCAAGTACGCTGCAATCTTCAAGCGCCCTGACATGGAGGATATGGTTGTACCTCTCCTCACCAACACCTACTTCTCCTTGAGCGCCATCGAGGTCAATGAGGATGGTGTACTCCGCATGTCTCCGTGGTCTGTCGGCGGTGTAGTCGATAGCCGTGGTCTGACCATGGAGCAAACTATCGCTGCTTTCAACGAGTCCTACAAGACCAGCTCGCTGGTAGAGCTGACTGAGTTCGAAGCGAAGCCTGAAGCACCAGTGAAGCCAGCCTTTGAAATGCCGCAGGACTTCTACACCTGGGTAGAAACCGAGCATCATGATGCCGAAGGCACTATCTTCTACCGCAGCCGGTTCAACAGCACCATCACGGGTAAAGATACTGTAGCGTGGGAAATCGCACGCAATACAGCACTCATGCCGAATAACGTATTCGTTCGCGAATACACCGAGGCTGGTAAAATCAGTCACTACGTTCGTATGCCGGTAATGGAGAAGTTGATTCAGCATCACGACTTCTGCAAAACCAACGGTTATCCATGTGCAGAGATCCGCAACCTCGAAGTAATCCGCGGCGCTATCGCTGAGTTCTATCAGATCCGCGGCATCATCTGCTAATAGAGTGAGGGAGCTTCGGCTCCCTTCACTTCACTCTTTTTTTTGTCGTGATCCGTAATTAGTTACAGATGGCGATGTACTACTATGTAGAAACGCCCTCATTGATTAGTCAATGCACAGTTGATACACCTAGCTCTTTTACAATTTGGGTCTCCCTGACGATAGTCACGATGCATTCGCCACCGGTCCGGTAGCGCTCGTGCTTCCCTCTCATAGACAACTCGCTTAGCTGGTATAAAGCCCAGCACACCCCTAGCGGTCTGACAGAGTCTGATCGCGTTCCCTAAGAGTTTGGAATAGTACCAGTAGAGTGTGGGTTCAATCGCCGCGATTGCCTTAATGCTCGAACAAACGTGCCGGGCCTTTCGGAGCATCCCGTAAGAAATATAAAGCCCGGCCTCGCGCCGGGCTTTATGCTGCGTGTGTAATAAAAGAAAACAGAGTCTTATATTGTACACTTGAATCTATACCGCCCCTAATACCCGCACGGAGCATCAACATGTCTGCCTACCTGTCGCAACAAGATAAAGTCAAAGTCAACATTCTGGAAGGCTACGCTCCCCGCAAGCTTACCAACGTGGAAGTCATCATCAATGAGATTCGTCTGTTCGATTGGACCTATCCTGATAGTGACTGCCCTAAGGCCTACAGGGCTGGCGCTGAACGTAAAGAAGTTCTGCGTAGTGCTATCTCCTACACGCTGGGTGATAACCCGACTCTGGCTACTCTGGCGCGGGCAGCGCTGGAAGGTCAGCAAGCCCGTAACGATCTGTTTGATAAGTACCCGTACGTCAAGCACTTCGATCTGATGAATGCCAAGTACCACAAAGGTCTGCTCGGTTGCCATCTGGCTGGCATTGAAGAACATCGTGTCCGTGGAGCCATCAGCTTCCTCAAGGACCTCTACGACGTCGTTGTAGCGCTCCCAGCGAATAAGAGCAACGTATTCATCTCCACCAACAGAACGCCGATGTACCGAGAGCTGAGAGCCATTGCTACCAACTCCAAGGTTCCAGCTCTCTTCGGTATGGCGATCCCTGCGCCTCTTCAGAAGCAGGTCTATGAACTCCTGCGTATCAACACGTATACGCTCGACACCATCCAGACGTTCAACCTGCATTGCGTTGACGAGATGATGGACTACTACAAGAACCATCCGTCCTCCAAAGAAGCTTTCCGCGTCTTCAATATGTTTGAAGTCGTGAACTGCCCTTACGTGCAGGATGCGAAGTATCTTCAGGTCATCATGAATGATCGGTATTATTCGTTCTACGTCAAGCGTAATCAATTCGTGTAACTAGGTGGGAGGCTTCGGCCTCCTGTCCCTCCTTCTTTTTTTTGGATAATTTACATGATCGAAATTAACGTCAATGTCAGCGGTAAGGTTGGTACTGGTAAGAGTCACGTTCTGGCAGTCATCGAGCGAGCCTTGATTGAGGCTTACGGTGAGACGATTGAGATCGTTTGCGATGAGACCGAAGGTGAGCGTCGGTCTATCGGTGCAGACATCCGCGAGTGGCAGCAGCCGTCGGTTGAGCGTATTGTTCTGACTGAACGTACCCATTGGCATACTGAAGAGATCGAGGACTCTCGGGCGGTAACTCTAATCGATGGTCTGACTGACTTCAATAAACCTGATCCTGATCCGACTCCACTGGACCTCACGGAACTCATCAAACAGTCCGACGGGCGGTATCCTCCGTTCAAACCTCGCTACGAAACGCTTGACGGTAGGATCATCAGGATGGATGACGGACATCCAACCGCGGCTAAAGAAGCTGCCGCTAGCCTTGTCTCAACGGCTAACTTACTTCATGTGGAGACACAGTTCCCAGACGAGCCCAATCAGTTGGTGGCGCTTGGGTATTATAACGATCCGGAAGCTGCGTTGAAACACGCCTCTCTAGTGAAAGGAATGTCATTCGACATGGCTATCGTAGAGAAGCATTCGCCGATTCTGGAGAAGGTTACGGTCTACAGTAAGGTTGAGATCCAAGGCGCGACGTCGTGGGATCAGGACGGTCGGCTCGTAGCTACTCTTACATTCAAGATCGGTCGTATGCTCACAAGACTGCGTGAAACGAAAGGCTCCAGTCGCAATCAGCTCACCATGCCTCTTGGTGTAACTGATCAGGGCTGATCCGTAATTAATTACGGGTGATTGAATCAGTATGTGAGAACACCCTCCGGCCATTAAAGTCCTAAGCTTGGTCGCCCAATGTCCTGCGTGGTCGTGGGGTGTCTTCACGTTCAATGAGGTTGTACGGTTGCGGTATTTCCTGTGCTTAAACTCTCAATCACTCATTGAACATCTTGCACTCCGTCGGTGGCTTCGGTCATCGACGGAGTTATTTTCCGCTTTATGCCGCTTGCTAGGGATCGTATGTAGTGAACTGGTTCGCTACACTTTAGCAAGGAAATGTCACCATGAAAGTGAACATCGCTATCTCGCCACTGGAAAACATCCTGGCAGCAATCAACGCGGCCAACACCGCGTCTTCCACCAACATCACTTCGGCTCAGGTTACTGCCGCTGCCCCAGTGGTTGCTGCCGGTACTGCTGGCCGTAACACCACCGTTGAGCTGACAGGCGTTGATGGTCAGGGCATCGAAGGTTCTCGCGTCTTCGCATACACCCGTCAATCTCTGGCTACCGGCGCCGTGGCTTCCACAGCCCCTGCCAGTGTGACCGTTCTGCAAGCCGACGACCAAGCGGCATCCGTCACTAAGGTGGCTACCGCTCTCGGCCTGGTGGCTTCTGAATTCGACGCCAGTGCTTACACTGCGCCTGAAGATCAGTCGACTCCTGGCACCGTGACCATCACCGCCAAGGCTACCAGCCTGCTGTACGTTGGCGTACGTGTCGTTCCTCTGAACTTCGCCGATGCTGACGTAGCGTTCGCTACCGTAGCGCCAATCACTGACCTGGATGCTTTCGAAGCTGAAGAGTAAGTGATGTAAACATAAGGCCCGGCTTCGGCCGGGCTTTATGCTATGCGAGGGGTGTTTATACTCCTTACAGTTGAGGGTAGTGTATGAAAATCAATCTGTCTATCACTTCCGTTGCCAACGTGCTTGCGTTGATCAATGCGAAGAATGGATCTAACATCACCGAGGCTCAGGTTACAGTCGATTCGATAATCGAAAGTACTGAAAACCCAGGTGACAATACCAAGATCACATTGACTGGTATTGACGGCCAAGGAATCGAAGGATCGAGATCTTTCTTCTACGGTCGTGTTAGCGTAACGTCCCAGCAGTCCCCACAGACTGGCGTCGTTATCTTGGCTCCGGGTGAAGTAGGTGGTGAAGCTGTGGCGAAGATCCTCGAGCAACTGAGTATTCGTCTTGAAGACATCAACTACGACAACTGGGTATTCCCAACTGAAGGCGTTGATGGTGGGGTTGACATCTGGGGTAAAGATGGTTCTCCTATCTATACTCCTGAAGTAATTCGCGTCACTCTCAGGCAGTCTGCGTAATCAACAGCATAGAGCCCGGCTTACGCCGGGCTTTATGTCGCTTATGCCTCTGGATCGAAACCAAGAAGGTCTGTCACTGGGGCTATTGTAGCGAATGGAACGTCGGCATCCGACTGACCGAGGGTAACGAATGAACCAGGCAAATATAGAACGCTGGTGTCTTTAACCGTCAGCGTTACACTGACCGCTCCGTTAGCAATAGGTCCATCAACCACATCGGTAGTCTCGAGCTTAACGCCGAACTTGGCATTGATCGCATCGAGAGTCGCGTGAACTGTGGAGCCCACACTCGTTGGAAGATCCAATGCTTGGCCATCGAACGGTACGGTCAGCGCGAAACGTTGGTATTGGAAGGTGTAGCTACCGCTGTAGCCGGAAGCCTTCTTCGCTGTTACCAAGACGGTCGTGTTTTGCGTCGCCTGTGTATCAGGGTTTACCTGAGGTGTAGCGAACGTCAACTGACTGGCAGTGAAGTTTACGTTCTTCTCTTTGTTGATAGCCGCCAATAGAGCCACTAGGCCGCTCTGGTTGAAATTCGGCAACTTAACCTGATCGACAAGTACATAGCCCTTAAGCATACGTACGGTGATTGGATCGGCGGCGTTGGCCAGCACGAACCCGCCGACATCCCGCACATCCAGAGAAGTTGGTGGCGCCACAGCTACGTAGGCGTCAACACTCCTTAAATTTGTAGTCATGTATTCACCTTACTAACCTGGAGTAATAACTACTTCCATCGCACCTATATTGACTACGCTCAGTCCACCCCCGTCTGGGAGTTTCGGACCGGACATCACTCGCGTGTTGACAGGTGCGGCAGCGGCAGTCATCGGGATGTTGATTGATGGACTGGACGATCCATTACTGGTGACGGCTCCAGACAATGTCCGATCGCCGGCAACATCTTTAAGACCACCCACTTTGATATCGATACCCTTGATAGCAAAATCACCAATCGGCGAAGTATCGAACTTGACCTTAAGTGGAGTGCCGTCAGACGGTACAGCGACCTTAGGGGCAATCAAAGTCGCAGGATCGACCTTGTCGGTATTTAGAACATCAACTACCGTCCCTGCGTTAGAAGGGACGTATCCAGCACCAACGGCTGAGACTACCGGCAGTCGTTTGACACTTACGGCACCGAGACGTGATACTGGTTCGATAGGAGCTACCCCATCTTCATAAATGCAGTACATGTCTGAAAATGACCAGACATCGTAGGGTATACCGCTACCACCAGTAGAGACCCAGTTAGTGCCAGCCCGGCCAGTCTCCAAATAAAGGGAGCTGAGGTTGGCTTGAGTAACACCAGCCACCAGTGCGGCCGACGCTATCTGAACCTCATCCCTGAAGATTGTGTAAGTCCTAGCCACCATATCCAGAACGATCTCGAAGTACGAATTCGACGGAATTATCACCGATGATGCTAGCACTAACTGTTGTAGCACCGTACCAGGGTTAGCGATACCTGAACGCAGGTTGATGATATTGATGGTGGATGAGCTAATAGGTCTGTCGATCCTTACCCCAATGGATACAAACGTTGGAGTACTATCGCCGATGAATGCAGTCATCGGATAAGCGACAGATCCTTCAATCTGTCCAGTTAGTTGCGCGGTCTTACCGAACTGTAACTTATCGTTCAGGATTCTTGGGGTGAAGGCGTTAGCTGAGTTACCTGTGATCATAATCGGAACAAGATCAGAGTAAGCCGCGCCGTGACCGAACGGAGGAGTCCCCGTCAAGAATCCTTCGGGTAAGTTCTCGAACCCGAATAACTTTATCTGTTTCATAGACTCATTTCCTAATCAGTACCTCTCCGTCACAGGACGGAGAGTTTTAGGACTGCGGATTGCAGACTGGCGCGAGTCCATTTAACGCCAGATGGGTTCTTGTCGCTCTGGTAGATATTCGCGACCACCATGGCGTTAGACAGCTGTGTAGTGACGTCGGCGCTATTGTCAGCGCCAGTGGTCACCCGCGCAGCCACCTGTCCTAAAGCGCCATTGTTCTTACGCGCGGTCATACGCAATACGACACCGTTGACAGGACCTACGAACGCTGCTGGAGACAGAGTCACGTTAGCTGAAGGGATCGCAGGATCAGACACAACCACTGGGGTGAGTTGACTCGCAGCGTCTGAGATTGGTGAGTTCAGTGCAGCTACGTTGTCGCCAGACGGACTAGCCGCCCAAGTAGCCTGATCGATTGTAGCCACACTGATCGGATAGATCCGCTGAGGACCCAATGGACCATTAGGGCTACCGTCGCCGGTTTTCTCGGTGACGTACATGTCCTTAATCCAGAACGTATAATCGACAGTTACTGAGTCACTTACGTACGGTACGCCAGAATAGAAGGTCGCAGTACCTGCACGCATAGCCGTTAGGGCAGCGGCAACAATGTTGATGGTGTCAAGGTAAGACCCATCGATGTATCGCTTGATCGTACCTGCGTTAAGGTCGTAGGTCGCTTCCAGATAGTATTCAGTACCTTGAACCCAGTTAGGGATAGACCCTCTAGGGAATGCACTATTCTGGACTACGATGGTGTTGCTCAACGCACCGCCAATGAACGACATCGGCTGTGGCCAATGCGAAAGGTTAGGTGCTGCTCTAGGGCAATTCCACCGCATGCCGATGGTGAACTCGCTAGTAGCGGTTGGATTCAACCCCAGTTGCTGCATTGTGCAGGTAAGGTAATTCTGATTGTTGTTAGACGACGACGATCGCAGTTGCGCTATCAACTTCAACCAACCGTCTTCACGAGTTACAGTTACGCCAGTGGATATCGACGATCCTGAGTTAAGTGTAAACGGCAACCCTGGTAGAGGGGATGATGGAAACACGTTCGCGACCGGTAAGACAACATCGTCCAGCCCAAAAATACTACGGATAGCCATATTGAATACCTCAGCTCCAACGGATGATTGGATCGTTGAACAGAGCCGCGAATGAAGGCAGTGCTTTACCTGCCGTGACCTTAGACCCTGCGGTGAAGAAGTAGCTGCCAGACTTAACTGTCAACTCTACTTGACTCGCCTCAGGATCGATTGGACCGTCCTCAACGTCATTCTGACTGAGGACCATCCCCGAACCTGCGTTGATGGCTGCGAGGGCTCCATAGATCGTTGTAGCGGAACCA
>RCUJ01000616.1_pt1 | contig 20198 bp, 10 predicted proteins | sample 2166321 | NCBI WGS metagenome assembly RCUJ01 (sample SAMN09932808, study PRJNA488358) | compost metagenome | feature: garden; material: soil; isolation source: compost soil in an enriched community after 118 h of incubation | place: Germany: Experimental Botanical Garden Goettingen | collected... | reverse complement strand
ACAAGTTAAATAAGAACTCCATGGGTATTCTATTGGATGTTTGCAAAAACCATGATTTACGGGATTGTAATGAATGTATTTTATAACAGAACACAAATAGGATTGATTATTGATTAATTTTCTTTTATAAGGTCTTTCGAATAAAGCTCCATGTCTATTGTAACCTTTATTAATTGCTTTTGTGTAAGCATTAAATAAATTCCCAAAAGATTGATGAGTAGGTATTATTTTTTTGATTTCATATTCTTTGTGACTTTCTAGAATTTCTTCGAAAGTTTTAATTCTTACTAATAGATGAAAATGATTTTTTAAGAGACACCAAGCTAGTGTTTCTGCAATTGGATCAATATGTTTAGTATAAAGCATTAGAAAGTATTCATGATTTCTATTTTCTTTAAATAGGTTTTCACCATTAATTCCACGATTATAAATGTGATAATATTTTCCAGATTCGAGATTTTCGGTTTTTTGCATGTTTATTGTCGACAAGAGACCCGACAGGTCTTCAAAACCTGTCGGGTTTAATTTAAGTAAAAGTAGTAAAAAGATTACTTTTTATTAGTTTTCTGCTTTGTTAAATGTTTCTTAGCAAACTGATAATTGTCATTTCCTGTTCGGATTCTTTTTCGTAATATTACTATTGTAAATTTTCATGAATGAGAAAGATTAAATACAAGAAAGGACGCAAGCTACAACACATTACTTTAGAGTACACTGGCACGCATAAAGAGCACGAAACAGAGATGCAGCTTTTTGTATATAATGACGCAGATGTTGTCGAATACGATAAGTTTACTGTCTTGGCTTTAAATTCTTGTTTTGATTACACAAAAAACAATTGGCTCAATATTCATGGACTTCATGATATTAATCTTATAAAAACGATTGGCGCTCATTTCAAATTAGATGATTTTCTTCTTGCCGATATTTTAAACACTACCAAAAGAACCAAATTAGAAGATCAGCAAGAGATTCTGTTCTTCAATATAAAATCGCTTCTTCCTTCCGAATATTCGGATAATATTAGTGTTGAACAATTAAGCTTTATTCTGAAGGATGGAGTATTAATTTCCTTTCAAGAAAAACGAAGCGACTTCTTTACCCACATTCGAGAGCGTTTACGCACGCATGCTGGAATTGTTAGAACCAAAAAGGTAGATTATCTTTTGTATTTACTTCTGGACGCTGTAATGGAAAATTTCTATATTACACTGGAAGATGAGGAAGATAAAATTGAAGACTTAATCAATTTGACTAAAAAAGACGCTAAACCAATTATTTTAGAGAAAATTGAAAATCATCGCGATAATTTAAATTTTCTAAAACGTTCCATCGTTCCGCTTCGAGATTCGCTTTATTATTTAAAAACAAAAAGAGATGACGACGATGATAATGGGTTAATTCAAAAAGAAACTTTCAATTTCTTTATCAGACTGCACCAGAAAAGTTTAGAACTTTTAGATCAGATAGAATCAGATATGAGTGCTTTAGAGAGCGCTTCGAACTTTTATTTTTCGGAACAAAGCCGAAAAATGAATGAAATCATGAAAACGCTAACCATCATTTCAGCTATCTTTATTCCGCTTACTTTTATAGTTGGAGTATACGGAATGAACTTTGAAAACATGCCAGAACTCAAAATGCAAAATGGCTATTTTGTAGTCATGGGTTTGATGTTTTTGCTGGTAATAGCCCTAATCATTTATTTCAAAAAACGACGCTGGTTTTAGCCCTGTTTTACAGTTGAAAAACTTGATATTTATAAATTTGATATTTAGAATAAAAATAAATAATTATGAGTAAAGCAATATATATAGCCACTAGTGACCATAATAGCGGTAAATCAATTATCACGCTCGGGTTAATGAGTATCTTAATTGGTAAAACAGCTAAAGTAGGGTATTTTAGACCTATAATCGAAGATTTTGTGGATGGTGAGGTAGATAATCATATTGAGACCGTTTTGTCGTATTTCAACCTCGATATTGCGTTTGAAGATGCTTACGCCATTACTAAAAGCAGATTGATTAAGAAAAAGAATAAAGGAAAAATAGGAGAGGTTCTAGATTTAATTATTGAAAAGTATAAAAAACTAGAAGAACGATTTGATTTTGTTTTGGTTGAAGGAACAAGTTTTACGGGCGAGGGAACTTCTATCGAATTAGATTTGAACGTTTTAATTGCCAAGAATCTCGGAATTCCAACCATAATTGTAGGCTCGGGAGTTGGTAAAACATTGGAAGAGCTTTTAGACAGTTTGTATCTGGTTTACGATTCTTTCAAATTAAAAGAGGTTGAGGTTTTATCTGTTTTTGCCAATAAGGTACAGCCGGAAAACATTGAATTGGTCACTAATAGTTTGCAGAAAACGTTGCCTTCAAATGTTTTGATTAATACAATTCCGCTTATTTCTAGTTTGAATAATCCAACGATGCAGGAAATTGTAAACGAATTGAATGCTAAAGTTCTGTTTGGAGAAAATTATCTGAATAATGAAATTGGGCATTACAGCGTAGGCGCCATGCAGCTTCATAATTATTTGGTTCATTTGCATAATAACGCTCTTGTAATTACTCCAGGAGATCGTTCAGATATTATTTTAGGAGCTTTACAAGCAAATGAATCGGCAAATTATCCAACAATATCTGGAATTATCTTAACTGGAAATATTGTTCCTGAGGAAAGTATTTTGAAGCTGATTGAAGGACTTTCACCTGTTGTTCCGATTATTGCTGTTGATGGAGGAACATACCATATTACCAATAAAATAGGTTCTATAAAATCGGAGATTTATGCCAACAACACACATAAAATCGAAACCTCAATAACTACATTTGAGAAATACGTTGAAATTGAAGCTTTATCGCAAAGAGTGATTACTTTCCAACCTGAAGGTATGACACCAAAAATGTTTCAATACAACATGGTTAAAAGAGCCAAACAGCACCGTAAACATATTGTATTGCCAGAAGGAAATGATGACCGAATTATTACAGCCGCATCAAGATTATTAGATATGGATGTAGTAGATATTTCAATTATTGGAGATAAAAAACAAATAGAAAGTAAAGTTGCAGAATTAGGACTTACTTTCGATTTTTCTAAAGTGAATATAATCAATCCGATAGAATCTGAAATGTATGAAGATTATGCCAATACTTATTATGAGCTTAGAAAAGCTAAAAATGTAAGTATCACAATGGCAAGAGATTTAATGGAAGATGTTTCGTATTTCGGAACCATGATGGTGTACAAAGGTCACGCTGACGGAATGGTTTCTGGAGCTGCACATACAACTCAGCATACTATTTTACCAGCATTGCAATTCATTAAAACAAAACCAAATTCATCTGTCGTTTCTTCAGTGTTTTTTATGTGTTTAGAAGATCGTGTTTCTGTTTTTGGAGATTGTGCTATTAATCCAAACCCAACAGCAGAACAATTGGCAGAAATTGCAATTTCTTCTGCAGAATCAAGTTTAGCATTCGGAATTGAACCAAAAATTGCTATGCTTTCTTATTCTTCTGGCTCATCAGGAAAAGGAGATGAGGTAGACAAAGTAAGAACTGCTACGGCAATTGTAAAAGAAAAAAGACCAGATTTAAAAATTGAAGGGCCAATCCAATACGATGCAGCGGTTGATTTAAGTGTTGGAAAAAGCAAAATGCCAGATTCAGAAGTTGCAGGGCAAGCAAGTGTATTGATTTTTCCTGATTTAAATACAGGAAACAATACCTACAAAGCTGTTCAAAGAGAAACTGGAGCATTGGCAATTGGCCCAATGTTACAAGGTTTAAACAAACCTGTAAACGATTTAAGCCGTGGCTGTACTGTTGATGATATTATCAATACAGTTGTAATTACGGCAATACAGGCGCAGGGATTATAATCAATTAAAAATTTGGAATTAAAAATTAAAAAATAGAACGCGGATGAGACTGATTCGCTACCGCGAAAACGCAGATTTACACGGATTTTATTTTTGATAGAATAAAAACCCGTTTTAATCCATGTCTTTACGAAGTAAATCCGCGTCATCCGCGTGCCAATCTCGACAAAAAAAATGTCTTTGAGATTAAAATAAACTTAGTGACTTAGCGCCTTTGTGGCAAAAACATAAAAAATGAAAATACTAATTATAAACTCAGGAAGTTCATCCATAAAATACCAATTAATGGTAATGCCAGAAAATGAAGTAATCTGTTCTGGAATGATTGACAGAATTGGCTTAGAAACTTCAAATGTTACGTTTAAAACTGCAGCAGCTTCACGTGAAGAAACGTTGCCAATTCCGAACCATAAAGTAGGTTTGCAAAAAGTAGCTAATATGCTTTTAGACCCTGAAAAAGGGGTGATAAAATCTACTTCAGAAATTGCTGCTGTTGGGCATCGTGTAGTGCACGGAGGTAGCGATTTTAGCGCTACAGTAAAAATTGACGAAAAAGTTAAGGAAAAAATTAAACAGCTTTTTGAATTGGCACCTTTGCACAATCCTGCTAATTTAGAAGGAATTAATGTGGCAGAAGAAATCTTTAGTTCTGCAGAACAAATTGCTGTTTTTGATACCGCTTTCCATCAGACTATGCCAGAAGTAGCGTATAAGTATGCAATTCCAAATTATCTTTTAACGGAAAATAAAGTACGAGTTTATGGCTTTCATGGAACGAGCCATAAATACGTTTCTGAAAAAGCGATTAATTATTTAAAAGATAATTCTAAAATAATTACCATACACTTAGGAAACGGCTGTAGTATGGCCGCTGTTAAAGACGGAAAATGTATTGATACTTCAATGGGATTTTCTCCTTCAAATGGTTTAATTATGGGAACTCGAGCTGGAGATATTGATCAGTCGGTTGTTTTTTATATGATCAAAAACCTTGGATATACTCCAGACGAGGTAAACGCCGTTTTACTGAAACAAAGCGGTATGTTGGGACTTACGGGGTATAGTGATTTACGGGATATTGAAGCTGAAGCAGAAAAAGGCAATAAAGAATGTCAGCTGGCATTGCAAATGAACGCTTATAGAATCAGAAAAACTATCGGGGCTTATGCAGCAGCTCTCAACGGATTAAATGCAATTATTTTTACAGCAGGAATTGGGGAAAACTCATCATATATGCGCAATTTGATTTGTACAGACATGGATTATTTTGGAATTGAGATTGATCCAGCAAAAAATCAGATTCGTTCTAAAGAATTAAGAGAAATCAATTCGGAAAAATCTACTGTAAAAGTTTTGGTTGTTCCGACAGACGAAGAATACGAAATTGCAAATCAGGTTTTTCAATTACTTGAAAATTAGAATATTTTGCCCCAACATAGTTAAAGGCTCCTTTCTTAAGGAGCCTTTTTTATGCTTTCAGTTTAAGTTTTTTGTCAGTATCTTTGAATTTAAAAAATAATATCTTGAAATCGATACTTTTTAAATCAGTTTTCTTCTTTTTCATCGCGTTACAGCTTCAAGCTCAAGAATTACTTCCTTTTGTCGAAAATTACAGCAAATCAGATTATCAGGGAGATAATCAGATCTGGAATGTGGCACAAGGAAACGATAATGCCATGTATTTTGCTAACAACCACTATTTGCTTCGTTATGATGGAGTAAAATGGGAAAAATATACGCTTCCAAACAAAACCATTATTCGATCTATTCTGATTGAAGGAGATAAAATTTATTCTGGTTCTTATAAAGAATTTGGTTATTGGTATAGAAAAGAGGGAACGATGCATTATGTATCGATTACCAAAAACCTCAGATTATTTGATGAAAAGGATAATGAAGAAATTTGGAAAATTTTCAGATTTAATGGTTCGCTTTATTTTCAATCGTTCAACGATGTTTTTATTTATAACGGAAAAACAATTAAGAAAATTAAGTTTCCTTTTCTTATTTCGTATTGTTTTGGAGTAGATAAGGATTTGTATGTAGCTTCTGTTAGGGATGGAATTTACAAAATGACTGGTAAATATATTGCCAATCCAAAAGGATGGGGCGTTTTAAAAAATACTGTTGTTCATGCCATAGAAAAGTTTCAAAACACAACATACATTTTTACGCAGAAAAAAGGTGTTTTCATTGTTGAAAAAAATGGATTGAGAAGTTGGGAACATCCTATAAATGAAACTTTAAAATCGGCAACCATCAATGTGGCAAAATTTGTCAAAAATGATAAATTGGTTATTGGTACAGGAAACCGCGGAATTTTCATTTTAGATTTAAAAAACAATTCCTTTAAAAATATCGAACGCGATAATGTGTTAATGAACAATTCGGTGCTGAGTATAGGATTAGATAAAGAAAATGACCTCTGGGTTGGTTTAGACAACGGAATTGCACATGTTGAGGTTAATTCTCCTATTTCTTTCTTTTATGACAATTCTGGTCTTTTAGGATCTGTGTATGCCGTGGCAGCAATTGACAAAGGCTATCTAATTGCCTCAAATCACGGTATTTTTGAGTATAGCGCTGGGAAATTTAATATGATGCCTAACACACAAGGGCAAGGCTGGAATATTTCTCTAATTGACGGAAAATACATTGTTGGTCATAATGATGGCACTTTTTCGTATGAAAACAATGCTTTAACGAAAATAAATGGTGTTAGCGGTGGATGGAATATGGCTAAAAGCAGTATCAATAATACTTATTTCCAATCTACTTATAGTGGTATTCTGGTTTATGACGATCCGTCAAATATGTCTCGTTATAAAATCATAAAAGATTTGGCAAAACCTATAAAATATGTTGCTCAAAACAAAAAGAATGAAATTTGGGCAGCCGACAATTATCGCGGTTTGTATCGTGTTTTGCTAGATGATAATTATAATACATTAAAAGTTGAAAACGTTACACAACAAAGCAAAATACAGAATGATTTTGGAATTAAGATTTTTGAGTTTAGAAAAGAAATCCTTTTTCTGATTAACAACTCTTGGTATACCTACAATTCGATATCCAATAAATTAGAAGAAAATGAATTGTTCAATACAAGTTTCAGAAATGTGACAGATGTCGTTTCTATAGATGAAGATCATTTTATGGTTTTGCAAAACGGAATCTTATATCATATTTATGCCCAAGGAAACAAATTTGTATGGAATATTATTCAGGAGAAATATTATAAAGGAAAATTGATTAATGAAAATCTAAGAATTTTCAAAAAAGACAATTATTACTTGTTTAATCTCGATGATGGATTTATTTCACTTAAACTTGAATATGAAAACAAGCAAAATTCCGAAGTGAAAATTGAAGCATTTAGTGATAATATTTTAATTCCGAGCGATGAGAAAATTAAATTCAACACAGAATTAAAGATTAATATTATTTCTGGAATTTACGGAGCAAGTAAACCAAATTTATTTTATAAGCTTGACAAAGAAAAAGAGTTTATTCCAATCTCCGACGGATTAATCGTTTTGAACAATTTGAATAGTGGTTATCATGCTGTAGAAATATTCAAACACGATGGAGCAACTTACGATAAAGTTTCTTCGTATAAATTTAAAGTTGCAGAACCTTGGTATTTTTCATTTTGGATGATTCTATTGTATCTTCTAGTAATAGGAGCTGTTTTATTTTTCTATTATAAATGGAATAAACTTCGTTATATGCAGAAATTAAAATTGCAGGCTGAGGAATTAAAGCATCAAAGAGAAATTCTTGAAATGGAATTGAAGAAAGAAAATGAACTTAATATTCAAGAATACGAAAAACATATTTTAGAATTAGAATTACAGGCGAAATCTTCAGAAGTTGCAGGGAAATCATTATCGATTGCAAAACAAACGGAAATGATTGATAAAATTCAAGGTATTTTAGAAACCGAAAAAGACTTTAGTAAACTTAAAAATGAAATTAGAAAAGCAATTAAGATTAATGAAGTAAATAAACACGAATGGGAAACATTTGAGACCAATTTGAACCAAATCCATAATGAGTTTATTATTAAACTGTCTAAAAAATATCCGCACCTAACTCCAAAGGATATCAAACTATGTGTTTACCTTAAAATGAACCTTTCTTCTAAAGAAATTGCTCCTATGATGAATATATCATTTAGAGGTGTAGAATTACACAGATATCGTCTAAGAAAGAAGTTAAACCTCAATCAAGACGAAAACCTATCAAAGTTTTTATTAACTCTGTAAGATTTGGTTTTATTTTTTATAGAATTTATATTTTTCCATATCATTTTTTATATAATTACGATACATCATTACTACATCATAATGTTATGTTAAACTATTTTTGCTAATATTTATAGTGTTGATAATCATTATTATAAGATAAAATTTTAACATATTGATGTAGCTATGTTGTAGTGGTATTTGATGTACTACAACGTTGTAATTGCTTAATTTGGCTCTACTAACTTAAACGATTACGTACTGTATGAAAAATTTTATTTTTAGCTTTTTAGCGCTCTTGTTGCTGCCTACATATATGATGGGGCAAGCGCAAGCAATTAAGGGGAAAGTAGTAGACAGTAGTGGAATGGGAGTTCCTGGAGCAATTATTAGCGCTCCTGAATCTAGAACTACTGCTGATGCTGATTTCGATGGTAATTTTACCATTAATGCAAAAGTTGGAGAAAACTTAAAAATCTCTATGCTTGGTTTCGACTCGGTTAATATTGCAGCAACTGCAGGAGACATGAAAATCACTTTACAGGAAGCTGGTGATACTGCTTTAAAAGAGGTGGTTGTTATTGGTTATGGAACCAGAAAGAAAATTGACAATACTACTGCAGTAGCATCATTAAAAGCAGAGGATGTTACGAAAACCAAAGTTCTAAATGCTTCTCAAGCTATTCAAGGTAAAGCGGCAGGGGTTCAAGTAACTTCATCAGACGCTCCAGGAAGTACTCCATCTGTAGTTATTAGAGGTCTAGGTACAGCAATTGGAGGTAGAAGTCCTTTGTATATTGTTGACGGTATGCCAACAGAAAACATCAATAATATCAATACGAATGATATCACTTCTTATGAGATATTAAAAGATGCTTCTGCGTTAGCAATTTACGGTACAAGAGCGGCAAACGGAGTTATCATTATTACCACTAAAAAAGGTAAGGGTGATAAAGTTTCTGTAGAGATTGAAAGTTTTGGAGGTGTTAGATCACCTCTTAAAAAGGTAAAAATGGCAAACGGAAACCAATATGCTGCTTATTCAAATGCGGCATTGGGCACAAATACTTTTGCTGCAAATCAGCCAGTTAATACAAATTGGTTAGATGAAATTACGAGAACAGGATCTTATACTCAAAACAATATTTCGGTTTCTGGAGCTTCAGAAAATATTAAGTATTTCTTTAGTTTAGGAAACTATGAAGAAAAAGGAATTTTAAATGGTCTTGATTATGGACGAACTACTTTCAGAAATAACAATGAATTTAAATTATCAAAGAAAGTAACGTTAAATCAAAATTTCAGTTTTACATCTGCTAAATCTACTCCAAAGCCTTTAGGAGCTTTTACAAATGCTTACAAACAGTCTTCTATTGTGCCTGTACGTTTTGCTGATGGTCAATACGGTGTTTCTAGGGTAGATGCTAACGGTGTCGCGGCTCCTGTTGGGTCATCGTTTAATAATGTTGGTAATCCAGTTGCTCAGCTAGATTTTTACAATGAACAACAAAAAAGTATCACACTGCAAGGAGGATTAAAACTAGATTGGGAAATTTTAAAAGAATTAAAATTTACTTCTCAGTTTAACGGTGAGTATTATACTTGGAATCAATACAATTTTGAAGATAAGCAAGGTATTTGGATGGCTGCAAATCCTAATACAACAGCAGCAGACTACGTAGCGACTCACGCAGCAGACCCTGTAAATTTATTAACTAGAGGTAGAGAAGAGTATTTTAATTGGAATTTATCAAACTACTTAACTTACAACAAAGTTTTTGCAAACATTCATGATGTTGAGCTTACAGCAGGTATTGAAGCGTCTGTAAAGGGGCCTAGAGAAACATTGACAATCGTTAGAAAAAATGTAAGTGAAAATTCTAACTACTGGTCTTTATATAATGCTAAAGATTCTAAAGGTGTTGAATACGTTGGAGATATCACTAGTTTATATGATATTAAATATAACGAAAGCAGATTGGCTTCTTATTTTGGAAGGTTTCAATATAAATTAATGGACCGATATTTATTTACTGGAACTATTAGACGTGATGGATCTTCAAACTTTGGAAAAGATTATCGTTGGGGAACTTTCCCATCTTTTGGTCTTGGTTGGATTATGACGAAAGAAAGTTTCTTATCAGATATTAAAGGTGTTGATTTAATTAAATTAAGAGGAGGTTGGGGTAAACTAGGAAATCAAAATGTTCCTTTAAATACTCAAGCTTATGCTTCTGGACAAAATGCTTATTTAGGTGGTTCTATTTTATACCAAGGAACAACAATTAACTCCCAAATTGATCCAAGTTTATCTTGGGAGATTACAGAAGAAACTTCTGCAGGTATTGATTTTGAATTCTTAGACAATAGATTAAAAGGATCTTTTGATGTGTATAACAAAAACACAAATAATGTTATTTTATATACAAAACCTTATATGTCATCAGGTTTAACAGTTGCAAGTCCTGGACACGTAGGAGAAGTTTCTAACAAAGGTTATGAAGTTTCTTTACGTTGGGATGATAAAATCAACGAAAATTTAAGCTATTGGGTTGGCGGAAACTTTTCTCATAATAAAAATGAACTTGCAAGTTTAAAAGATTTTGATATTTCGCCTGTTATTGGGGGAAATTTAGGGAATGGTCAGGATACTAAAATGTTGAACAAAACATCTGTTGGGCAGCCTTTAGGAAGTTTTTACTTATATGAGTATGCAGGGATTGATCCAGCCAATGGTAAAATGTTATACTATAATGCTGCGGGAGATAAAGTAACTCAAAACTTACTTGATGCTACAAAAGATAAAAAGTATGTTGGTTCTATTTTGCCTAAAAACAACTACGGGGTTACTTTAGGATTAAACTACAAAAACATTGATTTTTCAGTTGATGGTTATGGTACTGGCGGTGCTAAAGTATACAATGGTAAAAAGGCGCAACGTTTTACAGGTGAAAACATTGAAGCTTCTTTGATTAGCAACTATTGGACATCAACTAATACTACAGGAACAAATCCTGCACCATTTAATGAAGTGCCAGTTGCTTCAACATATTACATGGAGTCAGGAGATTTCTTTAGAATTAACAATATTACTTTAGGATATAAACTTCCTTTAACAGACACAAGCTTTATCAACTATTGCAGACTTTATGTAAACGCAATTAACCCATTTATCTCTCAAAAATTCTCTGGTTTTTCTCCAGAATTGAATGGTAATGGTGATCCATACGGAACTCAAGGAATTGAGCTTGATGCTTATCCGACTTTAAGATCTTTCGTTATTGGTGCTAATTTAAAATTTTAATATTATGAAAAAGATATATATATCAATGTTTGCATTATCGGCATTGTTTTTTACAGGTTGTGCAGATGACTTTTTAGATGTTGCTTCGACACAAGCTGTACCAACAACAGATGTTGATCAATACAATAGTGATAGTGGTGCAAAAACATTTGTTACTTCAATTTACAGTAAATTCCTTGATTGGGATATGAGCTCTTTTGGATGGATTGGTTTAGCAAGTATTACCACTGACGATGCAGATAAAGGATCTTCTCCAGGTGATACTGGAACAGATAAAGATGTTTTGGATGCATTAACCTATAATGCTTCAAATCCATCAGCAGAAAGTACTTTCATTGCTCAGTATGATGGTATTAACAGATGTAATCAAGCTTTAAATATGATTCCTAAATTGGATAAAGCTGATTCTGCATTAAGAGAAAGATTAATGGGAGAAGCAAAATTTTTAAGAGCTTTCATGTACTTTACTCTTGTAAAATGTTACGGTGGTGTTCCAATTGTTGATCGTTTACAAAACCCAACATCAGAGGAAGATAAAAAAATGTTGCTTACACGTAAGCCAGTAGCTGAAGTTTATGCTTTTATCGAGAAAGATTTACAAGAAGCAATTGCTGTTTTGCCAAATAGAACTGCTTATGCAGCAGATGAAAAAGCAAGAGCTTCAAAAGGTGCGGCTTATGCTTTATTGGCAAAAGTAAGTTTGTACCAAAAGAAATGGCAACAAGTTGTAGATAACTGTAATTTAATTACAGGTTATGCACTTAACCCAAGCTATGCTAAAATGTTTAGATTAGAAGGTGAAAATGATATTGAATCAATTTTTGAAATAAACGGAAACGGTGCTGTACCAACTAAGGGAATTGCAGGTTACTCTAACACACAAGGCGCTCGTGGTGCTGGTGGTTGGGGATGGGGATTCAATGTTCCATCACAAAGTTTGCTAAACGCATATGAGGCAGGCGATGTTAGAAAAGATGCTACTATCATTTTTAGAAACTCTACATTGTATGACGGAAGAGTGGTTCCAGAAACGGTAGAAAACCCTATGTACAACTTTAAAGCATATTCTTCTTCATTTACTGATGCATGGGAAACTGATGCAAATATCAAATATTTAAGATATGGTGAAGTTCTTTTAATGAAAGCTGAAGCATTAAATGAATTAGGACAAACTTCTGAAGCAATTGGTTTGTTAAATCAAATTAGACACAGGGCTCAATTAGGGGATACTCCTGCAACTACTCAAGCAACGGTTAGAACTGCAATTTGGAAGGAAAGAAGAGTTGAATTGGCTTTTGAATTTGACAGATTCTTCGATTTAGTTAGAACAGGTCAGGCAGAAAGTGCTTTTGCTGCAGATGGAAAAGTATTTACTGTTGGTAAAAATGAATTATTTCCTATTCCAGCTAACTTCATTTTACAGGCAGATGGCTTATCAGCTCAAAACCCTGGTTATTAATCAAAATCTTAAAAATCACTTCCTTCAGATTCTCTGAGGGAAGTGATTATTTATCAAAAATCTTAAATTTTTATAATGGTTAGAATTTCAGTTTTATTTTTAGCATTTACTTTTTTTAGTTGTGGATCAAATGCTGATAAGTCAAAAGAAAATGTACAGGAAAATACTTCTGGCGTTACTGCATTAACAGACGAGCAACTTTTGGATGCTGTTCAAAAACAAACATTTAAATATTTCTGGGATTATGCAGAACCAAATTCTGGATTGGCTAGAGAACGTTATCATCCAGACGGAGTTTATCCTGAAAATGACTCGAACATCGTAACAACGGGTGGTTCCGGTTTCGGATTAATGGCACTTGTTTCTGGAATGTCACAAGGTTATATTACAAAAGAGCAAGGAGTAGAGAGACTGAACAAAATTGCAGATTTTTTAGGCAAAGCAGATCGTTTTCACGGAGCATGGTCACATTGGATTGACGGAAATACAGGAAAAGTAAAGCCTTTTGGAACCAAGGATAATGGAGGAGATTTAGTTGAAACCTCATTTTTGGTTGCAGGAATGATTACTGTTCGTGAATATCTTAAAGATGGTTCTGAAAAAGAAAAAGCAGTAGCTCAAAAATACGACGCACTTTGGAAAGGTGTTGAATGGCAATGGTACACAAATCAAAAAAATGTATTATATTGGCACTGGTCTCCGAGCTATGCTTGGGAGATGAATTTTCCACTACAAGGATATAACGAATGCCTTATTACATACGTAATGGCAGCGTCTTCGCCGACACATACTATTGATGCGAAAGCATATCATGAAGGATGGGCGAGAAGCGGTGGCATAGTTTCTTCAAAAACAAAATATAATATCCCACTTATTTTAAAGCACAATGGTGCAGAAGAATTTGGCGGTCCATTATTCTGGGCTCATTATTCTTATGTAGGTTTAGATCCAAATCAATTAAGCGATAAATACGCTAATTATTGGGATTTAAATGTAAATCAGACCAAAATCAATTACCAATATTGTGTTGAAAATCCAAATAAAAATGCAGGTTATGGACCTGAATATTGGGGATTAACAGCTTCTTATTCTAGAAACCCTGACGGTTCTATCGGATACAATGCACACATGCCAAGCAACGATCAAGGTGTTATTTCTCCAACAGCAGCAATCAGCTCAATTGTTTACACGCCAAAAGAATCTATGGCTGTGATTAGAAACTTATATGAGAATCATAAAGATGAAACTTGGGGAGATGCTGGTTTTTATGATGCTTTAAGTTTAGGAAATAAATGGGTAGCAAAACGCTATTTAGCAATTGATCAAGGTCCAGAAGTGGTAATGATTGAAAATTACAGAACGGGATTGCTGTGGAAGTTGTTTATGAACGCGCCAGAAGTAAAACAAGGTTTAGCAAAACTTGGATTTAAATCTGGGAAATACGGGATTCAATAATTGACATGAAATACAAATTAGCTTTTTTATCTTTTTTGGTTTCACTTTTAGGCTTTAGCCAGAGTGAAACAATCGGAAAAATAAATACAGTCGTAATGGCAAAGTACGAACTTGGATATGTTTTGCATAAACCGGCAAATACAAAAGAGAAAAAGCCTTTGATAGTTTTTATTTCTGGAGATGGAGAAAAAGGAACTGATCTTGAAAAAGTAAAAATTAACGGTCCTTTAAAATATTTGAAAACAAACCAATTAGATGCTTATGTTTTGGCTCCGCAATGCAAAGAAGACGAAAATTGGGATATAGAATCGATTTATCAGCTGATTATAAAAATTCAGAAAGAAAATAAAATTGATTCAGAAAGAATTTATGTTACTGGTTTGAGCTCAGGAGGTTGGGCTTCGTGGAATTTGGCTTTTGCACATCCGGATCTATTTGCAGCAAACGTACCTGTCGCTGGTTTTGTAGATTTAATTCAACTGGAAAAAACGTGTGAAATAGCCAATATTCCAACCAGAATTTTCCACGGATTGCAAGATAACGTAGTAAATGTGAATTATGCAATAACGATTTATAATGAACTGAAAAAATGCAATGCTAAAGATGTAAAGCTGACCATTTTTGATGATGCAGGACACGACAGCTGGACAAGAGTTTATGATAGTCAAGCCATCTATGACTGGATGTTCCAGCAAAGAAAAATGAATACAAACAAATAAATAGAATAGAATGAAAAACAAATTAGTCTTACTTTTTTTAGGATGTGCTGTTTTGGGTTATGCTCAAAAAAAGCCTGCTAAAAATACAGTGAAAATTAAACCAAAGTCTGAATTTGTGGCGGAATTAATGTCAAAAATGACTTTAGACGAGAAATTGGGTCAGTTAAACTTGCCAACATCTGGTGATATTACCACAGGGCAGGCAAACAGCTCAAATGTGGCAAAAAATATTGCTGAAGGAAAAGTGGGCGGTTTGTTCAACATTAAATCAGTTCAAAAGATAAAAGAAGTACAGAAAATTGCGGTTGAAAAAAGCCGTTTAAAAATTCCGTTGCTTTTTGGTATGGACGTTATTCACGGTTACGAAACAACATTTCCGATTCCGTTAGGATTATCTTGTACTTGGGATATGGGATTAATTGAGAGAAGTGCTCAAATTGCTGCAAAAGAAGCAAGCGCAGACGGTATCAACTGGACATTCTCTCCAATGGTTGACATTTCTCGTGATCCAAGATGGGGAAGAGTTTCTGAAGGTTCAGGAGAAGATCCATACTTAGGAAGCCAGATTGCAAAAGCAATGGTGAACGGTTACCAACAACATGATCTTTCAAAAAACAACTCAATTTTAGCTTGTGTTAAACACTTCGCATTATATGGAGCTCCAGAAGGCGGACGTGATTACAATACAGTTGACATGAGCCACATCAGAATGTTTAATGATTATTTCCCACCTTACAAAGCTGCAGTTGATGCAGGTGTAGGTTCGGTTATGGCTTCTTTCAACGAAGTTGATGGAATTCCAGCAACAGGAAACAAATGGTTAATGACTGATGTTTTAAGAAAACAATGGGGTTTCAAAGGATTCGTAGTAACAGATTTTACAGGTATTCCTGAAATGATCCCTCACGGAATGGGGGATTTACAGCAAGTTTCTGCTTTAGCATTAAACGCTGGAGTTGAAATGGATATGGTGGGAGAAGGTTTCTTAGGAACTTTGAAAAAATCTTTAGATGAAGGAAAAGTAAAAATCGAAACAATCGATAATGCTGTAAAACTTATTTTAGAAGCAAAATACGATTTAGGATTATTCCAAGATCCATACAAATACTGTGATGAAAAAAGAGCTAAAACTGAAATATTCACAACAGATAGTAGAAAAGAAGCACGTGATATTGCAGCTCAATCTTTAGTTTTATTAAAAAACCAAAATCAGTTGTTGCCTCTTAAAAAATCTGGAACAATTGGTTTAATCGGACCATTGGCAGATGCTAAAGAAAATATGCCAGGAACTTGGAGTGTGGCTACAAAAATGGAAAATGCCGTTTCGTTATTGAGAGGTATCAAAGAAGTTGCTGGAGCTGGAACTAAAGTTTTATATGCAAAAGGAAGTAACTTAGATTATGATGAAACTTTTGAAACTAACGCAACAATGTTCGGTAAAACATTACACCGTGATTCACGTTCAAAAGAAGATTTATTGGCAGAAGCTTTAAAAGTGGCAGAGCAATCAGATGTAATTGTAGCAGCTTTAGGAGAATCTGCAGAAATGAGCGGTGAATCAAGCAGCCGTACAAACTTGGAAATTCCGCAAGCGCAAAAAGATTTATTAAACGCTTTATTGAAAACAGGAAAACCAGTTGTGTTGGTTTTATTTGACGGACGTCCGTTAGTAATTACAGACGAAGAAAAAACAGTTCCTGCTATCTTAAACGTTTGGTTTGCAGGTACAGAAGCTGGTTACGCTATTGCTGATGTTTTATTTGGAGATGTAAATCCTTCTGGAAAATTGACTTCAACTTTCCCAAGAAGTGTTGGACAATTGCCAATTTATTATGCACACAAAAATACAGGAAGACCGCTTTCTAACACAGAAGGGAAATTCGAGAAATTCAGATCAAATTATATTGACGAAAGAAACGAGCCTTTATTCCCATTCGGATTTGGTTTAAGCTATACCACTTTTGATTATTCAAACTTGAAAATTTCTTCTGATAAAATGAATGCTTCAGGGAAATTAAAAGTAACAGTTGATGTAACAAACACAGGAAATTTTGACGGAAAAGAAACAGTTCAATTATACATTAGAGATTTAGTTGGTTCAGTAACAAGACCAGTTAGAGAATTAAAAGGTTTCCAAAAAATTACTCTTAAAAAAGGTGAAAAACAGACAGTAAGTTTTGATATTACTGTTGAAGATTTAAAATTTTATAACTCTGATTTACAATTCGTAGCAGAGCCAGGGCAGTTTGATATTTTCGTTGGAGGAAATTCAAATGCCGATAAGAAAGTTAGTTTTGAGTTAACTAAATAGTTGGTTTATTTGATTAGTGAAAAGCCCTTCGTTTGGAGGGCTTTTTTTCTAAGCTGAAGAACCTTTTTTGTAATTTTTTAACTACGTAATTATGAATACTTTTAAAATATTGACGGCAATATGTCTTATTGCTTTCTCCTATTGCAATGCGCAAAAGAACGCAATTGTAGCACATCGTGGTGCGTGGAAAAAGAATAATCTACCTGAAAATTCAATTGCATCATTAAGGCATGCAATAGATTTAAAATTGCCAGGATCAGAGTTTGATGTTTGGAGAACAGCAGACGATTCACTTGTAATCAATCATGATGCCCATTACAACAAACTGCTTATTGAAGAAACGAATTATGCAGATTTGATAAAGTTTAAACTTTCTAACGGAGAAAAGCTTCCAACGCTGTATGAGTACATTTCAGAAGGAATGCGAAATAACAAGCACACACTTTTGGTTTGCGAAATAAAACCTTCGGAAATTAGTAAAGAAAGAGGACAAAAAACGGGTGTAGCAGCAGTCGAAACCATTAAAAAATTAAAAGCCGATAAAAATACCTGCTACATCAGTTTTGATTATGATATTTTAAAGAAAATTAGATCAATAGATTCTAAAACGTCTTTGCAATATTTAGAAGGAAATAAATCTCCAAAAGAGGTAAAGGCTGATAAAATTAACGGCGTCGATTATCATTATTCTGTTTTTCAAAAACATCCTGAATGGATACAAGAAGCAAAAGATAACAAAATTATTCTAAACGCTTGGACTGTTAATGACGCTAAAGATATGGATTGGATTATTGAACACAAATTCAATTATATCACAACAAACGAACCTGAACTTTTAAAGGAAAGAAAAGAGATTAAAAAATAGTCTTTAAAACTTAACTAAAGAAAATCTAACCATGAGAAAAATATATAAAAAACTAACGTCTATTGTATTGTTTTCGATGCTTTTCGGAAGCAGTCTTTTGGCGCAAAATTCTGGTAAAACAGAATGGTTTGACCCTAGCAGACCCGCAACGACCTATTGTAATCCAATAAATATTGGATACAATTTTACAACTCATAATCATAACAGAATTCCAGAATCACGCCGTTCAAGCGCCGATCCTGTAATTATTACTTATAAAGGAGAATATTATTTATTTGCGACCAATCAGGCTGGTTTCTTTTGGAGTAAAGACATGTCAGACTGGAATTTTGTTTACGGAAGTTTTCAGAGACAGCCAGGCGACGATGATCAATGTGCACCAGCGGCATGGGTTGTCAATGATACTTTGTTTTATGTTGGGTCAACTTGGAAAAGAGATCATCCAATCTGGAAAACAGCAGATCCAAAATCAGGAAGATGGACTCGTCACGTAGACAAAGCAATGCTGCCAACTTGGGATCCAGCTATTTTTCAAGATGATGACAAAAAAGTATATATGTACTACGGCTCAAGCGGAAAATTACCGCTTGTAGGTGTTGAGGTTGATTATAAAACTTGGCTTCCAAAAGGAAATCAAGCTGATTATGCAACATTATACAAAGCTACAGAAGTTGAAGATATTCAAAAACCTTATGGACAAATAAAAGAAGTTGCAATTCTTGATCCATCAGCTCACGGATGGGAACGTTTTGGACCAAATAATGATATGGAACCAGCACCTTGGGGGAATTTTATCGAAGGAGCTTGGATGACTAAACATAATGGAAAATATTATATGCAATATGGAGCGCCAGCAACCGAGTTTAAAGGTTATGCAAATGGAGTTCATGTTGGAGATAATCCGTTAGGGCCATTTACGTACCAAAAACACAATCCGATGTCTTATAAACCGGGCGGATTCGTAATTGGAGCAGGACACGGAAATACGTTTGCAGATAATTATGGAAATTACTGGAATACAGGAACGTGCAAAATTTCTATAAAAGACCGTTTCGAGCGTCGTATAGATATGTTCCCAGCAGGATTTGATAAAGATGATGTAATGTATTCTATTACAGCTTATGGAGATTTCCCGATTGTGCTTCCAACAAGTAATCGTGATCAGACAAAAGGCGCTTCGTCGGGATGGATGCTGCTTTCGTATAAAAAGCCAGTAACAGTTTCTTCTTCTGAGGAATGTATGGATGTTGAAACGCACAGAATGGATCATGGCGGTAAAAAAGTGTATGAGAAATTCTGTTACGGAGCCGAAAATCTTACAGATGAAAACATTCAAACTTATTGGTCTGCAAAGACGAGCGATCCAGGCGAATGGCTTCAAATGGATTTAGGAAGGCAGATGGAAATAAATGCTTTGCAAATAAATTATGCAGATCATAAAGCAACTCAGTTTAATAAAGCAATGGATATTTATTATCAATATAAAATATTTATGTCTGATGATGCTCAGAATTGGACTTTGGTTGTAGATAAATCTAAAAATGATAAAGATGCGCCACATGATTATGTAGAGCTTTCAAAACCAATTAAAGCACGTTACATTAAAATGGAAAACATTCATAATGCATCAGGCTTGTTTGCTATTTCTGATTTTAGAGTTTTTGGAAACGGATTAGCAGCAAAACCTAAACCTGTAGCTTCTTTTAAAGTGGACAGAAACAAAGCAGATTCTAGAAATGCTATGATTTCATGGAAAAAACAGACAGATGCAATTGGGTATAACATTTATTACGGAATCGCTCCTGATAAATTGTACAATAGCATTATGGTTTATGGTGACAATACCTACGATTTTAGAGGTTTAGATAAAGGCACAAAGTATTATTTTACCATTGAGCCTTTTAATGAAAACGGAATCGGAACAAAAAATAAGATTATTGAAGTAAAAT
>RCUJ01000614.1_pt1 | contig 20213 bp, 10 predicted proteins | sample 2166321 | NCBI WGS metagenome assembly RCUJ01 (sample SAMN09932808, study PRJNA488358) | compost metagenome | feature: garden; material: soil; isolation source: compost soil in an enriched community after 118 h of incubation | place: Germany: Experimental Botanical Garden Goettingen | collected... | reverse complement strand
CCACGAACGCCTGCACCCGTGCCTGCTGCGTATAGGGCGTGTAGCGGTCGGCCAGCAGATACCACACCAGGCTCACGGCGATCAGCAGAACGACCCAGCGGATCCCTTTCTTCGCCGGGTCGGCGGCGGGCGGCGGCGCGGCGGGCGGTGGGGCCGCCGGAGTGGCCGCGGGAGGCGCCGGCGGGGGCGCGGCGGGCGGAGGCCGGGAACTGCTCATCGGTTCGAACCTTCTGGAGTGGGAAGCGCGGAGACCGCGGACGGGCGCGCCGTGTCGGACAGCAGATCGCCCCAGTCGGTGCGCTGCTGCATCTGGTCGCGGGTGGCCGGGTCCAGCAAGGGTTCGCCGCTGTACCAGCCGCCGCCCAGCGCCTTGTACAGCGCGATCAGGTCGCTTACCGCGTTGCCCCGGTTCACGACGTAGGTGTCCTGCTGCGTGGCCAGGGCGCGCTGGGCGTCGAGCACGCGCTGGAAGTCGGAATAACCCTCGCGATACAGCGCATTGGCCAGCGTCAGCGACCGTCTCGCGGCCTGCGCCGAGTCATGCAGAATGGCGTCGCGCTCCAGGGCCTTGACCAGCCCGGTGGCGGCATCGTCGGCTTCGCGCGCCGCCTGGCGCACCGCGTCCTGATAGACGACGATGAGCTGCTGCAGGCGGGCGTCCTGCACCCGCACCGCGTTTTTCAGCCGGCCGTGGTCGAACACGTTCCAGTTCAGGGTGGGCCCGCCGATCAGCGCCGCGCCGCCCGACGTGCCCGCCAGCGACGTGGCGGTCCAGACGATGCTGCCCAGCAAGGTCAGCGAGGGATAGAGATCCGCCTCGGCCACGCCAACCTGCGCCGACTGCGCGGCGATCCGATACTCCGCGGCGCGGATGTCGGGGCGGCGCAGCAGCAGATTGGCAGGCACATCCTGCAGGACCGCGCGGTCGATCAGCGGGATGACCGCTTCGTTGGTGGCCAGGTCCGGCAAGGCCGCCAGGGGGCCGGGCGGCCTGCCGATCAGGATCGCCAGCGCATTGCGGGTGCGCGCGATCTGGGTTTCGAATTCGGGAATGGTGCCCAGCGTGCTCAGGTACTGCGTGCGCGCCTGCTGGAGGTCGAGTTCGTCGGTTTCGCCGCTCTTGAACAGCCGCTCCGTGATCTCGTAGCTGCGCTTCTGGATGGCGGCGTTGTCGCGCGCGATGCGCAGACGGGCCTCGGCGGTGCGCAAGGCATAGTAGCTGTCCGCCACCTGGGCATGCAGCAGCACCAGCACGTCCTCACGATTGGCCTCGGCCGCGAAATACGCGGCATCGGCGGACTCGATGGCGCGGCTGAAGCGTCCCCAGAAATCCAGTTCCCACCCGATATCGAACCCGGCGCTGTACTGCCAGAAACTGCTGGGGCGCGTGTTGCCTTCGGCCGAGCGCGACGAGCGGTGCTGATAGAAAGCGTCGGCGCCGATGACCTGGGTCTGGGGATAGCGGCCGCTGCGGGCAATGCCGAGCTGCGCGCGGGCTTCCATGATCTGCAGGCCGGCAAGCCGGACGTCGGCATTGTGGGCGTCGGCCTGGGCGATCAGGTATTCAAGGATGGGGTCTTCGAAGATCCGCCACCATTGCCGCGCGTCCGGTTGTTGAAGCTCGGTGGTGGCCTGACGCAGCGCCGGCGAGTCCCACTGACCGGACCAAGCTTCGCGTTGGGGCGCGAAATCCGGCCCCACCTGCACGCAGCCGCTGAGGCAAAGCGCGCCGGTCAGCAGCAGTCGATTCAACCAAATCATCGGCCGCATTGGGCACCAGGTCCGTCAAAAGCTAAAACTCAACGGTCCAGGCGGCCGCCTATGACGCAGGGCGAACCGCGTGAACACCAGGAGTGCCCGGGGTCGACGCTGTCTGGCGTCTTTACCGCACCCCTCTGCATGCCAGTGGATTCTATTGGGCTTTTTGTCTTGAGGCTAGTGAAAGGTGCGGGAATGGCAAAGCGCCAAAACCTCAGCGTCCGGGCAGACCGGTAGGCCCTTACGGGCGCTGTAAGTTTCGGCGTTCAACGGCAGAGGGCTTGTCAGCTATGCAGTGGACGGAAGGGGTTCTCCTCGCGCAGATAATCGCCGCCTTCCAGCCGCCATAGGCCGCGTGCGGATGGGCTGGCAAGCCAGGCCCGGCGATCTTCGGCGGCGCCGGGGCTGACCACGCTCTTCAGGATGGAATAGCGAATGTTCCCGTCCGCCCCGAGGATGACGGTGGCGCCTCCATGGAACTCGAAACCGGGCTGGCCGGGCAGCGCCGCCACCCGGCGCGCTTGCGTGATCTCGGCCACCACGTCCAGCGCCAGTTGACCCTGGGGTCCCATGCGTCTTGCGGGCCGGATCGACTGTACGCAGGGCCTGTCCACCTGGTCTCCGTCCAATCGCGGGTCGCCGGGCGAGGCCAGGCCGAATTCCTGCAGGCGGTCGGGTTGCGTGACGAATTTTGCCAAGGCATGGGCCTGGCGCAGCAGTTCGGCATCATTGGCCGCGGGCCCCAAGCTTTCGGAGAGACGCAGCGCCGCGCAACTCAGTCCGGGAACCGCCGGCAACTCGATGCGCGGAGGACACCAATGCAGGGCATCCTCGGATAGACTTGCCGTCGAACTTGGGTATATACGGCGTCGGCGGAAGGCGTCGATCAGGGCGCCTCGATAGTCCCAAGGATCGTCGGGCACGAGATCGTAGTCGGCCGTGATCATCGCGCGCAGGTAGTCGCCGAAGGTAAGACCGGCGGGCGGGCAGTAGTCGACCGCCCTGATACAGATATTCAGGAACTGACGCGCGAGCTTGCTGGCCGCGTCGGCCAGAAGCACCAGAAGATCGTAGGGCAGTTCACCCGCCGGCAGCACGCCGGTCCCACGGGTAGCCAGGCGCAGAAGCCGCTCGGTTCTGCGCCGGAACACCTGTGTGTAGGCCTCGAACACGGCGCTGATCAGTACCGAGCCCAGGGTATGCGCATCCAGCGCGCTGTCGTATTGCAGGGGCTCCGCCGCATCGCGGTCGATCGCCATCCGAAGCGGCCCTTTGCGGCCCGTGGCATGGCCGAACTGGGTGGCCAGATGCGTCAGCAACTCGGCTTTCTCGGGCGCTCCGCGGAACTGGCGCAGCGCCTGCGTGACGACCTCGGTATGGCGAAAGCGTTGGAAGATTGCCACCAGGTCGGCGAATCCTTCATGGAAACCCATCACATCGGCGTTGGTGGGTTCCATGAAATGTTCGCGCAGACCGTCCAGCAAGGCGTGGGTGGTTTCATGGACGACGATGTCGTGCGACAGGCACGTGAACACATAGCCGCCGGGAAGCGTCCGGTTGTCCATGGGCGTATCGGACGCCCGGAAGTAGCCGAAGCGCAGTTCGCCGCGTGACGGTTCCCGGCAGTAGTAAGCGTTCTGTTCTTCACCGTAGTGCGGCCTGATGAGCAGCTTCGCGGGGGCCTGCGCAGACCCAAAACCCCAGGCCAGGTTGCGGCCCAACGCGACTCGGAAGCTGTGATAGGTGGTGCTGCACACCGCATAGACCATCTGTTGATGAAAGCGGGGGTCGGACATCGAGGGCGAATAGCCGTCCGACAGCAGAACGGCGGGGGCGTCCAGGTTGGCGGACCGGTAGGTTTCGCGCTGGCCGGGGTCGCTGCAATCGACCTCGAACAGGGAGCCCACCGGACCCGGCGACAAGGGCTCATATTCCACCTGCACGGTGGCAATGGCGCCGTCCAGCTTTGGCAACGAGGGATCGGCCGCATAGATTCGCAGCCGCCGATGCAGCGGGTCATCCTTCTGCCGCTGATAGGGAACGGCGTGCCGGCGCAGCAAGGCGGCGCCGATGCTGTAGCAATCGTCGGGGGCGCCGTGGCACGCGCCCGGCGACGCCGGGTGGCTGGCGCCGCCGTCAGCGGATTGCCCGTCATCCGCCGTATCGTATGTTTTTGCTTCGAGCGCGAGGAAAGAGAGGTCGGTAGGCATGGATACACCTGCCTTCAAGGCTGGGTCAGGACTTGCATCGCCCGGGATAGCAGTTGCACGGCTTGCTGTGATCGCGCGTTGCCCATGGCGATCGGCGACTCCTCGCGGTCCTGGCCTGTCGACGGCTGCGCGTGGCCGCTCAGCGGCTGCAGCAGAACGCGTGTCTCTATGCCGTCCGCACAATCGAGCCGCGGCCTTTGCAGCGTCTGTGGGCCGAACGCCTTCAGCAGTCGGGCCTGGAACTGCGCATGGTTCAATGGCGCGGCGTTGCCCTGCAAAATATGGAGTGCGTGGCGCGTGAAATCACCGCTGCCGTTGCGTTCGAGCGCCTGCTCGTTGTCTTGGCAGGCCGAGAACTTCACGTGGCTCAGATCCAGACGTCCGCGTCGGCCCGGCGCGGCGCGGGCGGCGGACATGCCGGTGCGAAAGAGACGATGGGCCTCCTGTAATTGGGGTGTCGGTCTGACATAACGCGCGCGGCTGCCCGGTGGCCGGGGCTGAGCGGCGCCGACCGCAAAGCGGGCGACGGTTCCGCTATGGCAGGAGTCGATGAAAAGCGTCATGTTCACGTCGCGCGGAACTTCCTCCAGGATTCGACCGATGTCGTCATCCAGGAACAGCGCGCCACTGCGAAAATCGACGGGGCACAGCGCTTCGTCCAGCCCGTCGTTTTCGTCGCCATTCAGGTCGTCCACCTGGGTGCCATGGCCGGAAAACTGGAAGACCACCACGTCGCCCGGTTTGCAGTCTTTCAGAAGCCGTCGCAGACCGTATTCGATGGCGGCATGGCTGGCCTTGCCGTCCAGTAATAGCGTGGGTTCGAATCCCAGGCCCGCAAGCGCCTGGCTCCAGCGCCGCGCATCGTTCACGCAGCCGCCAAGCTGGTCGGCGGCGTCGGGGTACGCGTCTATCCCCACACACAGCGCCAGGCGCCGGCCGCCATTCAGCGCCGACGCCACGGCCGGCTGGATGGCGTGGGAGTCAGGCCAGGGAACGGAAGACGGGTCCTGTGGCGGGTCTTGCGGCTGGTCTTGCGGCGGGATCCGCGGCTCGGCCGCGTATCGACGGATCGGTGCGGGCCAATCGATCTCGTCCTGCCAGGAGCGCTGGGCGGTGGAGACATCGCGTGGGTCAGGGAAATCGACGATGGGATCGGCATCCCCTAACGCGAGCACATGACGCGCCAGGCTATTCATGGTGGCGGGGTCGTCGTCAAAATCGCCGTGGGCCGTGGCCTGGCTAGCCCCTCGTCCGGTGCCGTTCGCGCCGGGTGACCAGACTATGTTTGCCGGTCCTCCCGATGCGACGCCCAGGCGAAACAACCGCTTGAGGTCCGCGTCGGCACGCAAGCTGTCCTCCAGCCCCAGAATGGGCGTTTCCCGGCGGTCTTCCAGCGCGTGGTGGATCAGATACAGCAGGGATTTTCCATAGATATGCGCACAGTGGTCGCGGCGTTCATACTCGCGGCGCATGGTGTAAACGGTGAGGTCTTCAAAGGCATGCCCGTCGCCGTTACCGAGTTGGGGCAGAAGCCTGTCCTTGAATGTATCGATGCGCACGGCGGGTGCCAGGAACTGCAGCGATTTGAAGCGGGGTGCCTTGAGGTGCCGTGCGAGCGGGACGAAGAAGGCATGGAATAGGGATCCCGCGCTATGGCCGACCGCATGAAGCTCGAATTTTCCAGGATGCGCATTGCATAGGGCGGCGAGCTTCGTGGCAACGTAGTACGCGCCACCCCCTATGGGATTGGTGGCAGTGGGAGCTTCGGCGGCGCGTTGCGCGCTCGCCTTCATCGCGCCCCAAATTTTTACGCCGCCCGCGTTGTGGGCGAACAATTCCAGCAAGGGGTCGCTCAGGAACTCCCGCGGATCCAGGCCGCGTGACACCGGCAGGCGTCCCAGCAATTCCGCAATCGCTTGGAACAGGCCCGTTTCCCAGGCGAAATGGATGGGATAGACGTGATTGTGCCGCCACCATTGGACTTGTTTGTGCGCGATCCGCAGCCCCGTCGACTCGGACACCAGGCCCCCGTGGGCATAGAACAGGATACGCACCGGACGTCCTTTGGCCGTCTCCAGGGCTTGCGGCAGGTATTCCTCGAATATGGCGTCCACATCCGCTGGCGTCGTGATCATCTCGCCATCGCTGGATAGGCGGCCCGCCGTCAGGTTGATCAAGTGCGGGCGCAGTGCCGCCAGGTCTGCGCTCGTCAGGGCGCCGCGGGCGCGGGCCTGGCCGTTGGACAGGGCTGCGCGACTGGAATCAATGCCTGCGGATGGGAAGTCGAAAGCCGTGCCGTTGGTGTCGTGTCCGTTCCGCTCGCCGTGATCCAGTTCGGCATCGGCCGGATCGGTCATTTCCGTATCGGCGCGCCGCAGCGCCTGTAGGGCTTCCGCAACCATGTGTCGCGATTCGTCCGCAAAGGGCTTGATGACGCGCGCGTTTAGGGCAAGTCCAGACCGGGGCGCAGCGGTGCGCAGACGGTAGTCTGCAAGATCGCGCAGCGTCTGCTGGTAGTCGATCGACGAGCCAGGGCAGGACTTGGACGACATCGTATTGTGAAAGCGCAACGCGGTGTCGGCCAGATCGAAGCGCGCGAGCACGGCGGCTATCACCCCTAGCGCCGTCTCTTTCTGCTGCCCGTCGAATGGATCGGCGCCTCGGTCAAAATCACCGATCATCTCGAACATGAACGGCCCGACATCCCTGTTGCCATTGTGGCCCTTGGCGCTTGCCGGCGCGGCGTTCCAGTTGCGCCCCAGCCAGATCTGGCCATCGGGGTCGATGGTGATGTGCTGGGCGATGTCGTTCCAGCCATTGGTCTCGGTATGGTGACGCCACATTCCCACGATGGTCTGGTGGCCGCGAAAATCCGCTCGCCTTGGACGCCACGTGTGGTGCATATGTACGCTGGTAATGGCGCGCGTAAATTCAAACTGCTTGAGAATCTGCTGGAACTGCGCGAGCGAGACGCATCGGAAGGTGGGAGTGGGCATGGTTGGACTCCGGATTCAGCAGGCAGGCCGTGTCGGGACGAACCTTGTGGCGGGCATCGATCAATGATGGCACTGCGCATATTCAGACAAGACGGCGCGCGGCGGCCGGACTAGTGGCCGTCGTTCGACCAATGCGGGGGGTCGTCGGAGAAGGCAGCCTTGATCACACCGTAGGATTCTCCAACCCGGACCAGGTCGGGGTTCATTCCGTTCCTCGGTGAGCTGGTTATCGTCACGGCCTTGTCGTGCGCATTTTTTACCGTCAATTCGCCTTTCCACCTGATCGTCATGTCGATGGCCGTGCCTTTGCCATGCTTGGACGTCAACGAGGGTTTGGTGACGGTGCCGTAGGCCGCGACCATGGCTTGCGCGGCTTGGATGGATTCGGCAAGACTGCCGTGGCTCCATTCGATGTCGACGCCGGGCATGGGCGGCACGTCCCAGGGCTTGACCTGGGAATGACTGATCCGCCAGGACCAGTGCATCAGGTACATCCGCTCCGGCGGTCTCAAGGTCGCGCTGATGGTCACCTTCGCGCCGGCCGCAACCATTGCAGCCACGAACGGCTCCACGCACATCCTGAACTTTGGCGTCAGATCGTCGATGGATTTGCTGCCGGGAAACCGGGCCACCCACAGCGGCCCGCTCAGCTGCTTCGTTGCGTTCAACAGGCCGGCCCGCGTCCTGAGCAAGGACGAAGAACGATGCGCCGGCTTCGGTTCGCGCATCTTGCCGGCCAATGGCGTCCGCGCCTTGCGGGCGCCGATGGGGGCGGGATGCGCTTCGGACCTGGTTTTTGCTGTCATTACATGCTCCCGTTCGTGAACCGTGCATGCTGCCAACCCTGTCGGACCCAAGCGGGCGCCAAGGCGAATCGAACTGCGGCCGATTCTCCATCGAGCCGCGGAACGCTCGTTTTAATCCCGAATCCGGTATTCGAAATACTCAAATTTGAGTATTGAGCGGGCGGTGGCCTGGCGCCGCCGGCCACCGGGGAAACGACTGCTAGGCGGCGCGGCGCGCCTTGGTCCGCGCCTTCAGCCGCAAGCGCTCCAGCGCCAGATAGACGATCGGCGTCGTGTACAGCGTCAGGAACTGGCTGATCATCAGGCCGCCGACAATCGCGACGCCCAGCGGGCGCCGCAGTTCCGATCCCTCTCCCATGCCCAGCACCAGGGGCAGGGCGCCCAGCAGGCCGGCCAGGTTGGTCATGACGATGGGGCGCAGGCGCAGCATGGCGGCGCGGTGGATGGCTTGTTCGGGGGTCAGGCCTTCGCGGCGTTCCAGGCTGAGGGCGAAGTCGATCATCAGGATGGCGTTCTTCATCACGATGCCCACCAGCAGGAACAGGCCCAGCAGCGCGATCAGGGTGAATTCGATGCCGGCCAGCCGCAGCGCCAGCAGCGCGCCGACGCCCGCCGACGGCAGGGTGGACAGGATCGTCAAGGGATGCAGCGGGCTTTCATAAAGAATGCCCAGCACCAGGTAGATGGCGACCAGCACCGCCAGGATCAGCCAGGGCTGGTCCTGCAGGCTTTGCTGGAAGTTGCGCGCGTCGCCGCCCAGCCGCGTCTGGATGTGGGACGGCACCATCAGGCGGGCCATGGCGGCGTCGATGGCGGCCAGTCCCTGTTGCAGCGACACGCCTTCGGCCAGCGAAAAGCCCACGCCCACGGCGGCGAACAGCCCATCGTGGAACACACGGTCGTTGACCAGGCCATGCTTGTAAGTGGCGAAGGCGGTCAGCGGAACGCGGTTGCCGTCGGCGGCCACCACCTGCACCTGCTCCAGGACCTCGGGGTCTTCGGTGTAGCGGGGGTCCAGCTCCAGCACCACGCGGTACTGGTTCATGGCGTCGTACAGCGTGGCGACCTGGCGCTGGCTGAAGGAATTGCTCAGGACGCTGCTGATGGTGCTCATGTCCACGCCCAGGCGCTGCGCGGCGCTGCGGTCGATGTCGATGACGACCTGCTGCGTGGCGCCGTCGCCCTCGGCGTCCACGTCGCGCAGCTCGGGGATCTCCTGCATGGCCTTGGAGATCTTGCGCGACCATTGCCGCAGCGCGGGCACGTCGCTGGCCATGATAGCCAGCTCGTGGTCGCCGGAATTGCCGAAGCCGCCGGGCATGCGCAGGTCCTGGTCCACGTTCAAAAAGAACATGCCGCCCGGCACGGCGGGCGCGTTCGTGCGCAGCCAGTTGATGACTTCGGTGGAGGATTCCTTGCGTTCGGACGCGGGCTTGAGGCGGATCAGGAAGAGCGAATTGCTGATGCCCAGGCCGCCGCCGTTGTAGCCGATCACGTCCTGCACGGCGGGGTGCTTCAGCACCAGTTGGCGGTACTGGTCGATCTTGGGCTGCATGACCTGGAACGAGAAGCCGTCGTCGCCGCGCACGAAGCCCATCAACTGCCCGGTGTCCTGCACGGGTAAAAAACCCTTTGGCGCCTGCACATACAGATAGACGTTCAGCCCGACCACGCCCGCCAGCAGCAGCAGCGTCAGGCGGGCATGGCCCAGCACGCGCGCCAGCGACACGCCGTACCACCCGTGCACGCGGGCAAAGGCGGCCTGCATGCGGGAAGCCTTGGGCGCGGCGCGGGTCGCTGTGCGCCCCGCCGGCTTGAGCCAGCGGGCGCACAGGGCGGGAATGATGGCCACCGACACCACCAGCGAAATCACCGTGGCGGCCACCAGCGTGATCGAGAACTCGCGGAACAGCCGCTCGACCAGGCCGCCCATGAAGAGGATGGAGACAAAGACCACGCTCAGCGCCAGCGTCATCGCCACCAGCGTGAAGCCTACCTCGCGCACGCCCCGCAAAGCGGCCCTGGCGGGCGTCAGGCCGCGCTCGATATGGCGCGAGATGTTCTCCAGCACGACGATGGCGTCGTCCACCACCAGCCCGGCCGCCACGATCAGCGCCATCAGCGACAGGTTGTTCAGCGAAAAGCCCCACGCGTACATGACCGCGAAGGTGGCGATCAGGCAGACCGGGATCGCCACGCTGGGTATGGCGGCGGCGCGGGCGTTGCCCAGGAACAGCCATACCACCAGGATGACCAGCCCGGCGGCCAGGGCCAGGGTGATGTGGGCTTCGCGCAGGGTGGCGTTGATGCCGGGCGAGCGGTCCAGGGCGACGGTCAGGTCCACGTCGGCGGGCATCAGCGCGCGCAGGCCGGGCAGGGCCTGGTTGATGGCCTGGATGGTCTCGATGATGTTGGAGCCCGGCTGGCGGCTGATGGTCAGCACCACGGCCGGGTTGCCGTTGTGAAAGCCGCTGCTGTAGCGGTTTTCCACCGAATCGCTCACGCGCGCCACCTGCGACAGCCGGATCACCGCGCCGTCCTTGTGGCGCACGATCAGGCTGTTGTAGTCATGCGCGCTGCGCGGTTGCTCGGGCGTGCCGACCTCCCAGCGCTGGCCCGCCGAATCCAGCTGTCCTTGCGGGCCCATGGGGGCGGCGTCGGCGATGGCCTGGCGCACTTCGTCCAGCGCCACGCCGTAGTGCGCCAGCGCGTTGGAGTTGACCTGCACCCGCACGGCGGGCAGCGAGCTGCCGCCCAGCGTCACTTCGCCCACGCCGCCGATCTGCGAGATCTTCTGCGCCAGCACCGTCGATCCCAGGTCATAGAGCTGGCCGGCGGGCCGGGTGGCGGAACTGAGCGCCAGCGCCATGATGGGCGCCTGCGAAGGATTGACCTTGCGATAGCTGGGGTTGCCCGGCATGCCGGCCGGCAGTTCGGCGCGGGCGGCGTTGATGGCGGCCTGCACGTCGCGGGCGGCTTCGTTGATGTCGCGGTCCAGGTCGAACTGCAGCTGCACGCGGGTCGCGCCCTGGTTGCTGGACGAGGTCATGGAACTGACGCCCGCGATGCTGCCCAGCGCGCGCTCCAGGGGGGCTGCCACCGTGCTGGCCATGCTTTCGGGGCTGGCGCCCGGCAGGTCGGCGCGCACCTCGATGGTGGGGAAATCCACCTGGGGCAGGGGCGCCACCGGCAGCAGCCGCCATGCCACCGCGCCCAGCAGGGTCAGCGCCACCGCCAGGAAGATGCAGGCGATGGGCCGGTGCAGCAAGGCCCGGATCATGGGGCGGGGCCTTCAGCGCCCGGTGTGCCGGCGGGCTCGGCGCGCCGCTGGCCCAGGCGGTGGAAGAACAGGTAGACGGCGGGCGTGGTGAACAGTGTCAGCACCTGGCTGACCAGCAGGCCGCCCACCATGACCCAGCCCAGCGGCTGCCGCAGTTCCGCGCCGGACCCCGTCGCCAGCATCAGCGGCAGCGCGCCGAACAGCGCGGCCAGCGTGGTCATCAGGATGGGGCGCAGGCGCAGCAGGGCGGCTTCGCGGATGGCGGCGTGCGGCGCCAGGCCGCGCGTGCGCTCGGCTTCCAGCGCAAAGTCCACCATCATGATGCCGTTCTTCTTCACCAGCCCGATCAGCAGGATGATGCCGATGACGGCGATCAGGTCGAGCGGACGCCCGGTGATCAGCAGCGCCAGCAGCGCGCCCACCGTGGCCGACGGCAGCGTGGACAGGATGGTGATGGGATGGATGGCGCTTTCATACAGCATGCCCAGCACCAGGTACATGGTGACCACGGCCGCCAGCATCAGCCACAGGGTGTTGGACAGCGAGGCCTGGAAGGCGGACGCCGCGCCCTGCAGCCGCAGCTCCACGCTTTCCGGCATGCCGATCTCGCGCTGCGCCGATTCGATGGCGGCGATGGCCTCGCCCAGCGACCCGCCCGGCGGCAGGTTGAACGACAGGTTCACGGCCGGGAACTGGGACAGGTGATTGACCGCCAGTGGCGCCGCGCGCTCGCTGACCGTGGCCAGCGCCGACAGCGGAATCGCCAGCCCATCCTCGGTCTGCAGGTGGATACGTTCCAGCGCGTCGGGGCTCGTGGCCAGGGCGCGGTCCACCTCCAGCACCACACGGTACTGGTTGGACTGCGTGAACAGCGTGGCGACCTGGCGCTGCCCGAAGGCGTTGTAGAGCGTCTGCGCCACGTCGTCCATGGTCACGCCCAGGCGCGCCGCCGCGTCGCGCGAGACCTGCAGGTAGGCCTGGCGGCCATCTCCCTGCAGGTCGGACGAGACCTCGGCCAGCTCGGGCGCCTGCGCCAGGCGCCGCATCAGTTCGCCGGTCCAGCGGGACAGCAGCGCGCTGTCGGGCGAGGTCAGCGTGAACTGATATTGCCCGCGGCTGACGCGGTCTTCGATATTGAGCTCCTGCACGGGCTGCAGCGTGAGCGAGATGCCCTGCACATCGCGGGCGCGAGCGCCCAGGCGGGCGATGATGTCCGCCAGCGGCGCGCTGCGCTCGCTCCAGGGCTTCAGGTTGATCAGCAGGCGGCCGGTGTTCAGCGTGGCGTTCATGCCGTCGATGCCGATGAAGGACGACAGGCTGGCCACGTCGGGATCGGCCAGCAGGCTTTGGGCCACCGCCTGCTGGCGGCGCGACATGGCGTCGAAGGACGTGCTTTGCGACGACTGGGTCACGCCCTGCAGCACGCCGCCGTCCTGCACCGGAAAGAAACCCTTGGGCACCGCCAGATAGAGCAGGCCGGTCAGGACCACCGTGGCCAGCATCGCCAGCAGGGTCAGCCGCTGGTGGCGCAGGGTCACGTCCAGCCAGCGGGCGTAGCGCGCCTGCACGCGGTCCAGCAGGCCGGGGCGCGATTCCACGTGCGCCGGCAGCAGGCGCGCGCACATCATCGGGGTAAGCGTGAGCGACACGGCCAGCGATATCAGGATGGCGACGGCCAGCGTGATCGCGAATTCCCGGAACAGGCGGCCCACCACGTCTTCCATGAAGAGCAGCGGAATCAGCACGGCGATCAGCGACAGCGTCAGCGACACCAGCGTGAAGCCGATCTGCCCGGCGCCCTTGAGCGCGGCCGCCATGGGGCTGTGGCCCTGCTCGCGGTAGCGGGCTATGTTCTCCAGCATGACGATGGCGTCGTCCACGACAAAGCCCGCGCCTATCGTCAGCGCCATCAGCGTGAGGTTGTTGGTGGAAAAACCGGCCAGGTGCATGAAGCCGAAGGTGCCGATCAGGGACAGCGGCACCGCCAGGCTGGGGATCAGCGTGGCGGGCAGGTTGCGCAGGAACAGGAAGGTCACCAGCACCACCAGCCCCACGGCGAACACCAGCTCCCACTGCACGCCGCGCACGGACGCGCGGATGCTCTCGGTGCGGTCGGTCAGGATGCGGACCTGCGCGGCGGCGGGCAGGCTGGCCGTCAACTGCGGCAGCAGCGCCTTGACCTGGTCGGCCACCGCAATGACGTTGGCGCCGGGCTGGCGCTGGATGTTGACCAGGACGGCGGGCTGCTTGTCCACCCACGCCGCCAGATAGCGGTCTTCGGCGCCGTCTTCCACGGTGGCGACCTGGCCCAGCCGCACCGGCGCGCCATTCTTCCAGGCGACGATCAGTTCGCGGTATTCCTCGGCGCTCTGGAGCTGGTCGTTGGCGTCCATGATGACGGACCGCACCGGCCCGTCGAAGCTGCCCTTGGGCTGGTTGGAGTTCGCCTTGGCGATGGCTTCCTGCACGTCCGACAATTGCAGGCCGCGGGCGGCCAGCGCCATCGGGTTGACCTGCACGCGCACGGCGGGACGCTGGCCGCCGGCCAGGCTGACCATGCCCACGCCCGACAGTTGCGAGAGCCGCTGGGTCATGCGGGTGTCGACCAGGTCATAGACCTTGGGCAGCGGCAGCGAGTCCGACGTGACGGCCAGCGTCAGGATGGGCACGTCCGCCGGGTTGACCTTGCGGTAGACGGGCGGGGTGGGCAGGTCGCCGGGCAGCAGCGAATCGCTGGCGCTGATGGCCGCCTGCACCTCTTGCTCGGCCACGCCCAGCGATACGTCCAAGGAGAATTGCAGCGTGATGACCGAGATGCCGCTGCCGCTGGTGGACGACATCTGCTTGAGCCCCGGAATCTGCCCGAAGCGCCGTTCCAGCGGCGCGGTCACGGCGCGCGCCGTCACGTTGGGGCTGGCGCCCGGATACTGTGTGGTCACCTGGATGATGGGGTAGTCGACCTGCGGCAGCGCCGCCACGGGCAGCATGCGCCAGGCCAGGATGCCCGACAGCAGCAGGGCGATCATCAGGAAGGACGTGGCGACCGGGCGCAGGATGAAGGGGCGTGACAGGCTCATGCGGGCTCAGCTTTGATGTTCGACGATCTGCACGTCGCGTCCGTCGTGCAGGCGGTCCACGCCTTCGACAACGACGCGCTCGTGCTGGGCCAGGCCCGCGCGCACCACGACGCGGCCAGCGGTGGCCGGCCCCAGTTCCAGGACGCGGCGCGTGGCCCGCGTGTCGTCGCCGATGACGAAGACGAAGGCACCCTCGGACCCGTACTGCACGGCGGCGGTGGGAATGGTCACCACGTCGTCCTGCTGCACCACGGCCAGCCGGATGTTCACGAACTGGTTGGGAAAGAGCGATTCGTCGGCATTGTCGAAACGGGCGCGCAGCCGGACGGTGCCGCTGGCGGCCTGGATGCGGTTGTCCAGCGCTTCCAGCGTGCCTTCGGCCAGGATGCGGCGGTCGTCGGCGTCCCAGGCTTGCACGCGCAGCACGGCGGTCTTGGCTTGCGCCTGACGCAGCACGTCCAGCCGCGTTTCCGAAATGCTGAAGAGGGCCGAGATGGGCGTGGTCTGCACCAGCGTGGTCAGCCCGTTGGCGTCATCGGCGCGCACGTGGTTGCCGGCATCCACCCGGCGCAAACCGATACGGCCGTCCTGCGGCGCAACGATGCGCGTGAGCCCAAGCAGGCGCTTGGCGTCGGCGACCCGCGCGCGGTTCAGCTCGCGTTGCGCGGTGTAGGCGCGCACCTGGGCTTCGGCGGTGTCCAGTTGCTGCCCCGCCACCGATTCCTGGCGCGCCAGCTTGCGGTAGCGTTGCAGGTCGGCCTGGGCGTTGTCCAGCAGCGCCTGGGTGCGCGCCAGTTCCCCTTCGGCCGACGCCAGAGCAGTCTGATAAGGGCGGGCGTCAATCTCGGCCAGCAGTTGGCCGCGCACCACGGCCTGGCCCTCGGTGTAATGCACGCGCATCAGTTCGCCGTCGACCTGGCTGCGCAGCACCACCTGGGACAGCGGCGTGATGGTGCCCAAGGCATGCAGGTCGCGTTGCAGCGGGCCGACGCGGGCAGGCGCCACGCTGACGGCAACAGGAATCTGCCCGTACTGGGGCGGCGGTGGAGTGCGGGGGCCACTGTCTCTCGCCAGCCAATAACCGATGCCGACCAGCACGGCCAGCAACAGGGCGGCGGCGGTCAGGATCAATCGTTTGCGTGAGGGGGCAGGGCCCGCAATGGGGGGCAGAGACATCGGGGCTGCCAATCTGGGGTGTTGCGGACAGCGGTGATTCTATATTAATAATAATGATTAGCGTTATTGACTTCGAATTTCAAGAGGGGTTTGCGCGAATGGTTTAGAGTGGCGGCTACTTTCATCAGTCGGTTTGCAAGGAGCAGGTCATGGGCGAGCATTCTCTAGAAACCCCGCGTCAGTTATTCGAGCGTCTACAAGCCCGGCTTGAGACCGAACAGGCTCGCTTGCAGCAGTGGCAAGCGGTGGAAGACGAGTACCAGCGCAAGTACACCGAAGGCCTCGCCCCGCTTGAAAAAAAGCTGCACGAACTGCGCATGAAGCTGGTGCTGTGCTTTGACCACGCACACAAGAACATGGGCTTGTCCAAGGCCGAACGCGAATTCGTGTCGGAACTGATCACCGAGTTTTCGGCGGAACTGCTGCTGCTGGACGCCAAGGGCGAGCTGCCGGCCGGTTGCGATGCCGAGCGCCTGAAGACCCTATATAAGAAGCACAACGGCGCCGACTACGACGAGGCCGCCGCTGACGAAACCGAAGACGCCAAGGCCGAACTGATCGAGGCGCTGGAGCTGGACCCGGACACCGATCTGTCCACGTTCACGCCCACCCAACTGCTGCGCATCATTCAAGACCAATTCGAGGACGACGAGGCCGAAGAACTGCTGGCCATCGCCCGCGCCGCCATGCGCAACACGACCCCGAACGCGGTGGCCTGGCAGGCGATGCAGGACGAAGAACAGGCGCGTCGCCAGCAAGGTACGCCCGACCTGGCGCCGGTGGGCGAGGTGGCCGATAGCGGCCTGCCCGCCGCGAACGCCACGCTGCAAGCCCAACTGGACGAAGTGCTGCACCAGGCCAGCTATGCGGAAGAGGGCTTCAAGCTGCGTTACGACCTGGACCCCTTCGCGTCGTTCGACCCGGAGACGGTGCTGGAAGAACTGGACGCCGACATCGAAGACATCCAGGAATACATCGGTGAACTCGAGCACGAAGTGATGCAGTTTGCCGACGAGGGATCGCTCAAGTCCTGGCTTAAGGCAATGCGCCGTGAAGTCGCGGCGATTGAGCGCCGGGAAGGTCGGGACTAAGGGCGGGACTAAGGGCGGGTCCGCGCCACCGCTTCCACGCGGATGACCGGCGCCGCCGACTTGGCGGCGTCGGCGCGCGGGCGAATCATCAGCGGGAAGAAGCGCCACAGGTACAAGCCCAGCGCCAGCACCCAAGCCAGAGTGGCGGCATGCAGCAGGCCGGTGGCGGCTGCGGTCGGCAATAAGGCCGCCAGCCGCAGCAGCGCCGCCAGAATCATCAGTACAAAACTGGCGACCATGGCGCGGTCGGTTTGCAATGGCCGCCCCAGGTGGCCCAGCGCCGTGCGCGTCACCATGCCCAGGATCAGCACCGAAAATCCGGCCACCCCGATGACATGCGCGGGCCAGGCCGGCCGGATCACGATTCCTATCCAGGCGGTGCCCATCGGATTGGCCAAGGGATTGACCAAAGGACTAGCTAAAGACCCCGCACCCACCAGCAGGCCAACGCCCAAACCGAAATACCCCGCATACAGCACCCACAGCAGCGGCACGCGCCGCACGGCCCAAGGTTTCCACGACACCCATTGCACCAGCGCGATCAAGCCGGTTGCGGCCAGCGCCGCCGCGGCCAGAGTGGGCTGGCCAGCCAACAGGCAGGCAATCGCGGCCAGGCCGGTTGCCAGTTGCCAATGGCCGCTGCGCGTGTGCGCGGGAATGTTCAAACCAGCGACTGCGCGCTGGGCGAAGAACGGCATCACGCGGCGGGCGATCAGCAGCGTCAGCACCGCCATGCACAGCAGGCCCGCATTGAAGTAACGCATCAGCGCCACGTAGTCGCCTTGAACGACGGCCCAGCAATACAGCGCATGGGTGGCGGCCAGCCCCAGCAGCAGCACAGGCACGCCCGCATTGCGCTGGTTCCGGGTCACCCAGACGACGCGCGCCAAGGCGGCGGCGCCCCACACGAAAAAGCCCGTATCCGCCAGGCAGGCGATCAAGAACGCGGGGTGGCCCGGCACCAGATAAGCCACGCGCGCCACGAGCCAAAGCAGGCACAGCATGGCCAAGGCGTTGCCGCGCAGCGGATTCTTACCGGTCCAGTTGGCGCCCGCGGTCAGCAAGAAACCCACCGCGATGGTGGCCACAAAGCCCCATAGCATTTCGTGCGCATGCCAGAACACGCCGCCCAACACGCCGGTGATACGCGCGGGGGCATGCACCCACAGCCACACGGACGCCAGCGCCCAGAAGCAGCCCGCCAGGTACAGCGGCCGGAAACCCATTTCAGTAAAGGCGCGCCACTGCGGGCGAGGGCGGCGCGGGGCCGAGGTGGATGGGTCGATGGCAGGCAGTGGAGGCATGGCGCTGTTGATCGCTCTAAGAGGGCTTTAAGGTGTATTTTAAATGCATATTAAACCTGGTCAGGACGGACGACCAAGCGCCATGATTGATCCAGCGCAAACGCATGGCAGTCCCGTCCTGGATGCCCCCGGGGTGGGCGCCCGAAAGCGGGAAACTCGCCCTGTAAGGCGCGTCTTTGCTGGCATACTCGCCGCGGGCGGACGCGCGTTTGCCTGATGCGTTCGTTGTCCCAGAATGTCCCTTGTTATCGGAGCATGCATGAGCCCAGTTTTTGGTATCGCCGGCCGGTCTGGCAGTGGCAAGACGACCCTGATCGAGGCGATGCTGCCCCTGCTGGCGTCGCGCGGCCTGCGCGTCAATGTCATCAAGCACAGCCATCACGATTTTCAGATGGAGCCGCCGGGCAAGGACAGCGCGCGCTTTCGGCAGGCGGGCGCGCAGGAAGTGATGGTGGCCTCGCCGTTCCGCTACGCCATCGTGCACGAGTTGCGCGGCGCGCCCGAGCCGACGCTGGAAGAACAAGTGGCGCGGCTGTCGCCCGCCGACCTGGTGCTGGTGGAAGGCTTCAAGCATGCGGCAATTGCGCGCATCGAGGTTTACCGTCCGGCGCTGGGCAAGCCCCCGCTGCATACGGAAGACAGCGGCTTTCTGGCGGTGGTGACCGATGCGCCGTTGGACACTGCCTTGCCTTGTCTGCCCTTGAATGATCCAGCGCGCGTGGTCGATTTTCTGTGTGGTGCGCTCAAGCTGACCTGAAAGCGCATGGCGCTGCGGAAGCCGGGCTGATATTTCCATATCGAATGACAGCGGCGTCATTAAGTAATGACGCCATTGAAATATCGGCCCTAAGACGAAAACCGATACTCGTACGACAATAAAAATTCGGTTTTCGCATTTTCAGATAAATAAGATTTCAAGCACTTCGCTTGCCGAATCCTTTTCGGTATCGCGTGGCATTGTGCGTGCATATGCGTGCTTATCGCTCCGCCTTGTGGCGTTACAGCGATGCGCCACAACACTCTCCCGATTATCTCCGCGTCGTTGCACGTCCGCGTGCAGGGGCGCTTTTTTCCATGTGTGTGCAGAGATTTTCCACTCAATTCAGTTCGGTCATCTGATTAATCAGATGATATTCATATTAGGTTTCACGGCATTGCGACAAAACACATTTCGGAATAATCGCATTCACTAGGATTCCTGACACAAATGTCTGAATTTGATGGAAAAAAGTCCTCTGATTCTTACTAAATGGAATCAGCGTCGCATTACTGGTTGCGGGTTGCAAAATTCGTCAATGGAGAGTGGCCGTGAATAAAATCTATAACCTCGTGTGGAGCCGGATTACCGGTGCGTGGGTAGCTGTGTCTGAATTGACGAAAACCCGCGGGAAGTCCAATCGAGGGGCGCGGCAAGCCGCGCTGCGCAGAGCCGGGGGCATTGCGGCGCCATTGATGTTGGCCGCGGCGGTGGGGGGCACGGCCTGGGCGGGCACCGCCATTCAGGGAATGATCATCAACCCGATCACCACCGGCGGCTTGACGCCGGCCTCGGTCGATGCGAACTCCATTGCCATTGGCGGCGGATTCGGCGCTACGGCCACGAACGTCAGTGTGGCGATTGGTGATACATCGGTTGCCACCGGTACCAATTCCATCGCGGTGGGACGTCATGCCGTCGTGACCGGCAACAACGCCACGGGCGTGGGGTCCTCGTCAACGGCCAGCGGCATTGGCGCCACCGCTTTTGGCTCCAACGCCTCGGCCAGCGCCAACAACACGCTGGCGGTGGGCGCATCGGCATCCGCTTCCAATACCAGCGCCACCGCGGTGGGCCAGGGCGCTTCCGCGTCGGGCAACAGTTCGTCGGCGTTCGGCACGGGCGCGTCGGCACTGGGGGCCAGTTCGGTGGCGCTGGGGCAGAACTCAACGTCGGCCGGCAACAGCTCTATTGCATTGGGCCAATTGTCCAGCACCTCCGCCGGCAACGCGGTGTCTATCGGCGTGTCGTCAACGGCCACGGCGACGGGCGCGGTGGCTGTCGGATCTTCCGCCGAAGCGCGTGGAATTTCGGCGTTTGCGGGGGGTATCAATGCGCAGGCCCTGAACCAGAACTCGCTGGCCATCGGGTCCAGCGCCGTCGCGGGCGCCTTGGTGGGGGCGCCCATCAACGACACAGCCTTGGGCAATAACGCGCTGGCAAGCGGCGGCAGTTCGCTGGCCGCGGGCAATGGCGCGCGTGCCACCGCGGCGGGCGCCGTCGGGCTGGGTGGCAACGCCACCAGCGGTGCGTCGGCGGCGGCCATTAACGCCGTCGCGATTGGCGGGCAGTCGTCGGTGACGGCGGCGGCAACGTCGGGCATCGCCATCGGGCGTGATGCGCGCGCCATCGGCGCCTTCGGCATTGCGGTGGGCGATGGGGCCCGATCCAACGCCACCGGCCAGAACGTGGCGATCGGTTCGTCGGGCACCGCCGCCAACGCCGCCACGGCAACGGGCGGCGCGGTGGCCATTGGAC
>RCUJ01000612.1_pt1 | contig 20287 bp, 17 predicted proteins | sample 2166321 | NCBI WGS metagenome assembly RCUJ01 (sample SAMN09932808, study PRJNA488358) | compost metagenome | feature: garden; material: soil; isolation source: compost soil in an enriched community after 118 h of incubation | place: Germany: Experimental Botanical Garden Goettingen | collected... | reverse complement strand
ACGAATACGCGATCGACGCGGCGTGGCGCGGGCCTTCGCTGCCGCCGGCACGCGAATCCACGCTGGACGCGGACGGCCTGTACCCGGCCGGCGCCGGGGCTGCGACGCCCACATGGCGCTCGGTCTGCGCATCGAAGCAATGGGTCGATGCGGCCTCGCGGACCTGCAGGTGCACGAGGTCGCCGGGCTTGAGGGCCACGCGGTCGTGCACGGACACGCACCAGGGCGTCTCGCTGCCCGCCACGGTGCCGTAGATCTGCGTCTTGTCGCCCGTCGACTCCGTGAGGATCACGCGCAACGCCAGGCCTTCCGGGGCCAGCTGCAGGTGCTCGGGCCGCAGCCCCAGCAGCACGTGCTGTCCATCGGCCAGCAGCGGCGTGCACCCGGACGTGGGCAGGTCCCAGGCCTGCCCGTCGGGCAGCGCGAGCCAGGTGCGGCCGTGTGCGCGATGCACCTGCCCCTGCGTGAAGTTCATGGCGGGCGAGCCGATGAAGCCCGCCACGAAGCGGTTGACCGGGCGGTCGTAGAGCTCGAGCGGCGCACCGACCTGCTCCACCCGGCCCGCGCGCATCACGACGATGCGGTCGGCCATGGTCATGGCTTCCACCTGGTCGTGCGTGACGTAGACCATGGTGTTGCCCAGGCGCTGGTGCAGGGCCTTGATCTCGGCGCGCATCTGCACGCGCAGCTGCGCATCCAGGTTGGACAGCGGCTCGTCGAAGAGGAACAGCGCGGGCTCGCGCACCACGGCGCGGCCCATGGCGACGCGCTGGCGCTGTCCGCCCGAGAGCGCGCGCGGCAGGCGGTCCAGGTAGGGCGTGAGGTTGAGCAGGCTGGCGGCCTTTTCGATGCGCGGGCGGAAGTCGCTTTCGGCCTCGCCGCGCGTGCGCGGGCCGAAGGCGATGTTCTCGTAGACCGACAGGTGCGGGTAGAGCGCATAGCTCTGGAACACCATCGAGATGTTGCGCTTTTGCGGCGACAGGTCGTTGGCCCGTGCGCCGCCGATGCGCAGCTCGCCGCCGCTGATGGGCTCCAGCCCCGCGATCATGCGCAGCAGCGTCGACTTGCCGCAGCCCGAGGGGCCGACGAGCACGACGAACTCGCCGTGGGCAATGTCCAGGTCGATGCCGTGCACGACGGGCACGCCGGCGAAATCCTTGCGCAGTTGCTTGAGTTGAACCTGAGCCATGGGGTCTCCTTGTCTTTGTGGAAGTGAGTCGCTGGCTCAGTAGTCTTCGACCGTGATCTCGCGGGCCATCGGCAGGATGCCCGCCATGAGGCCCGCGTCCACCGGCAACGCCACGCCCGTGATGACGCGCGCGGCGGGCGACGCCAGGAAGAGCACGGCATCGGCCACGTCGTCGGGTGTCGCGAAGTCGCCCAGCGGGTACCACTTCTTCAGCTGCTCGAACACCTGCGGGTTCTTGTCGGCGCGCGCCTGCCAGGCGGGCGTCTTGACGGTGCCCGGCAGCACGATGTTGGCGCGGATGCCGTAGGCGCCCAGCTCCATGGCGAGCGAGCGGGTGTAGCTGACCAGGGCGGCCTTGGCCGCGCTGTAGGCCGGGTGGCCGAGCGTGGTCAGCGCGTTGACCGAGCCGATGAGCACCAGCTGCCCGCTGCGGCGCTCGACCATGGCGTGGCGCACCGCCTCCACGCAATGGAACGCGCCATTCAGGTTGAGCTGGATGTCGGCCTGCCAGTCCTGCGGCGTGGTCTTGCGCACCGTCGGCCCGCGCGCCGCTCCCACGTTCGACACCAGCACATCCACCGGGCCGACAGCCGCAACGGCTGCGGCCACTTTGTCGCACAGGCCTGCGCAGTCGGTGACGTCCGCCACCAAAGGATGCAACCGCGCCAGGTCGTCGGCACTCACGCCCTGCCCGGCCAACACGGCCGCCAGGCCTTCCAGTGCGCCCGCGTCGTGGTCCAGCGCGATCAGCCGGTCGCCGGCCTGCAGCACGCGGCGGCACAGGGCCTGGCCGATGCCGCCCGCGGCGCCCGTGACCAGCGTCACGCGCCGGGACGGCGCGTGGGGATGAACCGAAGACGGAGTCGAAATTGATGTGTCCACGCAATGCGCCCTGTGAATTGCCAATACCTCTCCCGACCGGGCGGCAATGAATTACCGCGCGCAATTCGAGCTCGAATTTTGAAGCGTACAGGACGTCACGGGAATTTGGCCTTCAATATTTCGCAGGCAGGGTTCTGTTTTTTAGAAATCGAGGGTTAGCTCTATCTATGGCGCCATTCGGCCGACTCGTAAGATAAAAAAGCGCAAGCATTGATCGCAGCAGATCCCGACGTGTATTCAATTAATTTTCAATCACTTCACGAGGAATTAAATATGAAAAAACGAAATACAACTCTATTGGCAGGCGCAATTCTTCTGGGTCTTTCCTCCCTCACGGCCCAGGCGGGAAATATCCGCATCGCCATGTCCAGCTACAGCGACAACACGCGCCCCTGGCTGGAGGCGCTGGCCCGGGACTACGAAAAGGCCAACCCGGGAGACAAGGTCAAGGTCGAGGTGGGAAGCTGGGAGAACATGCAGCAGAAACTGCAGGCGGAAATCGCCAGCAACAACCCGCCCGACCTGGCCCACGTCGCGACCCGCTGGGTGGGCGATTTCGTGAACGACGGCCTGGTGGAGCCGGTCGACAATTACGCCAATGCGGCGTTCAAGGACCAATTCATTCCGGCATTCCTGAAAGCCGGCAATATCAATGGCAAGCCTTATGCGCTGCCTATTGCGGCCAGCGTGCGCGCCATGTTCTATAACAAGGACATGCTGAGCAAGGCAGGCTTTCCCAATGGCCCCAAGACCTGGGACGACGTGATTGCCGCCGCGAAAAAGATCAAGGCCACGGGGGCCTACGGCTATGGCATCCAGGGCAAGGACCTGGATACCGACACTTATTTCTACTACGCGCTGTGGAGCATGGGAGGCGACGTGCTCGATGCCGGCAACAAGGCCGCCTTCAATTCGCCGACCGGCGTGAAAGCCGCCACGCTCTACAAAAGCATGATCGACCAGGGCCTGACCGAGCCCGGCGTGGCCGGCAACACGCGCTACGACCTGCACAACCTGTTCAAGCAGGGGCGCCTGGGCATGGTCATTTCGCTGCCGCCGCTGGCCAAGGAAATCGCCAAGGACGCGCCGCAACTGAAATACGGCATCACCGGCGTGCCCAATGGCGGCAAGGACATCACCTTCGGCGTGACCGATTCGATCATGATGTTCAAGACCTCGAAGAACAAGGAAACCGCCCAGAAATTCCTGAACTTCATGTTCTCGAAAACCGCGCGGCTGAAGTTCGACCAGGGCGAAGGCTTCATGCCGGTGACGCGCGAGGTGGCCAACGACCCCGTGTTCAAGGACGACCCGGTGCTCTCCGAGTTCGTGACCCTGCTGCCCAACGCGCGCTTCGCCCCGCTGGTCGCCGGCTGGGAAGACTCGGCGCAGGCCGTCACCAACGCGCTGCAGGCCATCTACCAGGGCAAGGCGGAACCGAAGGCGGCGCTGGACAAGGCCGCGGCCGAAGCCAACACCAAGCTCAACAAGAAGTAAGCCAGCAAGCCCCGGGGCGCAGCCGCCGGGCTGCGCCGGCTTTCCGCGTGTCGCACCACGCCCAACCACGCCTATCCGATCGAATTGCCCTATGCAGAATCCCGTTCGAGGCCCTGCCCTGGCTTGGGGGCTGATTGCGCCGAGCCTGTTGCTCACCCTCTTCATCCTGGCCTACCCGCTGTCCACCCTGGTGTTCCAGTCGGTGCACGACATCTCGCGCTTCGGCCTGCTGCGGGCCTTCAACGGCCTGGACAACTTTCGCACCGTGTTCACCGATCCGGTGTTCGCCCATGTGGTGTGGCGCACGGTGCAATGGACGGTGTGCGTGGTCGGTGGCGCGGTGCTGTGCGCTGTGCCGATCGCGCTCATCCTGCAGCAGGATTTCTATGGCCGGGGCGTGGCGCGCACGATCGTGATGCTGCCCTGGGCGGTGTCGCTGACCATGACGGCCATCGTCTGGACCTGGTCCTTCAACGGCCAGTACGGCATGGTCAATGCGAGCCTCGCGATGGTCGGGATCATCCGGGAGCCGATCAACTGGCTGGCCGATGGACAGCTCGCGTTCTGGGTCGAGGTGGGCGTGGGCATCCTGGTGTCCATTCCCTTCACCGTCACCATCTTCCTGGGCGGGCTGTCGTCGGTGTCGCAGGACATCTACGAGGCGGCCGGCATCGAGGGCGCGTCGCGCTGGCAGCAGTTCCGACGGCTCACGCTGCCGCTGCTCAAGCCCTTCATCCACATGGCGATCGTGCTGAACGTGATCTACGTCTTCAACTCGTTCCCCATCATCTGGATCATGACGCAGGGCGGGCCGGACAACGCCACGCACATCCTCGTCACCTGGCTGTACCAGCTGGGCTTCCGCCTGGGCCGCCCCGGCGAGGCAGCCGCCATTTCGCTCGTGATGCTGGCCTTGCTGCTGGCCTTCACCGTGTTCTACCTGCGCCTGCAAAAGCGCCAGTCCGCGAAGGCCGCCGCATGATCCGCCCCGACAAACTCGTGCGCAGCCTCTGGTGCTGGCTGCTGCTCGCGCCGCTGGTGGCCGTGGTCGTCTTTCCGCTCGCGGTGATGTTCTTCACGGCGCTCAAGCCGGCGTCCGAGATCTACGTCTATCCGGCGCGCTGGCTGCCGCAGCAGTGGCAGTGGAGCAACTTCTCCGCCATGTGGACCCAGACCGGGTTCGGGCGCGCGCTGCTGAACAGCCTGCTGGTGTCGCTCTCTGCCACGGTGCTGACGATTGCCGTCAGCGTGCCTTCCGCCTATGCGTTGGCGCGCCTGAAGTTTCGCGGCCAGGGCGGCTACCGGCAGTTCCTGCTCATCACGCAGATGATCTCGCCCGTGCTGCTGGTGGTGGGCCTGTTCAAGATGGCGGCCAGCCTGCCCTGGTTCGAGGGCGGCAACATGACCGACTCGCGCCTGTCCGTGGTGGTGGCCTATGGCGCCTTCGGCATTGCCTTTGCCGTCTGGATGATGACCTCGTACTTCGAGACCATTCCGCGCGACCTGGAGGAGTCGGCCTGGCTCGAAGGCTCGGGCCCGGTGCGCACGGTCTGCAAGGTGTTCCTGCCGCTGGCCTTGCCGGCCATGGCGGTCACGGCGCTGGTCACCTTCGTCAATGCGTGGAACGAGTTCGCGGTGGTCTACACGCTGATCCGCTCCACGGAGAAGCAGACGCTGACCGTGCTCGTCACCAACATGGTCGCGGGCCAGTACGTGGTGCAGTGGGAACTGGTGATGGCCGCCGCCATCTGCGCCGTGGTCCCGGTCGCCATCCTGTTCGCGTGGATGCAGCGCTACATGGTGCAAGGCTTGACCGCGGGCTCGGTCAAATAGCGACCGCAGCGGCATCACAGCCCGCTGCTACCCGCTGCGCCCGCCCCCTTCGAATAATGCGGCGACGGCCGGCGCGCACCCTGCGCCGGCCGGTTTCGCTACACCTCATCCGAAGGAGACAAACCCGATGGCTCGCAAGATCCTGATGCTCTGCGGCGACTACGCCGAAGACTACGAAACCATGGTGCCGTTCCAGACCCTGCTGGCCGTCGGCCACACCGTGCATGCGGTGGCGCCCGACAAGAAGGCCGGCGACTGGGTGCACACCGCCATCCACGACTTCGAGGGCGCGCAGACCTACAGCGAGAAGCCGGGCCACCGCTTCACGCTGAACGCCAGCTTCGACGAGGTGCGCCCCGAGGCCTACGACGCGCTCGTGATCCCCGGCGGCCGCGCGCCCGAGTACCTGCGCATGCACAGCCGCGTGGTCGAGATCGCGCGCCACTTCCTGGCCACCGACAAGCCGGTGGCCGCCGTCTGCCACGGCGCGCAGCTGCTCGCGGCCACGGGCCTCATCAAGGGCCGCAAGGTGTCGGCCTACCCGGCCTGCCAGGTCGAGGTGGAACTGGCCGGCGCCGAGTACATGGGCATCCCGGTCGACCAGGCGGTGACCGACCGCAACCTCGTCACCGCACCGGCCTGGCCGGCGCATCCGGCGTGGCTGTCGCAGTTCCTGGTGGTGCTCGGCACCCGCATCGAACACTGACCTGAACGGATGGACGCGGGCGGCGCTACAGTGCCGCGTCGCCCCGATTCATTCCGCCTCTCGAGGAGATGGCCCATGTGCGAAGTCTTCATCAGCGCCGATCCGCAAAGCTACGACGCGCGCACGCGCTCGGTGCGGCTGCACGGCGTGGTCACCAGCATCCGGCTCGAGAACCTGTTCTGGCAGGTGCTCGAAGAGATCGCGCAGCGCGACGGCATGGCCGTGGTGCAGCTCATCGAGCGGCTGTACGACGAGCTGGTGGCGGCGCGCGGCGAGGTCGGCAACTTCGCGTCGTTCCTGCGCGTGTGCGCGCTGCGCTACGAGGCGATGGTGGCGCAGGGGCGGATTCCGGCCGACACCTCGGTCGCGATCCGCTCGCTCGATGCGAACGCCGTGCTGCATGAACTGCCGCAGGGCTGGGGGCGACCTTCGCCTGCGCAGCCCGGCGAGGCCCGCGTGCACACGCTCCACGCCGCCGCGCGGCGGCATGCGTAGACGCCGCCCTTGCGCGCCCCTTCACGAGATCACCAGCGCATCTTCACGCCGACGCTCGCGTTCACCCCGCTCTTGATGCGCGAGTCGCCGCCGGAGCCCGACCACAGCTTGCCCAGCTCCACATACACGCTCGTGTTCTCGGCCACCTGCAGCGTGGCCCCCGCCGCCAGCTCGGTGCTGCTGCCGCCGGTGCGCGTCGCGATGTCGGTGAAGCCGGCCGGGCCGACGAAGCGGGTGACGTCGGTGCCGCGGCTGCTGCGGTGGAAATTGACCCGCACATAAGGCTGCAGCACCCCGGCGCGGGTGACGAACTCGCCCTTCACGCGCACGCCGGCGCGTGCCCGCCAGCCGTTGTGGCTGTTCTGCTGCACGAGCGCGCCGGAGATGCCCGTGTCGCCCAGGCTCACCCGCTGGTGCACCAATTGCACCTGCGGCTCGACGGTCCAGTTCTGCGCGATGGGAATCGACTGCCCCACCTCGATGGACGCCAGCAGGCTGTTGCCCTTGCCGCCCCGGGAGAAGCCCAGCGTGGGCCTGGCGGTGTAGCGGTGGCGCCCGGCCTGCAGCACGCCGTCGACGTACACGCCGCTGGCGTGCTTCCAGGTGGCATAGGCGCCCAGGTACTCGCTCTTCTGGTTGTTGGTGCCCACGCCGAGGTTCGCCAGGCCGCTGGCAAAGCCGTTCACGCGCATGTCGCCGTCGAGCTGGCCGACGTACACGCCCGCGTGCCAGTCGGGGTTGGCCCACAGGTCGGTGCCGGCCTGGAAGCCCGTGAGGCGCCCCTTGCTCGTGGGGCTCACGGTGCCGCCCTGCGCGATGGTGCGGTCGGTGCTGATGATGCGGCCCCAGGCCTCGCGGTAGCCCTGCGTCGGCTTGGCCGGGTTCGCGCCCGCTACAAGGTCCTCGCCCATGCGCAGGCGCCTGTTGCCGAGCATCGCGAAGCTGGACTGGCGCAGCTGCTCGGGCAGCGCGGCGTACAGCGGCACTTCGGCGCGGTAGGTGGGCACGGCGAGCACGGGCACGACGCCGGTGCCGCCAGTGCCCGAGCCGCCACCGCCGGCAGGCGGCGTGCCGGGCGGGACAGGCGTCACGGGCGTCACGGGTGCAGCGGTCGAGCGCAGGTACCAGTTCTCGCCCGCGCCGGCGGCGTCGGCCGCATGCAGCCGGTACTCGTAGGCGCCCGCATCGACGTGCGTGCCGGCCAGCACGAACGCGCTCTTCGTGGTCTGCGCGGTGGTGGTCGCGCCGTTGAGGGCGCTGATCACCTCGATGCCGTTGCCCGTGGTGAGCGCGCCCAGGCCGCCCAGGTTGGTGATCTGCACATTCGTCGTGCCGCTGGCGACGGCGGTGGCGCCGCTCAGGATGAGCCGGTCGCTCGCGCTGGCGCTGCCGCCCAGCGCAGTCCCCAGTCGCAACGTGCCGCCGTTGCCCACCCAGGGACCGTTGACGGTGAGCGTGGTGCCCGGCACCGCGCCCACCAGCGAGACGGTGCCGCTGTGGGCCATCGACGCGAGGGTCTGGCTGTTGCCGGCCAGGTCGAGCGTCGCGCCGGTGGCCACCGTGAAGGGGCTCGCGCTGCTGAGCACGTTGGCCGCGCCCGCGCGCAGGGTGCCCGCCGCGACGTTGGTGGCGCCCGAGTGGGTGTCGGCACCGCTCAGTGTCAGCACGCCCGCGCCGATCTTCACGAGATCGCTGGCGCCGGAGATCGCGCCGGTCCACGTCAGGGCGTTCCCGTTGGTGTCGATGGTGCCCGTGCCGCCCAGCAGCAGGGCGTTGCTGACGCTGAGGCCGCCGGCGCCCGCGATGACGCTGGCGGTGGCGCCCGCGCCGATCGAAATCGCGCCCGTCATCGACGAGCCGGTGTTCAGCGTGAGGCTGTTGGTGCCGCCCGTGAATGCGACCGCCGCGGCGCGCGTGACGCCGTCGCCGCCCAGGCCGCCCGAGATGGTTCCGCCGTTGGTCAGCGCGAGGTTGGCGCCCGTCACCCCGACGCCGCCCACGCCGTTGGCACCGCTCGGGCCACCGTTGCTGTTGGCCCCGCCGGCGCCGCCCGCCCCACCGGCGATGGTGCCGGTGTTGGTGACGGTTGCGCCCGCGCCGGTCGATGCGAGGCCCGCCCCGCCGTCGCCGCCAGCGCCCGGTGAACCGGTGCCGCCCGCACCGCCGCCGGCCGCGCCGCCTGCGCCCCCGGCACCGCCCGTGATCGCGCCGGAGTTGCTGACGGTGACGGCGACACCCGCCAACGTCGCGCCGATGCCCCCTGCGCCGCCGCCGCCGCCCGAGGCGTTGGAACGGGCGGGCGCCAATTCGGCCCCGCCGGCGCCGCCCGCCCCGCCCGTGAGGGGACCGGTGTTGGTGAAGCTGAGCCCCGGATTGGTCGCGTTCAGGTAGAACCCGCCGCCCCCGCTGCCGCCGCCACCGCCCTGCGAGAAGGCGTCGCCGCCCTTGCCGCCGGCGCCGCCCGTGGAAGATCCCGTGGCCGTGTAGCTGCCGAGCGGGCCGCTGAGGATCGAACCGTAGCCGCCCGCGCCGCCACCACCCGCTGCCCAGTACCCGTTGCCGCCCGCGCCACCGATGCCGCCGGTGTAGCTGTCGGACGAATTGGCCACGTTGTTGGCGATCGACATGCCCTGGAAGCCACCGCCGCCGCCCCCGCCGTAGCCGTTGCCGTTGGCCGCGTCACCGGTCTGCGCCTGGCCCGCGCCGCCGGCGTCGCCCTGGAACGCCCCGGGGCCGGTGGGCGTGCTGGCCGCGCCGGCCGCGCCGCCGGTGCCCGGCGTGGCACCGCCGAAGCCGCCGATGCTGGCGTTGGCCCCCGCCGTGACGCCGCCCGGCGTGGACGATCCGCCCGCGCCGCCGAAGGCATTGACCGTGGTGTCGTTGAGCCCGCCGCTGCCGCCCGTGCCGTCGCTGCCGCCCGTGCCCGCGTTCAGCGACGCGTCACCGACCGGCTGGCCGCCCGCGCCGCCGGCCGCGAGCACCGGCACGACGCAGACCCACAGCGCCGCCGTTGCCGCCGCTGCTGCCACCGCGCGCACGCCGCCCCCGCTGCACGATCGCGCGTGGCCGCGCGCGATTTCCGGCGCGGCCACCCAGGTGCCGGCGGTGGGACTCCACAGGGTTCGGAAGATCTTGTTCATGACTCAACTCCCTCTTCGTTCACTGACTGGGCAGGTGGACCTCCGTGTGCAGCAGCAATGGCTTGCTCCTCCCCACGGCGACGATTTCGGATGTGCAAGTCAAAAATGTAAGAACGGGTGCCGGTTACGCGTATCCCTGCAAGGGGCTACCCTGAAACGGGAGCGACCGCCCCATGCGGGGCCACTCCGCCTCTGTCAGGCCCTTCGGTAGACGGCCTACCCTGTCGCGTATCTATACGTAACATGTGACTTTTGGACAGCACAATCTCTCGCCCTGGGCGCGACGCCCAAAAGAAAAGGCACCCTCGCGGGTGCCTTGTTCGTTGCGGATGCGCCCTGGGCGCGCGCTGTCAGTCCAGCGACACGTTCGCCTTGCGGATCACGTCGGTGAAGCGCTTCGTTTCGGTCGCCACGAACTGGTCGAACTGCGGGCGCGTGGTGGGGAACGGCTCGTAGCCGAAGCTCTTGAACTTCTCCAGCACGTCGGGTTCGGCCAGGCCCTTCTCGATGTCGCGCTTGATCTTGTCGGTCACCGAAGCCGGCAGGCCCTTCGGCACGGCGATGGCGTTCCAGCCGATGACCTCGAAGCCCTTCGGGCCGCCCGATTCGCCCACGGTCGGCACGTCGGGGAAGGCGGCCACGCGCTGGGGCGCGGCAGCCGCCAGGAAGCGCAGCTTGTTGGCGCGCTGCAGCGGGCCGGCGGTGGCGCTGCTGCCCAGCGCAAAGGCCAGCTCGCCGGTGGCGACCGAGGTGTACAGCTGCGTGGTCTCCTTGTAGATCACGTGCTCCATCTGCGTGCCGGTGGCCGACTCGAACAGCTCCGAGCCCAGGTGCACCGGGTTGCCGACCGACCACGAGCCGTAGTCGAGCTTGCCGGGGTTGGCCTTGGCGTCGGCGATCAGGTCGCCCACGGTCTTGTACTTGCTGTTGGTCGCGACGGTGAAGAAGAAGTAGGTCTTGAACAGCGGCAGCAGCGCGTCGAAATCCTTCGATGCGTCGTAGGGCAGTTTCTTGAACAGCGCCGGGTACGCGGCCAGGTGCACGTTGTCGAGCACGATGATGTCGTGGCCGTCCTTGGCGCCGCGCTTGAAGGCGTCGATGGCGATGAAGCCGTTGCCGCCCGGGCGGTTCTCGACCACCACCGGCTGGCCCCAGGCGCGCGAGAGCTTGTCGGCCACGAGGCGGGCCACGCCGTCCGGACCACCGCCGACCGGGAACGGCGTGATGATGCGCACGGGCTTGGTCGGGAAGGCTGCGGGCTGCTGTTGTGCCGAAGCGGTCAGCGGCAGCAGGCCGCCGGCGGTCAGGGCCAGCACGGCCGCTGCGATGGCGCGGCGCGAAAGCGACGAACGGAAGAAGGACATGAGGGAAGTCTCCGGTTTGATGAATCGTTGATGGGTGGGAAGCGGTGCGTCGCCGCTCAGTCGACCGACGCGCCCGAGGCCTTGACGATGCCGGCCCACAGCGCGCTTTCCTTCGCGATGAGCGCGGCGTACTCGGCCGGCCCGCCGAGCAGCGGCACGGCGCCTTCCACGTCCAGGCGCGACTGGAACTCGGCGCCGCCCGCCACCTGCAGCATCTGCGCCGACAGCGTCTTCACGAACGCATCGGGCGTGCCGCGCGGCGCGAGGATGCCGTAGGTGAGCGTGCTCTCGAAGCCCGCGAGTTCGCGCAGGCCCGACTCGGCCACGGTGGGCACGTCGGGCAGCGACGGCAGGCGTTTGGCGCCCGTGACGGCAATGGCGCGCAGCCGCCCGCCCTTGACCAGCGCGAGCGCGGGCGGGATGACGCTGAACATCATCTGCACCTGGCCGCCCGCGAGGTCGGTGAGCGCGGGGTTGGTGCCCTTGTAGGGAATGTGATTGATCTTCGTGCCGGTGCGCTGCGCGAAGAGCTCGCCCGTGAGATGGCCGCCCGTGCCGCTGCCGCTCGAGGCGTAGTCGAGCAGGCCGGGGCGCGACTTCGCCTCGTTGACGAGGTCGGCCACGCTGCGCACCTTCGAGGCCGCAGGCACCACGAGCACGAGCGCGGACGAGGCGAACATGGCCACGGGCACGAGGTCCTTGCGGGCGTCGAACTTCAGGCCCTTGTACAGCGCCGGGTTGATCGACACGGTGCCCGTGTGGCCCAGCAGCAGCGTGCTGCCGTCGGGCGTGCTGCGCACCACCTGCTCGGTGCCGAGGTTGCCGCCCGCGCCGGGCTTGTTGTCGACGATGACGCCGGACTTGCGCACCTCGCCCAGGCCCTTGGCCATCTGGCGCGCGAACACGTCGTTGCCGCCGCCGGCCGCGAAGGGCACGACGATGCGGATCGGCTTGGCATCGCTCTGCTGCGCATGCGCCGGCAGGCCCGCTGCTGCCAGCAGGCCCAGCAGCAGCTCGCGTCGGGCGAGCGCCATCAGACGCGTTCCAGGATCACGGCAATGCCCTGCCCCACGCCGATGCACATCGTGCACAGCGCGTAGCGGCCGCCGCCCTTGTGCAGCTGGTTCACCGCGGTGGTGGCCAGGCGTGCGCCGCTGGCGCCGAGCGGGTGGCCCAGTGCGATGGCGCCGCCGTTGATGTTCACGCGCGCGTCGTCGTCCTTCAGGCCCAGGAGGCGCAGCACGGCGAGGCCTTGTGCGGCGAAGGCTTCGTTGAGTTCGATGACGTCGATCTGGTCGAGCGTGAGGCCGGTGAGCGCCAGCACCTTCTGCGTGGCGGGCGCCGGGCCGATGCCCATGATGCGCGGCGCGACGCCGGCCGTGGCCATGCCGACCACGCGGGCGCGCGGCGTGAGGCCGTGCTTGGCGGCGCTGGCTTCGTCGGCCAGCAGCAGCGCGCAGGCGCCGTCGTTCACGCCGCTGGCATTGCCGGCGGTGACGGTGCCGTCGGGACGCACGATGGGCTTGAGCTTGGCCAGCGCCTCCAGCGTGGTGTCACGCGGATGCTCGTCCTTGTTGACGATGAGGGCGTCGCCCTTCTTCTGGGGCACGCTCACGGGCACGATCTCGGCGTCGAAGAAGCCGGACTTCTGCGAAGCGACGGCGCGCAGCTGCGAGTTGAGCGCCATCAGGTCTTGCGCTTCGCGCTCGATCTTGTAGTCGGTGGCCACGTTCTCGGCCGTCTCGGGCATCGAGTCGACGCCGTACTGCGCCTTCATGAGCTTGTTGACGAAGCGCCAGCCGATGGTGGTGTCGTACACCGCGTTGTTGCGGCTGAAGGCGCTCTCGGCCTTGGGCATGACGAAGGGCGCGCGGCTCATGCTTTCGACGCCGCCGGCGATCATCAGGCCGGCTTCACCGGCGCGGATGGCGCGCGCGGCGGTGCCCAGTGCATCGAGGCCCGAACCGCACAGGCGGTTGATGGTGCCGCCGCCCACTTCGATCGGCAGGCCCGCGAGCAGCGCCGACATGCGCGCGACGTTGCGGTTGTCTTCGCCGGCCTGGTTGGCGCAGCCGTAGAGCACGTCGCTCACGGCCTGCCAGTCGACGTTCTTGTTGCGCTCGATCAGTGCGCGCAGGGGCACGGCGCCGAGGTCGTCGGTGCGCACGCTGCTGAGCGAACCGCCGTAGCGGCCGAAGGGGGTGCGGACGGCGTCGCAGATGAAGGCTTGATTGGTCATGTGAGTTGTCTCTTGAATGGGTGGAACGGATCAGGCGGCGATCGGAAGGCCGACCAGCGTCTCGAGTTCTTCGCGGCTCAGGCCCTCGACGGTGTCGACGAGCTTCAGGCCCTGCGGCGTGCATTCGAGCGTGGCGAGGTCGGAGTACACGCGCTTGACGCAGCCGATGCCGGTGAGCGGATAGGTGCACTGCTGCACCAGCTTGCTCGCGCCCTGCTTGGTGAGCAAATCCATCATGACCCACGTCTGCTTGGCGCCGATGGCCAGGTCCATCGCGCCGCCGACCGCGGGAATGGCGTCTTTCTCGCCCGTGTGCCAGTTGGCCAGGTCGCCCGTGGCCGACACCTGGAACGCGCCGAGCACGCAGATGTCGAGGTGGCCGCCGCGCATCATCGCGAAGCTGTCGGAGTGGTGGAAGAACGAGCCGCCCGGCAGCAGCGTGACGGGCTGCTTGCCGGCGTTGATGAGGTCGTAGTCTTCTTCGCCGGCCTCGGGCGCGCGGCCCATGCCGAGGATGCCGTTCTCGCTTTGCAGGATGACCTCGCGGCCCTGCGGCAGGTGGTTGGCCACCAGCGTGGGCTGGCCGATGCCGAGGTTGACGACGGCGCCGTCGAAGATGTCTTGTGCCACTCGCGCGGCGAGCTGGTCCTTGGTGCGACGTGTGTATGCCATGGTCATGCTGCCTTCTTGAAGCCACCCGCTTGCGTGGCGACACGTTCGATGCGCACCACCTGGTGCACGAAGATGCCCGGGGTCACGATGGTCTCGGGGTCGAGGGTGCCGAGCTCGGCGATGTCGTGCACGGTGGCGATGGTCTTCTTCGACGCCATGGCCATCACCGGGCCGAAGTTGCGCGCGGCCTTGCGGTAGACCAGGTTGCCCCAGCGGTCGCCGCGCTCGGCCTTGATGAGCGCCACGTCGCCGTGGATGGGGTACTCGAGCACGTACTGCACGCCGTCGATCTCGCGCGTCTCGCGGTCGCCGGCCAGTTGCGTGCCGTAGCCCGTGGGGCAGAAGAAGGCGCCGATGCCGGCACCCGCCGCGCGGATGCGCTCGGCGAGGTTGCCCTGGGGCACGAGCTCGAGTTCGATCTTGCCGCTGCGGTACAGGCCGTCGAACACCTGGCTGTCGGCCTGGCGCGGAAAGCTGCAGATGATCTTGCGCACGCGGCCGGCCTTGAGCAGCGCCGCCAGGCCCGTCTCTCCATTGCCTGCGTTGTTGTTGACGACCGTGAGGTCCTTGGCGCCCTGCTCGACGAGGCCGTCGATGAGTTCGCCTGGAATGCCGGCGGTGCCGAAACCGCCGATGAGCACCGTGGCGCCGTCTTGGATGCCTGCCAGGGCATCGGCGACCGAGCGCGCGATCTTGTTGATCATGAAGCCTGTCTCCGGGAGTGAAGGAAGAAACCGAACGGTGCGAACACCCTGCCGAATTCACGAACCCTCGCAAACCGCAATTTGTTCGCCTAAAGAACTTTTGTTCGTATAATGAATTTTAGAGAGGATCGCTCGCCATGGCAACCCACCCTGTTTCCGCCAGTTCCGCCACCGACACGCCCGCTCCCGGCGACAGCTACGTGCAGTCTTTTGCGCGCGGCCTGCAGGTGATCCGCTCGTTCAGCGCGAGCGCACCGCACCAGACCCTGAGCGAGGTGGCGGCCGGCAGCGGCCTCACGCGTGCGGGGGCGCGGCGCATTCTTCTCACGCTGCAGACGCTGGGCTATGTGGTGACCGACGGCAAGCTCTTCACGCTCACGCCGCGCATCCTCGACCTGGGCTTTGCCTACCTGTCGTCGATGCCGATCTGGAACCGCGCCGAGCCCGTGATGGAGGCGCTGGTGCAGCAGGTGCAGGAGTCGTGCTCGGCCGCCGTGCTCGACGCGACCGACATCGTCTACGTGCTGCGCGTGCCGACGCAGAAGATCATGCGCATCAGCCTGGGCGTGGGCTCGCGGCTGCCGGCGTACTGCACCTCGCTGGGCCGCCTGCTGCTGGCCGACTTGAGCGACGACGAGGTGCGCGCGCGGCTCGAGGCCTCGAACCTCGAGGCGCTGACCAAGCACACCGTGACCGACATCGACGCGCTCATGGCCAAGGTGGCCCAGGCGCGCAAGCAGCAGTGGTGCCTGGTGAACCAGGAACTGGAAGAAGGCCTGATCTCCGTGGCCGCGCCCATCGTGAACCGGCAGGGCCGCATGGTGGCCGCGCTGAACATCAGCGGGCAGGCGAACCGCACCAGCGCGAAGGTGATGCAGGAGACGATGCTGCCGGCGCTGATCGATGCGGCACGGCAGGTGTCGGCGCTGCTGTAGCCGCAGCGCGATCGCTCCGGCGCTGGCTCAGGCCTCCGAACGGATGCCTTTCATGAGGATCACGCCGCCCAGGCGCGTGGTGTCGGCGCGCATGCGCTTGGCCAGCGTGTCGGGCGAACCGGGCTGCGCCTGCCAGCCGGTCTTGAGCAGCTCGCCGCTCACCTCGGGCGAACTGATCACCTCGACCAGCGCGGCGTTCAGCCGGGCTACCGCCGCCGGCTTCATGCTCGCGGGCGCGGCGAGCGCGGTCCAGATCTCGAGGTCGGCGCCACGCACGTCGGCGTCGCGGATCGTCGGCAGCTCGTTGGCCAGCGGGCTGCGCTCGGGCGAGGTCACGCCGATGGCCTTGAGCTTGCCCGACTTCACGTGCGGCATCGCCAAGCCCGGCGGCAGCAGCGCCAGCTGGATCTCGCCCGCGAGGATGCCGGCGATCACCTGCGGGTTGCCCGTGTAGGGCTTGTGCTGCGCGGTGATGGCCGCGCGGCTCTTGAGCAGCTCCATGCCCAGGTGGCCCACCGTGCCCACGCCCGGCGTGCCGTACTTGCCGGCGCTGCCCAGGTTGCGCACCCACAGCAGCAGGTCGGCCGCAGACTTGCCCGTGGCGCTGCCCGACACCACCAGCACCAGCGGCGCGGTGCCGATCAGGCCGACGGGGGCGAAATCTTTCTCGGGGTCGAAGTCGAGCGACGGGTTCAGCAGCTTGGCGATCGTGAGGTTGCCGTTGATGAGCGCGCCGATCGTGTGGTCGTCCGTGGCCTTGGCCACTTCGGCGGCCACGAGGTTGCCGCTGGCGCCGGGCTTGTTCTCCACCGTCACCGGCTGGCGCAGGAGCTTCGAGAGCGGCTCCGCGATGGCGCGCGCCGCCAGGTCGGGCGAGGCACCGGCCGGAAAGCCCACGAGGATGCGCACGGGCTTGGTTGGCCAGGCGGCATCGCCGCCTGCTGCGCGCTGGGCCCACGAGGCCGGCGTGAACAGCGAGGTGGCAATGGCTGCAGCGCCGCCTTCGAGCAGGCGGCGTTTGGTGATCTTCAAGACGGACTCCGGAGGGTTGGAAAAATCAGGGTAAACACGTGCATTTTGCTTACGAGACGTTACATGATGATGCTGCAGCGCACAAGTTCGGCACAACTGTGAATAGGGCCATCGCAGGGCTCCGTCAGCTTGGTATCCAGAGGTGACGGGCGCATTTACAATGCCTGCCGCATTCCCCTTCCCCACCAACGAGGTCTTGTCCGCAATGCCCAAGAGCCCCCGGCCTCGCGCCCGCTTCAGCTTCTCCCCCACCGTGCGCGCCCTGTTCCTGGCCGTTGCGGCCTGCGGCGCCGCGCTTCCCGCGCTGGCCGCGACCGAGCACGAAGAGGTCGACCGCCTGATGCAGTCCGGCAAGCTCGACGAGGCCATGACCAAGGCCGAGGCCTTCCTCAAGGACAAGCCGCGCGATCCGCAGATGCGCTTCCTGAAGGGCGTGATCCAGCTCGACACCGGCAAGCGCGCCGAGGCCATCGCCGCCTTCACCCAGCTCACGCAGGACGCGCCCGAGCTGCCCGAGCCGTTCAACAACCTCGCCGTCATCTACGCGAGCCAGAACCAGTTCGACAAGGCCCGCAACGCCCTCGAAAGCGCCATTCGCACCAACCCCAGCTACGCCACCGCCCAGGAAAACCTCGGCGACGTGTACGCGCGGCTGGCCAGCCAGGCCTACAGCAAGGCGCTGCAGCTCGACCAGAACAACACCGCGGTGCAGCCCAAGCTGGCCGTGATCCGCACGCTCTTCACCGCCCCGCCGGCGGCCGGCTCGAAGGGCTCGACCCTCGTGGCCTCGGCCACGACGACGCCCGCACCGGCTCCGGCTGCGAAGCCTGCCCCGGCGCCTGCGCCCGCACCGGTCGCCAAGGCACCGGCACCAGCCCCCGTGCCCGCACCTGCGCCCGTCGCCAAGGCACCGCCTGCGCCCGCGCCGGCCCCCGCCGCCGCGCCTGTCGCACCACCCGTCAAGGTGGCCGCAGCCCCCGCGCCGGTTGCCAAGACGCCTGAACCGGCACCAGCGCCTGCTGCAGCCCCGGCTTCCAACGCCGAGATCGAATCCGTCGTGCGCGGCTGGGCCTCGGCCTGGGCCAGCCAGGACATGGACCGCTACCTCGCCGCCTACGGCAGCGACTTCGTGCCCGCCGGCGGCCAGAGCCGCAAGGCCTGGGAAGAAGACCGCCGCGCGCGCATCGTCGGCAAGTCCAGCATCAGCGTGAACCTCGAGAACCTCGCGATCAAGGTCGACGGACAGACCGCCACCGCCAAGTTCCGCCAGATCTACCGCGCCGACAACCTCAACATCGCGAGCCGTAAGACGCTCGAGCTGCAACGCTCCGGCAACCAGTGGCACATTCGCAAGGAAAGCGTCGGCGGCTAGTGGCAGACATCGTCCGGCACGGCCGGCTTCAGACCCTCCCGTTCCCGCTGCGGAGCGGGAAGCTGCTCGCGGCCTTGACGGCCGCTTCTGCGCTCCTGCTGGCCACGCCCGGCGCCGCGCTCGCAGCCAACAACAGCAACAGCTCCAGCAGCAAGTCGGCCAACACCAAGACCAGCGGCACCAAGGCCGCCAAGGCGGGCGGCAGCCGTGCGTCCGCCAAGGAAGCCCGAGGCGGCAAGGCCGGCAGCGGCGCCAGCAAGACGCAGCTGCAGGCCAAGGGCAAGCGGTCCACCGTCGCAGCAGACAACGCCGGCGCCACGCGCCCGACCCGCAAGACCGCCAGAACCGCCGCGCCGCTGCAGGAAGCCAGCGGCGCCGAGGCCCGCCTGATCGGCGTCTACGAACTGTTCGGCCGCGGCAAGACCCGCGAGGCGCTGGCCAAGGCCCAGACCCTCGTGCGCGACCACCCGAACTTCCAGCTCGCGCAGCTCGTGTACGGCGACCTGCTCGCGGCGCAGGTGCCGCCGTCGAACGCCATGCCCGACACCGCCGGCATCGCGCGCCTGCGCGGCAACCCGGCCATGGTCGAGCTGCACGAGGAATCGCGCCGCCGCCTGCAGGCCCTGCGCGAACGCCCGCCCGCCGGCACCGTGCCCTCGCAGTTCCTCACCCTCTCGACCCGCAGCCGCTTCGCCATTGCCGTCGACGCCTCGCGCTCGCGGCTGTACCTGTTCGAGAACTCCGACAAGGGCCTGAAGCTCGTTGCCGACTACTACATCTCCGTCGGCAAGTCGGGCACCGACAAGGCCGTCGAAGGCGACGCGCGCACCCCGCTGGGCGTGTACTACATCACCAGCAGCCTCGACCCGCGCTCGCTGAAAGACTTCTACGGCGCCGGCGCCCTGCCCATCAACTACCCCAACCCGTACGACGTGCGGCGCGGCAAGACCGGCAGCGGCATCTGGCTGCACGGCACCCCGCCCCAGCAGTTCGCGCGGGCGCCGCTGGCCAGCGACGGCTGCGTCGTCATGGCCAACCCCGACCTCAAGCAGCTGCTGCGCAAGGTCCAGATCGGCGCCACCCCCGTCGTCACCGCGCGCAGCCTGCAATGGATTTCGCAGCCGCAGGCCGAAAAAGAAACAAAGAAATTCGCCGATTCAATTACCGCCTGGAAAGACGCGCGCGCCAGCGGCAATGAAGCGCAATTGAAAAAATTCTATTTGCCGGATTTCCAGCGCGCCAGCCGCAAGCCCGTCGATGCCGATGCGGTACTCCGCGACGAATTGACCTACGCACAAGGTAAACGAGTGCAAATCAAGGACACGTCGTACCTGCACTGGCGCGACACCGAGGACACCATGGTCGCCACCTTCGGCGAGGTGTTCGAGGGCGAGAAGAACGGCCGCACCCGCCGCCAGTACTGGCTGCGCCAGGGCGGCGAGTGGAAGCTCTTCCACGAAGAAATCCTCGGCTGAGCCCACATCACCGAAGGGGTCTCGGCCCCAAAAGTGTGATTTATTGCCCAAACGGAGCCGCCTTGTCGAGTGTTACAAATTGCACTCCTAGGTACCGCGCTACGTAACACGTAACGGGCATGTTCCCGTAACGCTCAACTTCCGGACGTTCCCACGCCCGTAACGTGTTCCCCTCGTCCATGCCAGTGTGCATGCGGTTTACAGAGGGAAACGAACATCTCCAGACTGTGAATAAGTGACCTTTTCTGCCCCGTTGTGGGGGCCGAACGAGGCTGGCCGCCTTCCTGCTTTACCCCTCCGAGTAGCACATCCGGGACTCGATCCGGTGTGTTTCTCCTGTTGATACACGGAGTTACGCTGTATAACATCCACCGTGCCAGCCTTTGTTAACACTTCCTTTCAGGAGATCACCATGCTTAGTTCTATTACTCGTTTTCTGCGCGATGAAGAAGGTGCTACTGCAATTGAATATGGAATTATTGCGGGGCTGATTTCGGTTGTCATGATTACGGCGATTACCGGCACCGATGGGATCGGCAAGAAAGTCGAAGCCCTCTGGATCGATATCAAGGCAGCCCTCCCAGCAGCCTGACGACCAGACAAAGCAATGACATCGGTGTATTTGATGTGGTTGCTCTTCGTCATCGTCTATGACCTCAGGCAGCGCCGCGTCCCCAACTGGCTTGTGCTTGCAGGCGCTTTCTCTGCTCTTGCAACGCAGGCGTTGGGCGCGGGGCCGTTTGGGCACGATT